>MDSZ01103539.1_pt1 | contig 10090 bp, 5 predicted proteins | sample 811201 | NCBI WGS metagenome assembly MDSZ01 (sample SAMN05326647, study PRJNA326480) | marine metagenome | isolation source: seawater | place: Indian Ocean: North | collected 2010 | reverse complement strand
GAATTGACTTCTACTTCCTACTTCCATGTCTTCTGCATTGTCACTAAAGGCTTCTAATAAATCTGGTTCATTATCACCATAATCAAGATTGATATTTAAGACTTCTCCTTTTCTCGTTTCAAATGGAGGTGGTATCGGTGCAATTTTATTTGTAATTCCTGCTCCCCAATGGTCATCTCCATTTAAAGTTAAACTTCTACCATCTCCTGGTTCAACTTCGAGATTTGCAAAACTATTCGCACTTTGTGCACCTGCGTGAAGAATATCTAACCATATTGTTTCGATACCCTGACTGTTACCTCTTATATCAATAACTGTATATTCGTGGTCCCATCCATCTACTAGTCGGATTCTATCTAAAACTTTTATCGGTTTAGTAATTGGTATTTCAAATTCTATCTTAAACTGTACAGGTGGTACTCGAGCTATGTAATAAGCATTCAAAACACCCCACCCAGGTGGATTTACAAATAGTGAACTAGGTATACTTCTAGTTCTTACTAAACTTATAGATGGGTCATCTTCATAACCTATAGCTATAGGTGGTACTGTTTCTCGTGTTTCTATATTATAATTACCTATATTTCTTACATTAACATAACTCAAACACCATTCAGTATAAACTGTATTTTGCCAAGTTGTACTGGCACTACCTAATTCATCATTACCATCTTCATTTCCGTATCCACCCTTTACAATATAGGACTCATTACTAGGTGAATCTAAAGTTACTGAATCTAATAAATTAGCATTTTGCATTTGTTCAAACTGTGGCAATGGTTCATCACCAGTGGGTGGTGTATAATTATTTGGATTTAATCCATCATTCCATGTATCTAGACCTATGTATACTTTAACTGGAGCAGATGTATTTAAATATTGTTGTGTTTCTATATCTACATCATAGTAGAAAAAAGGAGTCAATTGATTTTGATTAACTTGAGCTATATAGTTTTCTTTAGTAAAAGTAAAGTCAATACTTTCAGCTGAAAAATTTATTAAACCAAAATGATCATCTATTAGTTTACGAGATATCACTTGGTTATTATCAAACAAAACATTTCCAATAGTATCTTCTTCCGGGTCATATCCTCGGTTATTAGCCCAATAAGGATCTTTATATATCGGTGGTTGTACTATTAATAAATTATTATAATCTGTATTACCTACTTCTGGTAGTACTAATTGTTTATTACTTCGTGCATAGATTTCAAAAGTACCTAAAGATTCTCGTATAAGATTAGTAAATTTACTTACTTTAACTTTACGAAAAAAATATTGTTCAGCGTTATCAAATAAATAAACTCCTGGTTTATCTATATCCGGTATAGTATCATATTTTTTAAATTCTATTGGCATTAATATACCTGTTCATCTGTATTGGTTTCTAAACTATCTTTAACGACTCTTCCTTTTCGCTCAAGTCTAAAGTTTCTATCAAACCCAATTGGATAATCTCTGTTATAATTAACATCAAACAATTTTATTCTATCTGTTATACCATCAGTCGTGTTATCATCAAAATTAATATTCATGATTAAATCTGGATTTTGTTCATCTGGATTTGTAATAGGTGCATTATCATCATCACCGTTCCAGGTTTCTTTTTGACCAAATTTCATGTTACCGGGTTCATAATCACCTATTACACCAAATTTATTTAACTTTGGTATAACTGGATAATGATAATCGCCATACCAATCTTGTGAATCAGTTGGATCTACTTCATATTCTTGATAAAATTCTCTGGGTGTCTTCGCGCCGTCCATTGGGTCCCTACCTTCTTTCAAAGTTATACCAGTACGATTTAATAGAGTAAAATTTTTTGGTATTATATTTTTCCAATAATATTGGTTATCTGGTATATCAGATAATGTGGTAGTAAATCCTAAGTGTCTATACATAGGTTTAACACCTACATAAAATTTAGTTGTCGCGATATCAGTATCATTTAATCCAGTGTCTTTAAATGAATCGTGAAATCGTTTATTAAAATATCCGTTATGTATCTTAGCCATTAGATTTCTGCTACCGTGTATATAGCTCTTAATCGAACTGGACCAGTTATGTTTGTTATGTGTTGAACACCTTCTTCATAAATATCAAAAGTATCTGTATTAAAATTACCTTCAACTATTTCCCAATGATCCCATATAGAATTATTTACTTCATTATTGACAGTTTTAATTCTAACTCCAGCTGGACTAAAATCTGAATTATATGGACCTTCTCCATGATATTGTTCTATTAGGGTTAACTGTTCATCTGTTATATTGTTTAAATTATCACCATATTGAATTCTATAATCAAGAAAAAATTCATCATTAAAGACAGCATTAGTACCTGCGAAATATTCAGACTGATTAGGACCTTGAACTCCATTTATATAAGTCCATTGAGATAATTCAACATCTTCATTACCACCACCAACTGGATTGGGATATAAATAAAGATTATTTACATTTGTTGAGTCACCGTTGACATCTGTAACTAGAGTACCTTCAAGTGTAATTGTATGACGAGCAGGTGGTGGTATAGATGGTACATCAGCCATGTAGGTTACTTGTACTTCTACTGTTCTTTGACTTTGTATCCAAGCACCATCAAACTCATCACCACTATCTGAATTCTCATTACTAATAGCATAAGTGCGTGTATTAATTCCGTCTTGTCCTCCTTCTTCATGTATAAGGTCAAGTATTAATCCACTTACATTCCAATTAGATACATGATAATTAGGTGCTGAGTTTCCACCAATAGTAAATGTAGGACCATCTGTTACTTCAAATCCAGTACCAACTACTGCATCTACTTCATAGTCATAAAGGTTTCCTAAACCATCAGGTCCACTTGGTACTCGTTCATCATCTTCACCCTGCCAACCTACATCAGATGCATTTTCATTAACAGTATAATTAAATACAATCATAGGTTCTTCGCCATAATCTGTTTCACCACCAGCTCCAGAACCAACTTCGTCAAAATTTACTTGATAAATTTGTTTGCCACTTTCTCTATGTTGTATTTCAACTACCCAAAATCTTTCATCACCTACTCCACTACTACCTTCTGTGTTATACATCCAAATCCCATTATTATCTGTTATCAATTCATCGTATGTGTAGCCTCGATCATCATAACTTTGAATACCTTGTGGTAAATAATTCGCCTCAGGTCTGTTGGGACTAGTAAGACCGCCATTGCCTTCTCCTGCGGGTGGTAATTGATAAGGTGATGCATCTTTCGCGAAACCTCTAAGGGTAATATAAGAACCAGCTGGGTAAATTATAAAATTTGTAACTGGTATTAAAGTACCATCGTCTATTTGATTATAAATGGGAGTATTTAACTGTCCTTGAAGATTAAAAATATAATCAATTTCACCTGTCCCATCTGGTTCTGTATGTAAGGCATAAACATTGTGTTCATTTATACCACTGTTAGCTGCTTCAAATGGACTCATTATTGTCTCTACTATTGTACCTCTGTCTCCGGCTTCATTGGTAGCTTCTATCCATCCGAATATAGGAAACTCACCCTCATCTTGTATGACAATAGTTTCTCTATCACCCGCGTCATTAAATATTGGTGACCAATAATACCAGATAATTTCAACTTCACCATTATCATTTTCTTCTGCAACTGGATGTGGTGTTGATGGTTGAAGAGAACTTTCATGTTGTGGATAGGCTTCTAATCCAACAATATCTTTATTAAAATTATATTCTAAGTCACCAGTTTCATCTGCTGTTAGAGTTTCTTCTAAACTTAAATCTCTTAAAATACCTTCTCTTTCCATCATATATTGATTTAATAATTCTCTATCTTTTTCTAATAATAAATTTAAATCATATTTAGCTAAAGTCTCCAACATATTAATTTTATCTAATTCATTAAATTCTTCTTGTTCACTCAAAGATTGTCCAGTAGTATTGTTGTAACCAGTGTTTTGTATTAAATTTTTATAATAAGCACTATTAGGACTCATACCACCAATGGTACAAAAATTATCCATAAGATAAGTACCATCTTCATAATCATCAGACGGATTAATTAACATATTGGTTTCAAATTTTTCCCAAGTAAAAACACAATTACCTCTTTTAATCCCTTCTACTTCTGATCGTTTTCCAGTAATATCAATCGCGTAAAAGACTACACCAGTTATTGTATAGAACCCAGGTTTTTCGTATGTGTGTTCAAACACAGAATTTAATCCAAGTTGAAAAGGTTCTGAATTATGTTCTTCAGGTGTACCGTCACCCCAATTTAAATTCAATACATAATATCCCCCAGGTGTTTTTATTCTATATCGTTGACCGTCTTCTTCAGTATAATTCCATATCTGTCTCGCGGTATTCCATATGTACCAATGTCTATCATATTTAGTTTGATAGTTTCTAATATTACGATTATCAGTATCTCTATTTGATGATTTCAAAAATATTTGTAAATTAACTTTACCTTCTGTACTGGCATAATAATCTTCTGAATGTAACTCTTTGTCGTGATACAAAACTAATGGTACTTCTACTAATTCATTTGTTTCTTTATCTCTTCTTATTCTATATGGTAAAGCATCTACACTAATATTATGATAATACTCTAAATTAGTAGGATTTACCGATTGAACAATTTCACCGTCTGGTGTTTCAAATATAGTTTGTGCTGCTGTCTCAATATCAAAATCAACTGATTTTGGATTTACTACAGGTGCCGTATTGGTGTCATTTAGAATTATTTTTTCCCACAATCCTCTATCATTTAAAGTATAAGTACCTAGTGAGACTCTACTATCTCGTTCTTCTATTATACTCGCCTTTCCTTCACTTGCACCTGACCAATACCAAACAGTAGTATCACGACCTTGATGTGGTTGAAAAACTAATCTATCACTTGCTCCGGTATCATAATTTTCTATACCATCTTCATTAGTATACGGACCTACTGTTGATCTATTGCCTAAGCTTTTGTAAGTGGCCATACTTATTCTCCATTTACTTTAAAACCACGAGCTCGTAATAACTCACTACGACTAATTACTTCTACTTTACATTTAGCACCTTGATTACTATTAAAAGTAAGTTCAGAAGATTCAAGTATCTCTGGTATATCAACATTATTACCAAATACTATTTGAGTATCAGCTGATAATCCTATACCAGTCTCTAGTGTAAAAACATAAGACGGCGGTCCCATAGTACCGGCTACATATTCTGCGTTTATGATATTAGCCGTATACTCGGTCTCACTTTCATCATATATTAAAACCGTGACTGGATTAACATCTGATGCTGTGGCAGTCAAATTATCTATTTCTTCTTGTCTAAGAATTTGATTGTCCATCGGTAGAGAAACAAATTCTGTACTAGAATTCATTGTTGCTAAAGCCCAATTTCTATACTCACTTCCACCACTTTGATACGGAATATAAAGACGATGATTTAACCAATATTGAGTATCAGTTAATAACCATCCTCGATTAGTTTCATCTTGATTTATATTTTCATGAGAACCGAATTCATCTATGTTTGGATTATAAGTAGCACAGATAAAAAACCATTCATTTAAATCATCAGTTGGTATTTCTGTATATGATAAAAATGCATTTAAGGAATCTTGATATCCTATATCTGTAGACTCATCAGGTTCTCGATACGCTAACTTAGGACTTAAAGGTGTACTGTTAGTATCGTATCTTTCAAAACTAGGACCACCTACATTACTGTCATACAGTCGTGGAATACCTTCATTTATATCAGTAGCTAAATGATCTGCAACTACTAATCTTACAATTCTTCTATAGCTCGGAGTATCTTCACTGCCTACTTCTTTAGTTAAGGTTTCTAATCTTAAACCATATCTATTTTCTATATCCCTTCTATATGGATTACCAAAATTAAACAATGTTCCTCTACCAGTTCTACTAGTAAATCTAACCCACATAGTTATTGTAAAACCACCAGTTAAAAATCTATTATTTTTTTGAAACTCTAATTCACCACCATCAGGATTTCTCAAAATGATAGCTTGATTAGGTTGTCTTATTTTTAAAAAACCAGTCGACTTATTTTCATACTCTGGTCTATCATCTTGTATTTCTTCAACTATATTGTCGACATCTGTCAAGTATCTGTTTAAAGTATTTCGCATTGACTCTAAAGTCTTATTGACATTTCTCTCATTCGCTTCTGCATTAGTTCTTGTTATGAAAGCATTTCTATTATTAGGAGCCGTACTGATTCGTAATTCATTTTGATTATCAAGTAATTGTTCTGATATATTATCATTATCTATATCATTAAACGGTGGTGTAGGTCCAGCTAAATTATTAAAGTCTTGAAAAAATTTATCAATATCATCTTGTCTTGATTTTTGATTTGGTAGTAATTCAAATATATTAGTATCTAATACTTCTTTAGCACGTGCAGGATTTATTTTATTACTACCTAGAGTCGGTACAGTAACTTGACTTACATTAATTACATTTGCAAATTCATGCCATAGCCAATCATTTTCATCTGATACACTTACAACATAATGTATCTCACCAAAAGGTATACTAATTGTTACTGTATCATGTGTATAGCGTAAAGTATAAAATATCTTTTTTAATATATAAGGTAATTGGGTTGGTGGATTAACTGGTGGTAAATTATAAACTGATGGGTCTGAAACAGTATCAGATGTATCTGGATTATCAATTACAATTGTAAACTTATCAGTTAAAAATTCACTTATGTTAAAATCCTGTGGATTAGGTGTTAGTGCTACACTAGAACTTATGTCGGTTATAATTTCACCGATTAGACCTTCATTAAAATCTTTTCTATTCTCTGGAGTATTTCTATCTTTTTTAAAAAATACTAATTGTTCTCCTTCTTGTCTACCAGTTACTACATGACCTTCTCTAATTGTAGATTGTAGAGAATTATAATCAACATCAACTCCCGGTGGTAAATCCAAGTTATTAAAAAAGGTATTATATATCTCATCGGCAAAAGCTTCTCTTATATAATTCTCATCAATTACTAATTCAAATGTATCTTCTTCTGTACCAACTGGTGGTATAAAAGCCGGAGCAAATATTCTTTCTGTATTGTTCTCACCAACTAAATATACTCCTTCGTTTCCCGGAGCTTCTTCAGGGAACTGAGTAAAAATGTAATTAACTCTAAACTGTGTGAACCCACCTAAGATAGAATTAGGGACATCAATTCGTCTTATTACTTCACCATCTTCAATTTGATTGACAAACTGATAGGGTACATTTATTTCACCTTCAAGTTGGTCTACTGTTAAAACAAAATTATCAAAAAATTCAGGTTGAGATGAATTGACATATTCAAATGGCGGGGTAGCGTCATTCGTTATAGAAAATAAAAGATTAAACGATTGAGTTAATTCATTTTCTGATAATATTGGTTGTAAGGACATTAGATTAAACCCACATTTAATGGTATATTAGGTCTTTGATTAACTTCTCCTACTAAGTCATTTTCAAGTGCACTCAATATTGGTTCAATATAACTAAGAGTGTCATAATTTATTTCTGACGCTGATAAGAGAGTTTCATATAGATCATTCAGATGAGAATTAAATGATTTTCGAGCAGCTACATAAGTTAAAAACTTAAAGGCACTTTCTTTATTTAATTCATAGGGTTCATCTGTTTCACTAACATATAGATATTTTATAAGTCTTCTAAATACACCATCATTGATTATATCTATATTGACCATATTTTTATTTTCCCAAAATTCAAAATCTTTATCATAAAAAACCTGAACTCCATTAGTTGCAATTTTAGCATTTGTAAAATCAAACTGTGCTAAGACATTCGCAGGTTGTCCTACTAGTCGATTTATAAGTTGAACTTTTAAATTCGGTAAACCAGAATTATCAGGTACTAAATCATACTGATAAACTAATTTGTTATTAGAATATTCTTGGGTTTCTGTAGTTGTATAATTTCCTATACCATTATTGTTTATTAAATTAATACCGGCTACTAAATCCTCAGTAGTTTGAAACCAAAAATCTAAATCAGTATTATCTGTGAATACAAGAGCGTCTTGACTTTTTAATACTCGTCTTAAATAACCACCGGCTAAGTAACAATTATAATTAAACAAATTACTAAATGAAGTTAAAAAAGTAGTAATGTTAGGTACCCTTTCAACCAACCATTCTCTGGGAGATATAATTATATCTCCTGAATATTCATTTGGTAAAGCACTTGTTCCAGGATTGATTTCTTCTTGTTCAATATCTAAATTAGTATAAGTCTGTACTGGTAAAACTATATATCCATAAGTCGTATCATCATCACTAGTCGCTAGACTTGGATTTGGTATTATTATTTCTGTGGGTATAATTTCATGTATAGCACCTAGATTACCTTCACCGATCATGTATGTACCATCTTCATGTTGATGATACTTGCCGATATATTCTAAACCTGACGCTTGATATATCCACTGTCCCGGCTCTGCGTTTAAGTTAACAACAGTTATAGGATTACCCGTTGTTGTATTATTAGTTCCTTGTGAATATTCAGTTTCGGTTTGTCGAGTCTCGATTTGTTGAGTCTCGATTTGTTGAGTTTCTGTTATTGATGGTACATAAGTATCTTGATTATCTTTACCATTACCTTTACCGTTACCCTTACCGTTATCTTTGTCTTTATCATGATATGACATTTTAAGTCCTTAAGATAAATTCAAAGTCATCATCATATACTAATACCTGATCGTCATTATGCTTAACTTTAATTAATATTTTATAAGCACGGTTAGGTTCAAATGCATTTAAGTCTTGTTTGAAATAAGGTGATACTGAATCACAACTCATTGTCGTATATGCACTAAATGGAACTACATCTTCATTAGTCGCCATGTCGATTATTGAATATGAAGCACTACCTTCAGCGAAATAACTACCACTTACAGTCTGTACTGATGTTGTAAAACTTTTATCAATATATCGTTTACGAGCACCGAATCTAAACTTAACTGTTTCAGTTTCTTTATATGCTTCTCTTCTGTGTAATTGATATAAATAATTTTCAACTTCACCTGATAAATCTAATGCAGTTAAGCTACCAGTATTTGAACCAGTTGATGGTAGATGGTCATCCCATTTAATTTCTAACTTAGGTGAATAAATAGTATTAGTTTGACTTGAGAAAAATTTTAAGTCTTCAAAACTACCTGTTGCAGTTTCACTACTACCAGATAATCTCAATAAAAATCCATAGTTTTGATTCTCACCATTCAACCACTTCTGAACTATTGATGTTACGTCCATGTTAATGTCAGGTTTATCTAACGAAAAAGATTGAGTGACTTCATCACCGGCTATGTAAGTACCACCAGTAGTAGTCCAATCTATTTCAGTAGCGTTATCTCTATTCTTTCTATACTTCCAACTTACACCTTCAGTAGTTTTTGGTACATCAATTTCTTTACCAACGCCTTCTTCCCAAGACTCACTTATCGGATAAGCCGCGATAGTATAGTCTTCACTTAAACCACTTGTTCCTTTAGTCTCGTATAATCTTAATGATGCTTTATAATCACTAGCAGCTACATTAGATGAACTTAAAAAACTTTCTACTTCAGTAGTATCAAATTGTATTAACGCTCTAGTAGGATAATCAAATTCTCTATTGAAAAATACTTTTTTAATTTCAAGTATCTCGTCTTGTCCAGTATTCTTATCTTGAAAGTCTTCACCACTAATTGGATCAGAACCACTATTGATAAAGGCATCTTTCGTAGCAAAGAAAAAACGATGCATTAGATTACCCTCCCGTAAATATCATTGTTAGGATCACGTAGTTCAAATACCGATGGAGTTTTTGATGGTCTTACTATATCATTTACAGTAGCACTTTGAAAATCATATTGAAATCCATATCCATCAATTCCAACCTCTAAATTATTACCTACAGAATTTACTCTAGCTAAAACTCTTCTGTTGTTACCACTTGCATTAAATTCTTCTATGTTTTCTGTATCTTGAAACAATTGTAATTTTCTTATTCCAATAACACCATCCTTACCTAAAATTTCATATTTAAGATCAT
>MDSZ01098585.1_pt1 | contig 10090 bp, 12 predicted proteins | sample 811201 | NCBI WGS metagenome assembly MDSZ01 (sample SAMN05326647, study PRJNA326480) | marine metagenome | isolation source: seawater | place: Indian Ocean: North | collected 2010 | reverse complement strand
CGGAAAAGATTCCTTCTCTTCAGTCACTGGGCAGAGCTCTTAGATTGACCGACCTACCGTGACCGTCGAGATTTTCCATCTCAGCAAAACTGGCTATCTCAGGTTCTGCTTTTTCGAGTGCCGCTTGGTCATAATGAATAAAACTAGAACGACGCAAAAAGTCTTGCATCCTTAAGCCGGATGAGAAGCGTGAAGAACGGCCAGTGGGCAATACATGACTTGGACCAGCAATAAAATCGCCGAGTGCAGTCGCAGAATAATGACCCAAAAGTAGGGCACCAGCCGTGGTGATTTTATCCACAAGGAAATCAAGGTTTTTTTGTGCTACTTGTAATTCCAAATGTTCTGGAGCAATAAAATTTGCCACTTCAACCATTTTTTCTAGATCAGGGACATAAACTGCCATAAATCCATTTTCTAGTACAAAACGAATCGAAGTCTCATGACGAAGGCTGGCAAGTTGCCTTTTTAATTCCAGTTCCGTTTCAGTAAATACATTTTTGTCCGAAAATAAGAAATATACTTTTTCTTTACCAGAGCCATGCTCCGCTTGAGCAAGTAATGCAGCCGCGGTAAATTTTGGATTAGCGGTTTCGTCAGCGATAATCATCACTTCACTTGGACCCGGTAGCAAATCAACACCAACCGTTCCAAATACCTGCCTCTTCGCCTCATTAACATAGGCATTTCCAGGGCCAAAAATTTTATCCACCTTGGGTATTGATTCTGTGCCATATGCAAGGGCTCCTATCGCTTGAGCCCCTCCCACTTTATACACCTCAGAGACACCTGAAAACTTAATCGCACCAAGAAGTTTTGGGGAAATCTCACCCTTTGAATCAGGGGGTGTTACCACCACAATTTCAGGAACTTTGGCAACTTTAGCAAGGGTTGTGGTCATTAAGACGGTCGAAACCAGAGGAACACTTCCTCCTGGCACATACAAGCCAACCCGATTAATTGGGTAATATTTTTCACCATACTTGGCTCCGTGTGAATTTGTACCCTCCCAGTTTTCCGGAAGGCTTTGTTGATGAAAATCGGAAATATTTTGCCTAGCTGACTCAAGAGCAACTAATTCATTAGGCGATAAAGAATCAAAGCCCGATTGCAAGTCTTCTGATGAAACTAAAAGGTCGGATGCAAGCAACGACGCCTTATCGTAGAGTTTTGTTTTTTCCAGAATCGCTTCATCTTTTTTGGTATTAACTTGGTCAAGAATACAACGAACAGTCTCAATAATTTCAAGGTTGGTTGCGGTTGAAGATGCAAAATCTTCTAATTTTAAAAAAATATCTTTATCAAATTCTAGAAAAGAAAGATTCATGATCTCTATACTATTTGCAGACTACTCCCACTCAATAGTGCTTGGGGGCTTTGAGCTGATATCATATACCACCCGATTCGCTCCTTTGACCTCATTAATGATCCGGTTTGATACTTTTCGTAATAAAGAATCAGGCAATTTTGCCCAATCTGCAGTCATTGCATCACTACTGGTTACTGCTCTAAGTGAGATTACATTTTCATAGGTTCTTTCATCACCCATCACTCCAACACTTCGAACCGGAAGAAATACACAAAATGCTTGCCACAATTTGGCATACCAGCCAGTTCTTTTCAGTTCTGAAATAAAGATCGCATCGGCTTCCTTTAGTACTCGGAGGCGATTTTGAGTAATATCACCAACCACTCGGACACCTAAGCCAGGCCCAGGAAATGGATGTCGCATCAAAACATTTTCGGGTAATCCTAAACTTCTTCCCAAGTTTCTGACTTCATCTTTGAAGAGCTCTCTCAAAGGTTCCAATAACTTCAGCTTCATGTTTTTAGGAAGACCCCCTACATTATGATGGCTTTTAATTAAGGCGGCCGGATTACCACCTATTGGTACACTTTCAATAACATCCGGATAAAGTGTGCCTTGCGCTAGAAAATCCACTTTCCCAAGCTTTTTAACTTCACTGTCGAAAACTTCGATAAATGTTTTTCCGATTATTTTTCTTTTGGTTTCAGGGCTCGAAACTCCTCGGAGGCGTTTTAGAAAAAGAGCACCCACTCGTGCGACTCTTAATTTCCCTGGAATATGATCTCTGAAAAGTTTTATAACTTCTTCTCGCTCGTGGAGTCTTAACAAACCATTATCCACAAAGATACAGGTAAGCTGTTTACCAATTGCTTTATCAATCAAAGCTGCAGCTACCGAAGAGTCAACTCCACCACTAAGACCAAGAATAACCTTTTTTTCTCCAACCAAAGTGCGAATATTCTCTACTGAGGAATGAACAAAGTCATCCATGTCCCAATCTGCTTTACATTTACAAATACCAAACAGAAAGTTTGTGATGATTTCCGAGCCCTTTTGGGTGTGTTCAACCTCCGGATGGAATTGTAGTCCGTAAAATTTTTTCTTTGGGTCTTCGATCGCAGCAAAACTTGAATTTTCTGTTTGGGCAGCAGGACGAAAACCATTCGGTATTTGATTCAAAGCATCTCCATGGGAATTCCAAACCGTTAGTTCTGAGGGAAGATTTTTAAAAAGGATGCTTTTCCTAAGGATATTCAACTTCCCTCTACCATATTCACGTCTTTGGCTCTTTTCCACTTTTCCACCAAGCATATTTGCCATCAATTGTAGGCCGTAACAAATTCCGAGAACAGGAATGCCCAAATTAAAAATTCCCTTATTAGGCTTTGGTGAACCTCTGGAAAGAACGCTGGCTGGCCCACCTGAAAGTACAATCCCCAAGGGTTTCAGCCTCTTGATTTCTGTAAGGCTCGAGTTGTATGGTATAACTTGAGAATATACATTTGCTTCACGAATTCGACGAGCAATTACCTGGGTGTATTGAGACCCGAAATCAAGAACTATAATGGTTTGTGGCATAGTGGTTTGAATGTTGACCAATAGAAAAAAAACAAACAAAAGATATGCCAAACTCTTGGCAACTCAAAGAAAACAAATTTAAAGCCAGACAATTTAAATTGATCCGGCAAATCTACGCTATTTTTTTTCTTCCAGAGGAGACTCTGATTCTGATTCTTCGCTAGATACTTCAGCTTCCAGAGCCGATGTTTTATCATCTTGCTGGCTCGATTCAGCTTCTTCATCAGATGAAGTGTTCTCTTCTTTTGCTTTCGGCTCCGTAGCTTTCTCAGAATCTGCACTAGATTCTTTTTCCGTTTCCTTGGTCTCCAGCATATTATCTTCCTCTAGGTCTTCCACCACGCTGCTGTCTTTTGGATCAGAACTTTCTGCTTCTTTTGATGCAGGAGCTTCTTCCACAGGTGCCTCTAGGACTTCTTCTTTAGGTTTAGATTTCTTGGAAGATTTCTTCTTCTTGACTTTCTTACTAGCGACTTCTTCAACAAATTCAATCAGTGCCATTTCTGCAGCATCCCCAAGCCTAGGGATGGCTAGCTTGTAAATACGGGTATACCCACCACTCCTATTTGCAAATTGCTCGACCAATTCATCGAAGAGTTTGGCAACCGCAGTTTTACTGCGAAGTCTTGCAATTGCTAACCTACGATAATGAATCTTTTTTGCTGAATCATCTGTGGCATGAGCCTTTTTGGCAAGAGTGATGACTTTTTCAATCGAAGGGCGCAATGCACATGCCTTTGCGAGGGTAGTTTTGATTCTACCGTTTTCGATCAACGAGCAAGACAAGTTCGCAATCAATGAAGATCTGTGTGCGGTCTTTACTCCAAGTTGATGATTATGTTTGCGATGTCTCATTTTTAAATGGTGAAGGGTAGAACTATTGATTGGCAGCAGCTTCTAGTAAGCGGCTCTCAAATTTCATACCAAGAGATAGCCCTAGTTGTTCTAGTTTAGCTTTGATTTCATTTAAGGATTTTTTCCCGAAGTTTCTGTACTTTAACATTTCGGGCTCAGATTTTGTCGCAAGTTCTCCCACTGTAGTTATATTTGCATTGTTTAAACAATTGGCAGCACGAACCGAAAGCTCAATCTCATTTACGCTCATACTCAATAAATTACGTAAACGGTTTTGTTCTTCACTAACCTCTTTGGTTTGGCTTTCAAATTCGATTTGCTCCTCACTAATTTGATCAAAAACATCTAAATGATGTCGCAAGATTGCTGCAGATTGCTTTAGTGCATCTTCGGGCGTAATTCTGCCATCTGTGTTAACCTCTAAAACAAGCTTATCATAGTCAGTCATTTGCCCGACACGAGTATTTTGAACTTCGTATTTAACCAATTTTACAGGGCTGTAAAGTGCGTCCACATTGATCATTCCAATGGGCTGGTCATCGCTTTTACTATCTTCTCCGAGACAAAAACCTCGTCCTACAGTTACCTCAATTTCAGCAACAATCTTCTGCTTCCGATCAGTGGTAAGAATTAGCTGCTCTGGATTAACAATTTCAATCCCCTCAGCAGGGGCAATATCGGCAGCCGTAACTTCACCTTCTTTTTCCACTTCGATGGTGAGAGTTACCGGATCCGCTTTATGACTAATAATTAGAATCTTTTTAAGGTTTAATACAATATCTGTGATATCTTCAACCACACCATCCACGCTTTGGAATTCATGTTGCACTCCATCCATCTTGAGGGACGATATTGCCGCACCCTCAATAGAGCTCAACAAAACGCGACGAAATGCATTACCGATGGTATGACCATAACCAGATTCAAATGGATCTGCTATGAATTTCGCATACTTTTCGGTAGCGGTCTCTTCTTCTTTAATTAGACGACTAGGTAATTCGAACTTTCTGAGTCTTTTGGCCATGATAAAATAGGTTTGAGTGGGTAAGGTTGTTTTGAAAATTTAACGACTATAAAATTCAACCACGAGCTGAACATTAACGCTTTGTTCAAGTTCGTCTAGTTGAGGTTCACGACTGACCGTGCCCTGAAGTGAGTCAGCATTGATTTCTAGCCAAGGTGGAGACGGGTGATACTGAGATCCTTCAAGGTTACGGGTTGCTAGTTGTCTGGATGAAGTTTTTTCTCTTACTCCGATCTCATCACCAACAGAAACCTGAAAGCTTGATATATCAGTCTTAACACCATTCACAAGGATATGGCCATGATTTACAAATTGGCGAGCTGCTTGCCTGGTTTTTGCTAAGCCCAGTCTGTACACAACATTATCCAGTCTAATTTCAAGCATTGTTAGAAAGACTTCTCCGGTTACACCTTTTTTCCTCTTAGCTCTTTCAAACATATTACGGAACTGTTTCTCCGTAAGACCATACATCATGCGAAGCTTTTGCTTTTCAATCAAACCTTCTCCATAATCACTGACTTTGCGTCTGTAGGATGGACCATGTTGTCCAGGAGGGTAAGTTCTTCTTTCAAAAGATTTGTTAGCGGGGAAGATCGCCATTCCAAAACGGCGATTGATCCTTGTGGTTGGTCCTGTATAGCGTGACATAATATTAAAAATTTCGGTGAGAGAAAAAAGTTAAACTCTTCTTCTCTTAGGCGGGCGACATCCATTATGGGGTACTGGAGTGACATCTATGATTGTAGAAACGATAAATCCAAGGCTTTGCAGTGCACGAATAGCAGAATCACGCCCCATTCCAGGTCCTTTCACTTTAACTAAAACTTCTTTCATTCCGTGAGACATAGCAACTCGGCCCGCATCTTGTGTTACAACTTGAGCCGCGTAGGCTGTTGATTTTCTTGATCCCCGGAAATTGCATTTTCCAGAACTTGACCAAGATATAATATTTCCACTCATATCAGAGAAAGAAACTTTTGTATTATTAAAAGTTGCAACTATGAAACAAATTCCAGAGGCAATATTTTTGCTTCCTTTTGCTTTTCTAACTTTAACTTGCTCAATATTGGCACCAAGTAAATCTGCAGCTGTCTCTTCCTTTTTCTCAGATTCCTTTTCCTCTGCAGACACTTTGCCAGCTTGGTCTGCTTCTTCTGGTTTTTTCTCGGATACTTTTTCTTTCACAGGAGCTTTTTCCTTAGGAGCAGTCTTCTTTGGTTTTTTCTCCGATGCTTTTGCCTTGGGTTCTTTTTCTGCTTTTGGTTCAGGTTTGGCACTTTCAATTGCCTCCTCTTTGTTCACTTCCGGTTCGATTTTTTCTTCTTCTTCACTCATAGGATAAATATTTTAGAACTAGCTTTTTCGAATTACTCCCACGGTTTTTCTGCCACCTTTTCGTGTTCTTGCGTTTGTAATTGTCCTTTGACCTCTAACCGGTAGTCCGCGTTGATGACGTAAACCACGATAACATCTAATGCTTTGCAAGCGTTTCAAGTTATTGGTTATATTTCTTCTTAAATCACCCTCAACCATAATTTTTTGGTCAATTATATAATTACTAATGAGACTGAGCTCTTGCTCATTTAAATCCATAGTCCTACGATTCGGGTCGATATTAGTAGCTTCGAGAATTGCTTTGGCCCTCGTCGGACCTACGCCATAAATATAACGCAATGAAAATTCTACTTTCTTACGATTTGGTATGTCTACTCCAAGCAGTCTTGCCATGATAATTTCCTGTTTTTAGTTAAAATTTGATTAAGAAAAAAATTGATTGTCCTTGAGAAAATAACCGACTAATCCAAGAGCGAAAAGAAGTACCGAGATCCAAATCAGAGGGCGCCATTCTGCCTCGAATGCTTTCAACTCCAAGGTCTCGATTCTTTGGTTGGAATTTGCAGACCTTCCTCGAATTCTTCCCTTGCGTAAAAAGCCATCATAGTGCCTTTGAAGAAGAAATGTTTCTACCTGTCTCATGGTATCAAGAACTACGCCGACAATAATCAACATCCCAGTACCCCCAAAAAACGTTGCAACATTGTAAGAGACACTAGCAACATTGAAGATAAGATCAGGAAATACCGCAATTGCCGTTAAAAAGATCGCTCCAGCAAGAGTTAATCTTGTCATTGTAAAATCAAGAAACTTTGCCGTAGGGTCTCCAGGTCGCACGCCGGGCACATAACCCCCATTCTTTTTTAGATCGTCTGCAATCTGAACCGGTTTGAACATGATAGAAACCCAGAAGTAGCTGAATACCAAAATTAGACCACCATAAACAAGGTAGTAAAACCATCCCCTGCTAGCGAAAACATTTGCAAGTTCTATCGCCCAGTTAGATTCTCCCTTTTCTGCAATAGCAGCACCCAGCGTTCGAAGAAGTTGAGCAGGGAACATTAGGATTGCACTAGCAAAAATGACGGGCATGACGCCTGCATAATTAACTTTCAGCGGAAGGAAGGAACTTTGACCTCCAAATACTTTTCGACCCACCATTCTTTTGGCATACTGCACGGGAATTTTTCGCTGTGCTTGTGTGACTGCTATAATTCCTCCAACGACAAGCAGGAAAAGTCCGATCATTAAAATAGCTTTTACAATTACTAGGTTATCGCCGGCTGGAGCTTCGAAAATCAAGACATAAGCATCCGCGAGAGCCTTGGGTAAATCTGCTAGAATTCCAACCGTTATCAACAATGAAATTCCATTGCCAATTCCTCTTTGAGTAATTTGTTCCCCTAACCACATTAAAATAAGGGATCCAGTAGTCAGGAATACAATTGAATTTAAGAGAAAGAGATTCGGTGCCACAACAATTTCGCCCAATGGCTGACCGTCTAATCCAGGCTCAGCTGGATTAAAACCTTGGATTAGACTGCCAGGGCTGTCCCGTAGTGCAACCGCAAGGAGACCTCCTTGAATTATACAAATTACAATTGTTAAGTATCTTGTGTATTGAGAAATTTTTTGCCTTCCGGGTTCTCCTTCCTGTTGCAGGCGAGCAAGTTGAGGAAATACCGCTCCCATAAGTTGCATGATAATGGATGCACTGATGTAAGGCATAATACCGAGAGCAAAAAGGGCACCATTCAATAGTGCACCACCAGTAAACATATTGTAGAAACCTAATATATCATTTCCCTCGGACTCGCTACGGGTTTGTTCCCGCAACTCAAAAAATTCTTTGATGGGGGAAGGATCAACCCCGGGTAATGGAATATTCGCACCAACTCGAGCAATAAACAACAAAGCTAAGGTGAAAAATATTTTCTGCCTTAACTCTGGTATTTTGAGCGAATTAGTAAAAGCCGAGAGCATTATGTAAAAATTTAGTTTTCTTCGATTGAACCACCTGCTGCTTCAATCTTTTCACGAGCAGATTTAGAACAACGGGGTAAATGGACTTTATAGGCTTTTTCAACCGAACCATTACCTAAGAGCTTGGCGGTTTTGCAATTAGAACGAATCAATCCTGCTTCTTTTAAACTTTCTAGATTTACAATATCACCTGAAATATGCTCTAGATCCTCTAGGTTAACAATAGCACATGGTGATTGAAATCTGGCTCGGTTGAAACCTCTCTGTGGAAGTTTACGAAATAAAGGCATTTGACCACCCTCAAAACCAGCCCGCAAGGAGTATCCAGAGCGAGCTCCAGCACCTTTATGGCCCCTGCAACAAGTTTTTCCATGACCATTTCCCTCTCCTCTGCCAACACGCTTCTTTTTTCGGTTTGTGCCTGATGGTAAGTTGTCTTCTTTCATTGTATTATTTAGATTTTAATTACTCTGTAGAAGCAACCTCCGCTGGAAGCGACGGTGCTGAGACAGTGAAAGATGGAGCGTTTATTGTCTCGCCCCTAATCTCAGAAATTTGTGCTGCAGTCCTGAGTTGAGTTAACCCCTGCATTGTGGCGGAAACAACTGACAACTGGTTATTAGAACCTAAGGATTTTGAAAGCACATTCTTAACGCCTGCAGCTTCTAAAACGGCACGGACGCCTCCTCCTGCAATTATGCCAGTTCCCGGTCTAGCTGGACGCAACAATACTTTGCCACCGTCATAACCACCAACTATGGGGTGCGGGATTGTGTCCCCAGAAATGGACACTGTTCTCATCGCTTTCTTAGCTTGGTCGGTACCTTTTCGGATTGCGTCGGGTACCATCTGTGCTTTTCCATAACCAAAACCGACATTCCCTTTTTGATCACCCACAACAACTAAGGCAGCAAAGCTAAATCTTCTTCCTCCTTTGACCACTTTTGCACAGCGATTGATGTGAACTACTTTTTCAAAAAGCTCTACTTCATCTTCTGAACCGGTAGATTGTGGTGCACCCATATCTGATTTGTTATCACTCATGATTAAAATTTTATTCCTCCTTCACGCATGGAATCTGCAAAAACTTTGACACATCCGTGATACTTCCGCCCTGCACGATCAAATACTATGGAAGTAACGCCAGCAGATTTTAATGTTTTGGCAAATTCTGAACCTAGCTTTGTTGCACCTTCTACATTAGGTAAGATCTTGATGTAATCTTTGGAATTAGTAGATAATGAGTAGAGTGTATGAGCGGCAATATCGTCAACACATTGGACATGGATATTTTTATTGGTGAAGCGGACCGTTACACGAGGACGATCACTGGTGCCATTTACTTTCTTCCGGATTCGCCACCTACGCTTTTGAGCAAGTTGTTTTTTCTTAAATAAATTCATAATTTTTAAGCAGACTTTTTACCTTCCTTACGACGAACAAATTGGCCAAGGATTCGGACCCCTTTTCCTTTGTAGGGTTCTACTGGGTAATACTTCTTAATTTCTGCGGCGAGTTGACCAACTTTCTGTTTGTCAGCACCCTCAACAAGAATTTTTACATTATCTGATACGGTTACGGTAATCCCATCTGGAATTGGATGCTCAACGGGGTGAGAGTAACCTAGTTCAAGGTCAATAATTTTTCCTTTTACCGTAGCCCGAAAACCAACTCCTTCTATAAGAAGATTTTTGGAGAATGGTTTGGTGACACCCTGTACCATATTTGCCACGATGGATCTTGTTGTTCCGTAAATTGCATTGGCCGACCGAGAATTATTAGAAGGCTTAATCACAACTTGATTATCTGCTATTTCCACTTCTGCGAGTGGAGAAAACTCTTTATCTAAAGTTCCTTTGGGTCCTTTTACGGTAACAATGTTACCATTAATACTGACCTCAACACCAGATGGAATTTCTACGGGGACTTTACCTATTCTACTCATAATTAAAGAATTAAATTTTTACCAAACACTGCAGAGTAATTCTCCACCCAACTTGTTATTT
>MDSZ01081802.1_pt1 | contig 10090 bp, 8 predicted proteins | sample 811201 | NCBI WGS metagenome assembly MDSZ01 (sample SAMN05326647, study PRJNA326480) | marine metagenome | isolation source: seawater | place: Indian Ocean: North | collected 2010 | reverse complement strand
GATTTATTACAACTGGAATTAAAGTTTTATCTGAAACAAAAGTTGGAGATACAATTTGTGATGCTTCAAAACCATTAAAAGCGGCTCTCCCAGGATTTAAACCTAGTAAACCAGTTGTATTTTGTGGATTATTTCCAGTGGATAGTTCAGAGTTTCAAAAATTAAAAGATGGTTTGGCTAAATTACAATTAAATGATGCTAGTTTTTCTTTTGAACCAGAGTCATCCTCTGCTTTGGGTCTCGGTTTTAGATGTGGATTTTTAGGTTTACTTCATTTGGAAATTGTAACTGAAAGATTAGAAAGAGAATTTGATGTGAATTTATTAACCACAACACCAGGAGTAGTTTATAAAGTCCATCTAAATAATGGAAATATAATTGATCTTCAAAACCCCTCAAGCTTGCCTGATCCGACATTAATCAAATATATTGAGGAACCATGGATTAAAGCAACAGTAATAACCCCTGATCAATATTTAGGTTCAATTATAAAAATGTGCCAAGATAAAAGAGGAATACAAACCAATTTAAGTTATTCTGGTAATCGAGCTGTTGTGAGTTATGAACTACCTTTAAACGAAGTAGTTTTTGATTTCAATGATCGTCTTAAATCTATGACAAGTGGATATGCAAGCTTTGATTATGAAATAATACAACATAGGCAGGGAGATTTAGTCAAATTAGGAATATTAGTTAATAGTGAACAAGTAGACGCTTTGGCTATGATGATACATAAAGACTTTGCTCAGAAGACAGGTAGAGAGGTATGTGAAAAATTAAAAAATTTAATTCCAAGACATAATTTTATGATACCAGTACAAGCTGCAATTGGAGGTAAAATTATTGCAAGAGAAACAATAAAAGGATTTAAAAAAGACGTACTTACAAAAATTCATGGTGGAGGAGCTACAGATCGTAAAAGAAAATTATTAGAAAAACAGAAAAAGGGAAAAGCTAGATCTAAGCAATTCGGAAGAGTTGAAATTCCTCAAGAGGCTTTTATCGGTGTTTTAAAAATTAGCAAAGAAAAATAAATTTGTTAGATTTTTCTAAAAAATTAATTTAATTTATATTAATGTTTATTTACTCAAAAAAAAATAAAAAAAAAATTTTGGGAGTTATTTTTAGGCACAAAAATATTTCAAAAAAACGATTTAATATATCTCCAATAAAAGAATTTATTCAAGCCTCAGCCCAAAAGTTAAAAAAAAATAGTATAATTAATTCTCATATTCATATTAAAAATAGAAGAATTATTACTAGTACTCAGGAAATGTGGTTGGTATTAAAAGGTAAATTATCAGTTCAAATTTATGATATTGATAGAAAGAAAATAAAAAATTTGTTTCTTAATAGTGGTGATATTTATATTTTATTTCGTGGTGGTCATTCTATGAAAGTTGTAAAAGAAAACACTGAATTCTATGAAATTAAAAACGGTCCATATAATAAAAAAATAAAAGATATAGAATATTTAAATCAATAACTTTATAAATTAAGTATTTTAAATAAAATAAATGATATAAAAATTATGTAATTTTATGAAAAAAAAAGCGTTTATAACTGGAATAAATGGTCAAGATGGTAGTTATTTATCTAATCTTTTAGTGGAAAAAGGTTACAAAGTTTATGGTCTAGTTAGGAGAAATTCAATTAATGAACATCAAACTACTAGATTAGACCTATTAAATAGCAAAGTTGATTTAAGTTATGGCGATTTACTTGATGAAAGTTCTTTGGAAACAAAAATTAGAAAAATAAAACCAGACGAAATTTATAATTTGGCTGCTCAATCGCATGTTAAAGTAAGTTTTGAAATACCACAATTTACTATTAAAACAAATTCTGTTGGGGTCTTAAACATGCTAGAGGCATTTAGAAAATATTCTCCTAAGGGGAGATTTTACCAAGCTTCATCATCAGAAATGTTCGGAGTTTCTGTAGATAAAGACAAATTCCAAAGAGAAACAACAGAATTAGCACCAAATAGCCCATATGGATGCTCAAAAGTTTTTTCTTTTTACTTAACAAAATTTTATAGAAGGGCATACAAACTTTTTGTTTGCAATGGAATTTTATTTAATCATGAATCTCCATTTAGAGGGACAAACTTTGTCACTAATAAAATCGTAAAAGGAGCAGTATCTATCAAACTTGGATTACAAAATAAATTAGAGCTAGGAAACTTAGATGCTTATAGAGACTGGGGACATTCAAAAGATTATGTAAATGCTATGCATAAAATAATAAATCATAAAATTCCAGATGATTTTGTTGTAGCCTCAGGAAAAACTTACTCTGTCAGAGATTTTTGTAAAATCACGTTTAAGAAATTAAATTTAAATTATAAAGATTACGTTGTTCAAAACAAAAAATATTTTAGACCAGGAGAAGTACCTTTTCTTAAAGGAGACTCGAGAAAAGCTAGGAAAATACTAGGATGGAAGCCAAAGTATACAATTAATACATTGATAGATGAAATGATAGAAAGTTGGAATGAAACATTGAAAAAATAATGTTTTATAATTTTTTTTCAGTTTTAGTAATTTATATATTTTTTTTTATTTTAATCTTATCGGCAGGAAAATTTGCAAATCATTATATTTTACGTTTAAGGAATTTATCGTTAGGAGAGTATGGTTTAATTGGATTTATATTTTTTTATCTTTTGGTTTTAGTTTTACATTTTTTTACTCCAATTAATAATTTAATAATTTATATTATTTATTTTTTTTTCACATTTTTTTTTATAAAGAATTTAAAAAAAATTATCGAATTTAAAAAAATTAATAACAAAAGTTTGCTCTTAATAAGTTCAGTTTTTTTGTTACTCTCGATTACTAATAATCACCATGATGATCTATATATCTTCCAATTACCAATAATAAATTACATGCAAAACTACAAAATTGTGTTTGGTTTAATAAATTTAAATGATTTTATTGGTCAAGGTCATAGCTTTTATGAAATCATGGCACTTTTCAAATTACCATTATATGAGAATAGAGCTTACTATTTACTACCAATTATTTTTCTAAATTTTTTTGTAATATTTTTATTTGAAATTTTAAAAAATGAAAAAAATCATATAATTAAGTATTTTGTATATTTTATAATAGCTTTATTAATAATTAGATTTAATAGAAGCAAAGAATATGGAACAGACTTACCAATTCTTTGTCTTTTATTTTATATCCAAATAAATTTTTTTCGTTTTATACAATATAAAGAGATTGAATATTTTTTAAGGTCAATTCTAGCTAGCCTATTTTGTGTTATTTTAAAACTATATGGAATTATATCAATATTTTATTTGTTTGCCTTTATACCTATTTTAGGAAAAGATATCTTTCAAATTTATAAAAGAAAAAAGTATTTATATTTTTTAATTTCACTTTTTTTGCTTACAGTAGTTAAAAATATTATTGTATCAGGCTGTTTAATTTATCCAATTACTCAAACTTGTTTTGATAATGAAAATATCACTTGGTCTATAGGTAAAGAGGCAGCTAGCAAAAGAAATGAATTTTATAATGCTCAAGTAAAAGGCTGGAGAGCTTATACTAAAAATTTTAATAATGGTGAATTCATATCTGCAAAAGATTATATTGAAATAGACAGGATTGAGCGAATTAAAGGCTTATTATCGGATAAAGATTTAGAAAAAATTATAACAGGTTTTATTTTAATTTTATTATTTACTTTATTTATAACTTTTTCAAAAAATAAAGTTAAAACTTTAAAAATAAACAAATCTACTAATTTAATTATTATTGTATTTTTATTTTTGCCATTTTTAATTTGGTTAATAAAATTTCCTCAAAGCAGATATGGATATTTTTCATACATTTCCTGTTTAATCTATTATTTGACATCTCAGTATTTTAATTTTGGGGAAATTAATAGGAAATTAGTCACAAGTTTTTTTTCAGTTTTGTTAATTTTTCTTTTAGTAAAAAATATCTCAAGAATTAATAGCGAATTAAATAACAATTTTAAAAATTACAAGTATTACCCAATAAAAGAGTTCAGAGACGAAGATTACAATTCAAAAATTGTAAATGAAGTAAAATTTAATATACCTACTAACTCATTTATGGAATGCGGAAATATTCCTATGTTATGTCAAGCTAGTGAGGAAATGATTAAAAGTGTAAAAATATATCATGGATATTATATTTTAGAAAATAATCCTACAGAAGTAATACGACATATAAACTCTTCAGCTATTTACGATATGATTGAAACTAATAAATGATATTAATTAATCTTATTTTAATTAAACCTATAATATTTCTAAAAGCAATAGTAGGTATCCTATTAAAGTGAAAAACATTTGTATACCCACTCAGCCTTTTTCTATGATTTATTTTAATTTGGTGAATTTTAATATTTTTTTTAATACAAATTGCTGTAAAACCCCACCAAAATCCTTCTACCATAAATTTTAAAAAAGGATTAATTTTTTTAAAAAATTTACTTTCACAAAATATATATGGACAACTTGGATCTTTCACATCTGAGAAAAATAAGAGACGATGAAGTAATAAAAAAAATTTAGACATAATTAGTCTTTGAGTTGTGTCACTCCTTTTAAATCTATGTCCGATAACTATTTCATTATAATTTAAAAAATTTCTTTTATTCCAGAACTTCCTAAAATCTTTTGGATCACATTGGCCGTCAGAATCTACACTTAAAATATACTTTCCTTTAGCGATTTTAACAGATGATCTTATTGCATCAGCATAGCCTCTTTTTTTATTTCTAATATTAGACTTAAATTTATTCTTGTATTTTTTTAATAACTTAATTAATATTTTCCTAGTACCATCGGTACTCCCATCTTCAGCAATTATTATTTCATAATTAATAGATAATTTATTAAGTTCATTTTTCCATTCTATTAACGTTTTTTTAATTGTAGTCTCTTCATTATAGATTGGAAATATCACTGAAAGTTTTTTTCTTTTCATAATATATTCATTATTAAAATTTTTTATTTTGTCTTATATAGAATAAAGTAATTAATAAATAATGAAAAAACTTTCTTTTTTAGCTTTTATACCTGGAAAATTAAATTATTTTTCATATAAAAATTTGTCACAATTAAAAAAAAATGTAAATGCAAATTTAAATTTTGGTTTACTTCCTTGGCACGATACAGAACAAAAAAAAATTAATTACTTTAAAAGAATTTATAAACCAATATTATTAAAAAAAATTTATAAACCTATTTATAAAAACCCTGTAAAAAAAATTAAATATCCAGACAATGCTGGAAATACTTTAGGTACGCTTTACATGTGGGAGTCGTTGAGACAATCTTTTATACAAATAAATAACTTTTATAGATATCGAAAAAAAAAACCTGACTATATTATTAGATATAGGTCGGATATTTTGCCAAAAAACACGTTCAGATTATTTGAAAAACATTTATTTAAAAATGAAATATTAATTCCAGATAGATATCACTGGAATGGATTGAACGATCAAATTTTTATTATAAGTTTTTCAGATATAAAATTATTTTTCGATTTAGATAAATCTATAAAAAAATTTATTAAAGAAGATAGATTTTTTTGCAGTGAGTTTTTTTTTCAACAATTCTTGAAACATAAAGAAATTAAAATCAAGTATTCAAAATTTGATTATAATTTGATGAGATTTAAAAATTTTAAAAAAATAAGTAAAGAAATAAAAAGTGAAATGAAATTTTCTGACAAAATACTTTGTAAATATAACAAATTAAAATACAGATTTAGAAATTTTAATAGTTATTATATTAAAAGAAAATATCCTAATAAAAATCAAGAAAAAATTATTTAATTAAATTTCGAGCAATATCTAAAAATTTATTAGTATATTTTTTGTTGTGAAAATTTATTAATGAAAAATATAGACTTGATGTTAAATATTTTAGAACATAAATATCTTTTATCTTTTTTTCCGATATGATTAAATTTTCAAAATGGCTTCTTAAAACTTTTAAATAATCATGATCAATTTTCTTATCTAAAATAATATTTTCATAACCGTAAAGGCTTTGATAAATTTTAGCAAAATCATAATTAATATCACCACACATAGCAAAGTTTTCACCCAAACCTCCTCTTGGATCTAAGAAAACCAAATCTTCATTGTTCTTTTTGATAATATTTGAAAGTACAGGATCACCATGTATCAACCCAAATTTACCTTTCTTGGATTTTTCGTAATCAATTAAAAGTTTACTTAATTTATTAAAATTTTTGATACCAAATTTGTTTATAGTTGTCTTATCATTACCTATTCTGATTTTAACTTTTTCATAATAATTTTTATAAATATTCAATTTATTATTTTTGATTTTGACTTTTGATGAATGAATTATATTTAGATTTTTGTAGATGTTAGTTAAATCATCTTTGGTTAAAAGATTGTTTACTAATAGATAAGATAATTTCAATCCTTTAATAGTATCCATCTTATAAAAATTTTTTCCATATGTTTGTAATTTTGGAAATAAATTCTTTAATTTTTTTGGTAGGTTTTTTAAATAGTTAATTTCATTATTCAAAATTTTCAAATTTTTTGAATTCTTTATAGTAACTCTTTCTCCAATTATAATTTCGTTAAATTTTCTAGTTACATTATCTGAAGTTTCATAATATCCTAATTTTGTATTAAGATTTTCAGTTGGATGAATCGATAGATCATCAATGTAAAAATGAGCATAAGGTTTTCCAAAGATCAATTCATCATATTTGATTTTGAAAAATTTTAGCTGATTTATAGTCAATTTTTCAATTTCTTTTTTGACCTTTTTTATATCTCCTTTATGAGTTCTCATACGTCTAGCTGTAAAAATAATTATATGATGACCCAAAGAATGAAGAAAATTTAAAAATTTAATATTTTTAATTTTAGGCTTAACAGTTGTGTAATCATTTAATACTTTTGGAAAAGTAACCAAGGTATTATCAAGATCAAAACAAAATCTTTTTTTTTCTATTTTTTTTTGTTTGCTAAAATCAATTATTTGTTTAGGTGTACCTAAACAAGCAAACTCATTATTTTTTAAATTTTCAGCAAAAATAATTTCCTTATCATTTAATAATTTCTTATAAATTTCTGATACGTATGTTTTTTTATTTTTTTTTAAAGAATAATTTGCATAGTAATTAAATTTTTTTATGCTGTTAAAATAATAAGCTCCTGTATTAGCGTTGTTACTTATTTTTTTCTTCTCAGCTATATCTAAAATTTTTTTATTTTTTATTTTTATGTAAGAAAAAATAGGTTCTTTAATTTCAGTCTTATGATAAAAAATTGTATGATTTTGTTTATTAATTTTCTTTATAATATTTTTTTTATAAAAAGTGTCACCATCAACTATTAGTATACCCTCATCCCCATAATTCTTCTCAAGAATTTTCGTAATTTCGAATATAGTCTCAACAGGACCATTTGTATCTCGATTTAATCTTAAAAAATTTAAATAAGGATATTTCCCAAAATGGTCAGTGAAATCAAAATTATCTAATTCTTTATTATAAACAATATAAACTTTATCTTTTACATTAATTTTTAAATTATCCAAAACCCAAAAAATTATCTCTTTTCCTAAAACTTTTATCAATGGTTTTGGATCTTTGTAACCTAATTCAGAAAATCTTTTACCTATTCCACCTAAAGGTATTATAATTATCATGATTAAAATTATATTTTTTTAAATGTTTAACAGATTATTATTCAAAGTTAAATTTAGATACTTAATTTTTTTATTTTTTTTTGGAATATTTATAAATCTTAATTTTCTGTTTATTTCATTATCTTTAGTATTTTTAAAGCTTTATTTAGGCTATAGGAGGATTATATATTTAGTTTTATTTTATACGTTTACAACTTTTTTAATTTATGAGTTAACAAATTTTAATTTTTTATCGGAAAAGAACGAATACTTTACAAGCTCAAATATTGAATATGATATAAATAAGAATTATGGATATTTTCCAAAAGCCAATTCTGAATTTTTTGAAAAAATTTATTTTAAAGAAAAATTAATCAAAACTAATAAATATTCTATCAATAAGTATGGTCATAGAAAATCTATTGGTTCACAAACAAACTCAAAACAATGTATTATATTTTTTGGTGGATCAATTATCTTTGGGCAATCCCTCAATGACAATGAAACATTGCCACATTTCGTTTCAATGAAATTCAATGGAGAAAAAAAAGTATATAATTTTGCCTTTAACGGTTATGGACCTCATCAATTTTTATCAAAGATTGAAAATAGCTATTTAAATCAGTTAAAGAAATGTGAGGAGCTCACATTTGTTTATTTTTATATACATGATCATATTGGAAGAGTTGTAGGTAAAAGAAGTTGGGGTGATAAATCTCCTAGATATGTAATTAATGGTGAAAAATTAACTCAAAAGGGTTTTTTTTCCTCTTATCCATTTAAATTAATTATGAAGTTTAGGAAGAATATAAGAAATTCAAAAATAGCATCAATTTTTTTTGATGTAGAAAAAACAAATAAAAAAGATCAATACATATTTGTAAGAATTTTAGATGAAATTGAAAAGAAAATAAATAGTAAATATTCAAATAGTAATATTTATTACATTGTATGGGATAAAAAAAACTCTGTTAATCAAATTGTAAAAAAATTTTTTAAAAGTAAAAAAATAATACAAATTGAAAATCTTAACATACCTTCGAAATACTATTCTAATAATATTCCAGGAGACAACCATCCAACTAAAGAATTTAACGAAATTCTTTCAAAGCATATTAAAAATTTAATTATTAATAGTAATGCATTATAATTTTTTATTTAAAAGGAGAGATGTGAGAGTGGTTTAATCAGCACGCTTGGAAAGCGTGTATAGAGGCAACTCTATCGCGGGTTCGAATCCCGCTCTCTCCGCCATTGAATAATAAAAATTATAAAAAGTTTAATTAAAATATTTTTTTATATATAAGTTTTATTATGAAAATTTGTGTCTTTTATACATCACCGAAGTTAGGAGATATTATTTTACAACTTCCATTTATAAAGGCTATATCTGACCATTATAAAACTAAAGTAATAGTGTGTGTAAATAAACATGTTAATATAAAAGATATATTAGTAAAACAAGAATATGTAAGTTCGGTTATAGAAAATCCATTTAGAAAAGGTAAATTTTATTTAAAAGATTTTTTTAATTTATATAAAGAAATAAAAAAAGAAAAAATTAATTTTGCTTATATTTTAGATAAAACAAAAGCACCGGCAATTGCTTGTAAACTTGCAAAAATAGATAAAATATTTGGATTTGGTATAGGTTCACAAAAATATTTTGTAGATCAATCATGTAGGCTTGGCAAAGACGATTTAAGATATAATTATACTTTACAGTCAATTAAATTTTTAAAGAAGTTGGGTATTTCATTTAATTTTGAAGATAAATATTTAGTATTAGATAAGAACTATAAATTGGATATTTTAAATAAAAATCAAAATCTAGATAAGCCATGGGTTTGTTTTGCTGTTGATTCTACTGAAGTAAATAGAATTTGGCCTCAGAAAAGTTTTGCAGAGCTTGGTGATATACTTATTAAAAAAAAATTAGCAAAATATATTTTTGTAGTTAATTATGAAAATCATTTAAATTACTTTGATGAAATAATTAAAAATTCAAATTATAAAAATCATTTTATAAATTGCAAATCCCTCAATAGATCTCAAATAATTTATTTAATTGACGCATGTGATTATTTTGTTGGTATTGATTCAGGTCCTTCTTGTGTAGCCGGAGCTTTAAACAAAAATACTTTTTGTATAATTGGACCTACAGACGCAACATTACCTAGATTTAATTCTATGAAAAAAATTGTAAGTAATATTTATGATAAAAGTAGAGAAGTAGGTATCAAAAGATGTGGAGATAATTTCGCTCAAGATGACACTGAGGTAAAAACAATAAGTGTTTCAAAGGTTTTTGATACAATTGTTAAAAATTTGTGATAAAATAGTTACAAAATTAATATAAAAAAATCAAAATATGTCTAAATCAAATAACAATTATCAGGCAGATTCCATCAAAGT
>MDSZ01074710.1_pt1 | contig 10090 bp, 5 predicted proteins | sample 811201 | NCBI WGS metagenome assembly MDSZ01 (sample SAMN05326647, study PRJNA326480) | marine metagenome | isolation source: seawater | place: Indian Ocean: North | collected 2010 | reverse complement strand
TTTTAGGAATCCGACGACGACGTAAACGACGACAGAAGAAGAAGAAGAAGAAGAAGAAGAAAAACGATGACGACGAGAGCATGAAAAACGACGTGAACGACGTAAACGACGATAGAATTGGGGTCTTGCTGGAACGAATGGTGACGCGGCGAGTTACACGACGACGCGGAGAAAACCCCGAAGAGGATCATCATCATCATCATCATCATCATCATCATCCGTCGCTTTTGTTCTTGGACGCGACGACGACTTTGAGGAGTTCTCTTTTCCAACCGTCGTCGTCGTCGTGTACGTCGCGAGACTTTGGTGGTGGTGTTGGGGAGGACGGAACGACGACGAAAAAAAACGACTTTGACGGCGTCCTCGCGTTGTGGAAACGCATAGACGAGGAGGAAGAGAGAGAAACGCGAGACGTCGCGGTCAAACACGTCAAAAAAATCATCTCGGGCGCCGCGGTGGACGTGCACCGGTTGTATTATTACGTCGCGTGGTGTGGAACACCTAACGAAGACGAAGAGAGGACCACCACAAAGCAAAAAAGCGAGGCGGTGGATGAAGGAAACCAAGAGAAAAACAGAAACGAACGCAGAAGAACGAACGTGGAAATGGTCCTCGCGAAGCTTTTGCGTAAGAACGGAGACTACTATTGCGCTTTGATACTTTTGGATTTGATCGTAGGAGAAGAAGACGTTGAAACGTCGTCGCGGGTGTCGGTAGGGGTTGGCGACGACGACGTTAGAGAGGGGATGAAAACGCTCCAGGAAATGTGCATGGAAGAGATTTCGAGAAGGCGGGAAAGAAAGAGAGCTTTCGCGAACGACAGCAATCGCGAAGCAACTCAGAACAACACAAACTACGACGATATTCCAGCCGTGTTGCTTCGAAACGGCGCGTACGAGACGTCGAGGGCGATTGGATTAGCTCGTCTTTCATCCACGTCCGCATCCATTCATAACACGGATGAAAAAATATCAGCAGCGGATGCATACAACGTCGCTTTAGCGTGCCTAGGCGCGAATAACGACCTAGAATCGGCGCTCGAATTGCTCTCTCGAAGCGACGTGCTTCGAACATTTCGTTTCGACCAAAAATATTGGTTACGCGTCTCCTCCTGTGTGCTTCAATGGATAGAAAAAAGAAACAAGGAGATGAAGATGAAAGATGAAGACGCGCACGCGTGGAAAAAGTTACTCTCTTCGTTGTTACTCTCGGCTACAATGCTCAGGGAGTTACGCGAAAGAGGCGAGAGTATATTTTTGAAGCGTTCTTGTCGGTGGCGCAAAAGTGGAGACGATAGTCTCTCTATGTATGAGGAAGAAGTAGAAGAGAAATTTTTGGAGGAGCTTAGAGTTGATGAAAACACGAGCGATTCTTCCGCGATTCTCGACGAGCTTTGCAATAAGTTCAAAGTAGTAATGTTAGAGCGCGCGTCTAGTTTGTAGTATAACGGATGGACGAAATGTCCTCCTTTTGGGGAATTTTTTTTGTTCGTCTAAAAATTCGTCTCTCCACACAATTATCTCTATTCATATTATATTAAAACATCCATCCAATCACACGTGGGGCGCGATGATGACAGCGACGACGGCTAATGCGAATCTTGCATCTCGATGCGTGCACTCTTCATCGTCTCGTCATCCTCACGCGCGCGGCTTGATGATGAAGAATACTACGAATCCGAAGGAGAGGCAATTAGAAAATTATCTGGCACAGCGAGGACAATTTCGTCTTCTTGGTTATCGGTCGTCGCCTCTTCCGAATAACGTCATCACCAGAGCGCAGTCAGAGGCCGATACGAGTACTTCATCTTTTTCTTCCGCTTCTTTAAGCGGGGAAGGGGAAGGAGGAGGAGGCACCACAAAAAGCTCCAAAATTACAAAGTTAACATCTCCGGTTTCCAAAGACCAGTTCGTCAACTTTTTCCGCATGGCGTTACCGTACATCACCATGCACAAATCGGCCACCTTTGTGATTCACATTCCCGGGAGTGTAATGAAAGATAAAAAATCGAACGTGTTTAAATCGGTCATGCAAGATATCATTATCTTGAGAGAATTAGGGGTGAAATTAGTTTTAGTTTTAGGTTCGGACTCGCAAATATCGGATTTGACGATATTGAAAGGCGAGAAACCAAAGTTTGCGATGAGCAAGTTTGGAGCGACGAGGAGAATTACGGACGAATTTTCGTTAGAAGCGGCAATGGAGGCGTGCGGAAGAAATAATATCGCGGTACAAGCGCAGTTAACGAGAGGGCCAGATGTTCGATTGACGAGGAAACACGGCGACCATTATTCGGATACTGGTGGATTTGGAGCGAGTAGTAACAACGAGTATGACAATAACAGAAATAGTACGAACAAGAACAACAGAGAGAATCTAAACAATGGGCGAAACTTTCCAGTCGCAACGAGCGGGAATTACGTGTACGCTCGAAGACGTGGAGTTGTCGATGGCATCGATTACGGGTTAACTGGAGAAGTTGTGAAAATTGACAAGACGTCGATTTTAGAAGCTTTAGAGCAAGGCGACGTGGTTTTACTCTCGAGTTTAGGATTCAACGCCGCGGGAGAGGTTTTTAATTGCGTGTCGAGAGATATCGCAGTCGCTGCAGCCACAGAACTTAACGCGGATAAATTAATCGTCTTACCAGAAGACAGCTATCTCCCGCGGGACGAAGCAAACGGCGGGAAAGTAAAGAGCTTCTTCACATTGTCAGACGCGAAGGAGTGGATGAAAAATTTTGCTAAAGGTACCGAATACGAAGATTTAGTGGAAAATGATCGCGCTTACGCTTGGTTGAGAAGCGGATATGCGAAAAGTACATCTCCTGATATCATCAATGGCTCTACAATTTCGAAGAATCCTCTCACGTCGAGCGGAGAAAATGTTAAAGTAAACTCGTGGATGCGCGCTCAAGAGATGGACTACGAGTGGCGAGTGCCGTCATGCCCAATTGAAATGTGCGCGGCGACGTTTGCGTGCCATTGCGGCGTAAAGCGAGTCCACATGGTGGATCCGAATAAGAGCGGGAGTCTCTTGGTTGAATTGTTTACGTCCGACGGCGAAGGAACCATGGTTGCTCGTGATCGATACGAAGGCACAAGAAAAGCCACAATTTACGACTGTGTTGGCATTCACGACATGTTGCAACCTTTGGCGGATGCAGGCATTGTTGTCTACCGAACTGAAGAAGATTTGAGGCGTTCGGTGATGAGCGAAGAAGTATCCTTCTTTGTTACCGAGCGCGATGGCAAAATCATCGCGTGCGCGTCGTTAACCGAATACGAAAACGGAAAATGTTACGAAATCGGTTCCTTTGCCGTCGCGAGAGAATACAGAAGAGAAGGCAGAGGCGACGCTTTGTTATCTTATTTAGAAGAACACGCCTCGGAAAAAGGCTGCGAACGCTTGTTCTTGTTGACGACGAGAACCGCGGAATGGTTCATCTCTCGAGGCTTTGAATTCGACGGTGCTGCCGAAGACGAAAAATTAACCTTACCAAAAGGTAAAGAGGTCGTCAAAGGGAGAGGCTCGCTGTTGTTTTCAAAATACATGACTACCTCGGAGGATTAGATTTGTACTGTACCTATATAATTATTATTACGCGCTATTTGAGCTATTTCTCGACCACTTTTTTGCGTTTGGAATCATCAAATCCGTGAAGCGTTTGTTCGCGTCCACTAATTTCGCATTCACCATATCGTTCGAATACGCTCTCAACTCCGCGGCCTCTTTCGTTTTTCCAGTTCTAATGTGCCTATCGATGACCCTTTTTGTTGCCTCATTTACGGGACAATTCACGTACCACGTCTCGTCGAAACAGTTCTCGTCCAACAGTCTCGCCCACGGTTGCTCGCCTAAGAACAAATAATTTCCTTCCACTAAAACAATCTTATGTCTCTTATAGTCTACCAAAATGTCGTTTTCCACCGGGTCACCTTTCCCGTGGTCAAAACTAGGAAACGAACCGCTCCCTGTTTTCCGTAAATTCACGATATCTTGCACGAACCTCTCGCTGTCAAAAGTAAACGGTGCGCCTCTTTTCGCAAACGCGTGTTGCGGATTGTCCATCTTTTCCAGTTGGTGTCGATAATAGTGATAGCCGTCCATTGGAACTATCACCACGTCCGTCGTTACATCTTCGTTGTCGCTGTCGTCGTTTTCGTTTTCGTTTTCGTTTTCGTCGTCGTCCTCCTCCTCGTCGTCCTCGTCCTCCTCCTCTTTGCTAGTCGTCGTCGCATTCCTATTATTCGCACTGTTGTTGTTGTTGTTGTTGTTGTTGTTGTTTCTTTGCAGCTTCCGAAACTGCCTCGATACCTGTTTGGCCAGAGTGCTCTTCCCACCTCCAGGCGGTCCCGCGATGCCGACTATGATTTGTTTCTCGCGTCCCCACGTCGGGTGCAATTCTTTCGCCGCTCGCAATCGTTTCGCTAACCCGCGGGAAACGTCCAAGAAGGTTGTCGTTTCTGCCGAGAAACTTTCCGAAGGGAGCAACGAATTCGGGAGAAAATCGAACCCTTTCGATTGCACGACGACGACGACGGTCTTCTTCTTCTTCTTCTTCTTCTTCTTCTTCTTCTTCGCGATGTTGTTGTTGTTGTTCTTGAATCTTCGCGGCGACGACGACGACGACGACGAAATGCTAAACCGACGACGTCGCGCGTGCAACGACGCCACGTCCACAAAAGCAGCGGCGGCGGCGAACATCTTGGAACGCACGAACGCGCGCGCGCACAATAATGCGTGCGCGTGTTTTTTCTGAAAAGCGAAAAGAAGAAGAAGAAGAAAAAGAAGAAGAAGAAAAAAAGGGATGATCCTTTTGTTTTTTTTTAACGAACTTTTTCCTCCCTTTTTTTTCCCCTTCACTTTTTTTCTTCGAAAAAGAAAAGTCGGAAACGAGTGAGAGAGAGAGAGAGAGAGAGAGAGATGCGCGCCGTGCCTCGTCCGACGAGCTGCTGCTGCACCACCACCAATGCAAATGGCGACGACAACAACGGAAAGAAGAAGAAGAAGACGAAGACGAAGGCGAGACGGAGGAAACCGACGAAGTCCTCCTCCCAGACGACGACGACGACGACGAAAAGAAGGACCGTGCTTCTCGCGTTGACAACAACAACGTCGACATCATCGTCGACGCTCAAGAAGACGACGACTTTGTTCGATGACATCGCGAGCGCGTCGTCGTCCGAGTCGTCTACCGCGACGACGACGTTGTCAGACGCGAGATACGCGTACGAAATCAACGCAAAGAAGAGACTGCTGCAAACGCAACGACGGTTCGCGTTGCAACCAGAAATTGACGATACCACCGCGAGCGATGTGAATGAAATCATCGAGATACCTATGACGTACGATGGGATGTCTTTCGTGTTGGATTACTACATTGGCGAAGCGAGCGTCAGAGGCGTCGTCGATACAGGGTCACCATTCATAACCATTCGTGGAGGGGAAGGGAGCGAAAATTGGGGTTTCGTGACGAAGAAAGATATACGACCGAGTCCATACGAGGAAACGTACGAAGTTTATGGGCTACAAGTGGACTCCTCGACCGTGTGGTGTTTAGGTGATTTGCGGTTCGTGACAACGAGGGATAATTGGAGTTTACGAGAGATGGTTTTAGGTGTCGTCAATGGATCCATGGCGAACGTTGGTGGTTCTATAAACGGCGCGAACGCCTCGTTCGTTGGATTGACCAAATATAGACAGGATTGGATTCGTCCGACGTTTTTAGAGCAGACAGACGTGAGTTCGTTTTCCATAGACTTTGTGAACGAAACGTTGACGCTTTCGAGGAAGAATTTAATCGATGTGGAAAGCGATGCGAACGTTTTACCAATGGTTGATTTACGACCGCTCGGATCGCCGGTGTATCATTACGCAGTCGTGTTGGACGATTTATACATAAACGGAGAGAAACACGCATTCAAAAATAAGAACGAGAAAACATACGTCATTTTCGATTCAGGAACCACTGGCTTGTTAATTTCGAACTCTTTGTATGAAAATTCAGCCTTTAGAGATGGTGCATTTCAAGCCGCGATGACGTTTACTGACGTGAAAGGAAACAAAAGGTCAGTCGCCATCGGGTCATCCATTCGAACATGCACGAGGAAGTGTTTGTTCCTTTGTTTGCCTCTTGATGTGCCATGGGATGGTATCATCGAGGAAAAATCGAACGTCATTTTTGCCGGTTTAGCGCTTCTAATGAATCAAGGCGAAATGACCGTCGATTGCGACGAAGGATTGTTGCGGTTGAAAGGTGACCCCGGAGTGAACAGAGTAGAGTTTGAAGCGGACAAAGATGGGTTCATTCCAATCAGGACGAGAGGGAATATGGCGAGTGATATCAAACTTTATAACGAAACTTAAAAAAGAAGAAATGTGAAATTGTTGTATATTAGATAAGCGCAGCGCACAGCAACTCAGTATACGTGATAGAATAGAGGATTTAGCATTGATATTCTTGCATAGCAAGTACGTATCATCGTAGTAATGGTGAATTATTAAACGCAAAAATGTAAACTCTCTCTCTCTCTCTCTCCCTCTCTCGTACTCGTTTTAAAGATCATCAAATTTTGTTCTTGCAACCCGCGTGCGCTTTGTCTCCCATCGCGTAAGCCTGTCTGACATCCGTTTCACCATTCATCGTGTACACGTCGTTGAAAGAGTACGGATTTGTGGACATTTTAATCTTGAACATTTTCCCACCGCATTGAGAAACCGTACTCGTCATCGTTAACTTCTCCTTGGACTTGGGCATGAACACGTTCGTGTACACTTGGCCGTCTGGCAAAATCAACCCGTCGTCGCTATCATCGACGACGTTATAGATGATTGCGTTGGACGCTCTAATTTTCTTCGCGGTGACGTTGACCAACAAGCAGTTCTCGATTTGAATGTCACCGCAGTTGACGTTACTCACGACGGAAGATTTCACCGAACCGCTCTTAGCCGTGGACGCGACGACGACCGACTTGTTCGATTCATCTTCGATGGAGGCTTGAAAATTCTCCAACTTCACGTCGCGACTCGGGATATTCAAATATTGCCTCAACGCCTCAGCCTCGGCATCGTCGCCAGTCACCAACAAGTTGTTCTTTCTGTACAACTTCAACAAGCCGTAATCCCACCAATACGAGCCTTGACCAACGTCCACCGCTCCAAACAACTTCTTCTCCGGGAACTGCTCCAACAAAGTCGTTTTGAACTTGGTCATGCGGTCGTGGTGCGCTTCCGCTTGTTCTTGCGTCTCATCCTTCGTTTGCATAATCTTCGCGTAGTTCTCTTTCGTCATCGTCAACGGCATCCAAAAGTGCGGATCGGAATCAAACTTGGCGGTTTTCCCGGCTAACTCTTTCTCGAACTCGCTCAACATCAAACTTAACATTTCGTGCCCGAGAGAGAATGACCCTAAACTCGGGCCAACTTGTTTTACCGAGCCGAACGATGTCAACAACTCCGTCGCGGTCGCGTGGCTGACTTTTTCAACCTGAGTCGCCTCGTTCTCTCCGTTCACCGCAATCAACCCGTAATTGGAGAACCCTTTTTCGTTCCACTCCTTTTCGTTTGGCATGGGCCCCATGACGGCCAGAATATCCGCGTGGTGCGTGCCAGACTTGTTGTGTCCCGCAGACGGAATGAAAATCTGGTCTCCCCAAAATACGGACACTCTGCCTGGTCTCTCTTGCGCGTACCTGTTCGTTTGTCTCACCACCGCCTCGAGGATGGTTAAATTCTTCTGCTCGCCGCCGACTTCCACCACGGACGGTAATTTCACCCCTGGTTTGTTGTTATTCTCCGCTCCTGGTAACGGCGCTAACCGCGTTCCTTTTCCAGCCGTGTGGTACAATCCAACCGACCCGCCATCTTTTAAAATCTGGTCCAGATCCTTCCCGTCTTTTGTTTGCGCCTGTTGTTTCGCTTTCGAGTACGCATACAAAGTGCCCAATCCATTCCCGGCTCCGTCTTTCGCCCAGTCTTCGCACACGGCGTACACCAACGCGTCCTTCTTACACGCTGACCCTCGCGTTTGCATCAATCGTTCTCCCCAATACGTGGCTTGGTGTTCGGTCGAACAACACACGATCACCGCGTCGAAACCGTTTTCAGAATTGTTCATCTCTTTAATCGATTCGAGCATCGATTTTTGCTTCTCTTCCATCGACGGTTCGAACGAAAAGACCGACGAACCCATCTTGGCAGAATCTCGGAACGGCGCGCAAAGGAACGACATTTTTGCGGTAGTATTTGGAAGCGTTCACGTCGAGGAGGTTTTCTTCTTCGTGGTGTTTTTCTGCGCGCGACCACTCGATATCGCAAAGACAACACTACTAGTACTACGTGTTCGACGATTTTGTTCTGCCGAGAAAAATCTTTGGGTGTCGTTTTTTTAGTGTTACACCACACGACATTTTTAATAATAAAATAATTTTTTAAAACAGACGCACAAAATCTGTTTTGAAAAGAAAAGAAGGAAACGATAATAAAGAGTACTTACTACTTAAGTATCACCAATGGTACCTACTACTACAACGAGGAGACTACGACGACAGTTGTTCGAGCACGTCGCGTCTGCGTTCCAACCAACGCTCGAAAGAAAACTGCTCGTCCTCGACGCAAAAGATGAACGTTTTCGCGTCGGCGATGGAGAAGCTTTTAGCGACCAAAGCCTTTCGAGGCTTATACGGAAGGTAGACCATTCGGTCGAAGAAAACGGAGGCGACGGCTCGAACGACCGGCGCTTTGCGACGCGCATTCGATGGACCGAGCGTTGTCGCTTTCAACGATGGAACGTTCCAGGAAGACGGGTGCATGCCGACTTTGTGGGTCACGTGTACTTCGCCTGCGCACGTTTTCTTTTTCTTTGTCTTCTTCTTTGTCTTCTTCGACTCTTGAGCGTCGTCGTTAAAGTCGTCGTTATTCTTCTTCAACATGGCGGCAGCGTTCGCGATAAACGTCAACGTCAGGTTTCTATTCAACTCCACGTCGCCTGGGTTTCTCCCATCCGCGCCTTGTTTCGCCCCGTCTTTCGCCTCGCCGCTCCCTTCTTCCCTCGAAACGCACGGGAAATTCCAGACAATTTTATTGAAACCTTTTTCCGTGCACTTTTTGACTCGTCTCAGAAAGTCGCCCGTCTCCGCATCCGTCGTCGTGTTCTTTGTATTCTTCATCTTCTTCTTCGCCGCGTCCATCACGCTCTCTTTCAATTTCGCCGCGTCCACTCCGTGCAACACCACGACGTCCTCGTATTTCTCCAATTCCTTCAGCGTCGCGCGTACCGCGTCTCTCCCGTACGTCCTCTCTAAGCTCTCTCTCGTTTCGTGCGTCGTCGCGATGACTTTAATCTTCTTCTTCTTCTTCTTCTTCTTCGTCGTCGTCGTCTCCATGTTGTCCTTATTAAAAGTGTCTCTTTTGGCGGTTCCGACTCGCGTCGCGACGCTCAAGGAAAACGTCAAGTCCCCATCGCCGACGGTTAAGATCCGGTCGCCTTTCTCGTACAGTCCGATGTGGTTGCCTTTTTCTTTTTCTTCTTCTTCTTCTTGGCCGTTAAGCGTCTTCTTCTTCTTCTTCTTTTGAAACGTCTTGAACCGTTCGCACTCTTCCGGTCGCTTTAATCGCACCATCTTCGTCGTCGTCTTGGCGTTCCGCATCTTTCTCTCGCACGCGTCGCACCCGTCCTTCGCGCACCGCAGCTGCGCGCGGTACGCGAACGTCGGCGGCGGAGGCCTTTCGGTCTCTTCTTCTTCTTCTTCTTCTTCATCATCATCATCATCATCGCGCAAAAGCCGCCGCCTTTTCCGTCGTCCTCGCTTTTCTTCTCGTCCAACACAACACCTTTTCGTCGTCGTCGTCGTCGTCGTCGTCGTCGTTTCAATCGTCATCGTCCTCTTCACATCGTTTCATAAAACCGCCGCCAAAACAACGCGGTGGCAAAAAAGCAGCAGCAGCGCGGTGTTGTTGTGCATCGCGTAAGTAGGTATGTAGTAGGTAGTAGTACCTACTATTTGTGGACACACGTCTTTTTTTTTGTGTTGACAATAATTACCTATATATAATTCATGGACAATACTCGATTCTTCTTTTTCTTCTC
>MDSZ01259184.1_pt1 | contig 10091 bp, 8 predicted proteins | sample 811201 | NCBI WGS metagenome assembly MDSZ01 (sample SAMN05326647, study PRJNA326480) | marine metagenome | isolation source: seawater | place: Indian Ocean: North | collected 2010 | reverse complement strand
TTTTTGTATTCTTTTGTATTAACTGCATTATAGTTCACACTTTTTACTTTACCAATTAATTGATTTTCAATTCCAAAATTATTGATCCATTTTTTTGATTTCCAATTTAAATCATTTACAAAAAACTCAGTCTGTTTATTCACGTCGTAGTTTCGGACTCTAAAATTTGATACAAAGTCAAGAAAACCAAATTTTTCGTCAGTTAAAATATTTTTTTCATAAGTGACGTAAGGAAATAAATATTCATATCTATTTCGATTTTGTATTGACAGATCTTCAAATGCGCTGACGTTAAATCCAAAAAAAGTGTCACTTGATTGGTAGTTATAATTTAATGTGTTCTCTAATATGTTTAAATCTTTATCTACCAAAGAAGTCTCAACATCATGAATTTTCAAATAAGTATCATTGGAAACTCTTTGCAAATCTAAATTAAAATCACTGCTTTTTTCTGTTGAGTCAATTAAGTTTTTATTAAACTTTAGAAAAAAATGATTTCTTGAGCCAGAAGTTTTGGTGTCTGATTTTTTTTTATAACCTTTTGAATATCCAAAATCAGCTATTAAGAAAGAATTTCTAAAATCTTGTCTGTATTCAGCAAGCAACAAAGGATTTTCTTTACCATAGATTTTTGGGGCAAATGTAAGATCTTTATCATGTGATATCGCCCAAAAATACGGAACCTGAACTCCAGGTCCAATACTTGAACTATCGCTGAGCGATGGAACTAAAAATCCAGATCTTCTTTTGACAGTTGGGTCTGGATGAGAAAATACTGGAAAATAGAATATTGGAAAATCATATATTTTTAATATTGCATTTTTATAATAGATAGTTTTTTTACTCATATTATGTTCAATCTTTTCAGATTGTAAAATCCAAGGTGGGCATTTATCTTTACCCCTATTTTTGCAATAAGTAAAAACTCCCTTTTCAAATTCATTTTTTTCACTAGTTATACTCACAGTATTAGCAAAAAATCTAGGTTCATTTTCTTCATTTATTTTCATTTCTTTTTGATTAATAAAAACTTTTATATCAGAACCTACCATCTTTCTTTTTTTTTCATCTATATATATTTCAGCAAAGTTATACTCATTTTTTTTATTATCGATTATTTTTATATTTCCCTTTGAAACAAACATGTTCTTATTTATAGAATAATCAAACATCTCCATAAAAATTTGATTTCCATCTCTGTCGACTATTTTTGAGGAATTTTTTGAGGAAATTATTCTGTTTTTATTATCAAAAATTATATTTGTACCGTCTAATTTGAAATCTTCAGAGGTAATAATTTCGGTTTTTCCAGTAGTTTTCAATAAATCTTTTTCTTTAAAATATTCAGCTGATTCTGAGAAAACTTTATTTCCTTTTTTATCTAAAGCAGTTACTGCTCCTTCTAACAAAACTGCTTTTGAATTATTATCTACTTTAATTTTTTTTGAATTAATTTCTAATTCGTCAGATAAAGCAGTAACATTTTTTAAAATAAATGTTACTAATAATATTGAAGTAAAAAATTTATTTTTCATTTATTTGCATTACTCCAATTGAACAAAAAAGACCGACTGCTAATACTGGCATCCAAACAGCTAAAGTTAAAGAGATTCTGTTTGTTTGACCTAAAACTATTGATAAATCTTTAAAAAAATAAATGATGGCACAAGATAGTATAGCCACAAAAATATAATATAAATTTTGTACTTTATTAATAGACCCGATGGTAAATATTGAGGCAAGTACGACCATCAATGACAAAAATGGCGGTATAGAAAGAAAAACGTTAAGTTTTTCATTAAGAGCCTCTTTGTTATAGCCTTTTTCAATTAGCTTATCTCGTTCATTTATAAGTTCAAAAAATGAGATAGTGTCTAGGTTTTTATATAGTTCATTCAATTTTTTAACGTTGTATACAGAGGTTATACTTAAACTTTCTTCATAAACTGGTTTTCCATCACTTTTAATGTTAAAAATTTTAACGTTCCTTAGTTCCCAGTCAAAATTACTTATATTTATACTTTTTGACTCAATTCTTTCTAAAATTTTATTGTTGTCTCCAATCATATATATCGTAACATCAGATAAATAATTTCCACTTAGTGATTTTGCTGTTGTTATCATCAATTTGTTATTATGTTTTTCTTTTATCCAAACTCCATTTTTATTAATTGTAACGAGATGTTCTATATCTTTTGAATATTGAGCTTTTGTTTTTTCATAAGATTTTATCATTACAGAAGTTACAGGATTAACAGCTAGTATTGTAATCAAACCTATTAAAAAAGCAGTTACAGACAAGATTACAACTATTTTTAAATTAGAGAAACCAAAAACTTTTAGTGAGAGTAAATCTTTTTTCGATTTTATAGAAACAATGTACCACATTGAAGAGATAAAAATTATAAAAGGTAATAGTTTTGAAATTACTAAATTTGGTATAAACATCATTGTAAGAATGTATGGTAATTTATTACTTGCGTTTAAATTTTTAAAAAACTCAATTTCCTCAAATAAATTTAAAATTACTCCTAAAGCAACTGCTACAAGAGTCACATTTAAAAATGTTTTTAAAAATCCAAAGACTAAATATTTATTAATAACTTTATACATAATTATCTTTTTTCAAATATTATTTTCCTCAATAATAAAATATAAAATAACGGCATTAGTAATATTGGTAATAAAAAGTAAGATACTGTGTGTAATCTTGAAAAACCAGAATAACGAACTAACAATTCAGCTAAGACAAGAACTATAAATGCCAAGGACATATAAAAATACCTTCTTAAAACTTTATTTTTTTTTTCTTTGTTGCCTACTAATAAAAATGAACATATTAAAGCAACTAAAGGTATATAAATTGGCATACCAACTCTTCTTGATAAAGTAGACACAACATCTTTATTCATATCTTGTTTAGGACAATTTAAAATTTTATCCGATTTTTCTAAAATACATTTAAAAAGAGTAAGCGTGCTTGTTTCTTGCATTTTTGGAGCAGTTATAGTTCTTGGTTTAAGTAAAGTTATTGACAACTCAGTTTTTTTAAAATTTACATCATTTAGTTCACCATCTTTGTTTTCTGACTGAATTGTACCATCTATTAAAATTAATTTTTTATTATTTATGAAACCTTTTTTTGCAAGAATAGTAGTGTTACTTGCCTCATTTTTATCCGCAATTATGTTTTTAAAAGTTCCACTCTCATCTCTTATAAATATATTTTCCATCTCATTATTCATATTTTTTCTTTCTACAAAAAAAGTAATATTTTTAAATGAGTCACTAAAATCATTAACCTTAATAATTGACGAAATTGAGTCAAAATCTGACTGACGAACTAATTCTCTAGATTTATTCAAAGAAGAAGGAGTTATAAATGTTGCGAAACAAAGTTGTATTAGTAAAAATACAAAAGAAATCAAAAAAAATAAATTAGCTATTTTAATTTTATTTAGCCCCATCGTCCAAAGAGCAATCAATTCATTTTGTTTTTCAAATTTAATTATAGATAATGCCAAAGCTAATAAAAAAGATAGGGGTATAAATTTAGTCATTATGTTAGTTATGTTCAAAAATGAAAAAAAGAGATAAGTCGAAATTGAGTGACCGTTGTCGACTACCAAATCAAGAAAATTTACCGCTCTTACAGTCCAAGCAATAGCTGATAAAGCAAATAAAATTGTAATAAATGATTTAAAAATTTCTGAAAAAAAGTATTTATAAATTTTGTTTTTAAGCATATAATTTTGATGTATATAATTAGTAAAACAACTGAAAAGAAAATTCAATCTTAGGTTTAAAAATGATAAATTTTCCGTTGAATTCTTACATATTTGGTCATATATACCTTTGAGCTCGATTAAAGAAGTAACTAAAAATTATGTCTATAAAAATAAATTACTCAAAAAATACAATTAATAAAACATCGAACAATATGGTTTTATTTTGTAATGATAAATTTAACATTAATGTTTTAAAAAAAGATCTTTCAGAGTCTGAATTTTTTTACATAAATGATTTATTAAAAACTTCTGATGTAAAAAAAAATTTGTTTGTTTTTGAAGTAAATTCCAAAAAAAAAATAATTTTAATATCAATTAAAAATAATTTGAAAAGTTCAGATATTGAAAATTTAGGAGCCGAGCTTTATGGGAGAATAAATTATGGAAAAAATAGTGAATATTTTGTCATTTCTGACAGCATTGTAGGAAAGTACGATAATTTTTTAGGGCATTTTCTTCACGGTCTTAAATTAAAATCATATGAATTTAAAAAATATAAGTCAAAAAAGGAAACAAGACTTATTACTATAAATATAGTTGGAAATAAAAATAAACCGTCTGTTCAAAATCAAATTAAGTTTAAAGCTTTAGAAGAAGGAACTTTTTATGCAAGAGATTTAGTTTCAGAACCAGGGAATGTTCTACATCCAGATGAATATGCTAAAAGAATAAGCTCACTTAAAAAAGATGGTTTAAAAATTAATATATACGATGAAAAAAAATTAAAAAAACTTGGTATGCACGCTTTACTCGGTGTAGGGCAAGGGAGCATTAGAGGTTCATATCTTGTAACGATGGAATGGAATGGAGCAAAAAAAAATTCAAAACCTTTAGCTTTTGTTGGAAAAGGAGTTTGTTTTGATACTGGAGGATACTCATTAAAACCAGCTAGATTTATGGAGGACATGACTTACGATATGGCGGGCTCAGCTACTGTAGTTGGTCTAATGAAAAGTTTAGCTTTAAGAAAAGCAAAAATAAATGCTGTTGGTGTTGTTGGACTTGTAGAAAACATGGTAAGTGGAAATGCACAAAGACCTGGAGATATTGTAAAATCTTATAGCGGGAAAACTATAGAAGTATTGAATACTGATGCTGAAGGCCGATTAGTTTTGGCTGACGCGTTAACATTTACAGAAAAAAAATTTAAACCAAAATTTATTGTAGATTTAGCTACTTTAACTGGAGCTATCATAGTTTGTTTAGGGTCAGAATATGCTGGACTCTTTTCAAATGATGATAAGTTATCCAAACAAATATTCAATGCCGGGGAAAAGGTTGAAGAAAAAGTGTGGAGAATGCCTCTTCATAAAAATTACGACAAACTTATGAATTCTAAAAATGCTGATATGCAAAACATAAATTATGTTGGTGGAGCAGGATCAACAACTGCTGCTCAATTCTTACAAAGATTTATTTTAAACAAAACTCCTTGGGCACATTTAGACATTGCTGGCATGGCTTTTTCTAAATATGGAGGTGCTTTAAATTCTAGAGGAGCAACTGGATTTGGTGTCAGATTGTTAAACCAATTAATAGAGGAAAATTACGAATAAAGTGGAACAAACTTTGTCTATAATAAAACCTGATGCAGTCGAAAGAGGCTTAGTAGGAGAGATTAAAAAAATATTTGTAAACAACAACCTCAAAATAGTAAACGAAAAAAAACTCCATATTAGTAAAGATGAAGCTGCAGAGTTTTATAAAGTTCATCAGTCTAAGCCTTTTTACGAACAGCTTTGTAATTATCTTTCATCTGGACCAATATTTGTCATGATTTTAGAGGGTGAAAATGCAATTTCAGTAAACAGAAAAATCATGGGTGCTACCAATCCTAAAGATGCTAGTGAGGGGACAATAAGAAAGCTGTATGGGATTTCTATAGACAAAAATTCTGTTCATGGATCAGACTCACTTGAAAATGCTAAAAAAGAAATAAAGTTTTTTTTCTAAATTAATTTTTTAAGTAAATTCTTCTAATAGCCTCTGAAAAAATTAAGTACTCAATATTTTGAACTCTTTTTTTTAAAGTTTTTTCATTATCTGTATTCTTTATCAAGATGGACTTTCTAAGGATTATCCTGCCTGAATCGAGTTTTTCGTTAACATAATGAACTGTTGAACCGGCATTTACTTCTTTATTTTTCAATATTCTTTTATAAGTATCAATACCTTTATATTTTGGTAAAAGAGATGGATGAATATTTATAATTTTTCCTTTAAAATTTTTAATAAAATTTTTTGATAAAATCTTCATATACCCAGCCAAACAAATTAAAGAAATTTTTTTATCTTTAATTTCTTTTAGAATTTTTTTTTCGTAAAAAAAACCATTAGAATTAAAAATTTTAAAAGGAATAGAAAATTTTTTCGCCAGGAGAAGACCTTTAGCATTTTTTTTGTTTGAAATAACTAAATTGATATTAATTGGAAAGTTATACGATCTTGAGCTATTAATTAATGCTCTTAAATTAGTTCCAGTTCCTGAAATAAAAACACAAGCTTTTTTTTTTACCATTTGATTTTATTAAAAAGATTAAATTTTTTCTTTCCTTTAGAAATATATCCAATTTGATAGGGTTTATAATCACTTGAAAAAAACTTATAAATTTGCTTAACATTTTTTTTATCCATTATTAAACAAAAACCTATTCCACAATTAAAAGTTTTGAGCATTTCTTTATCTGATATATTGTGATTTTTAATCCAGCGAAAAATTTTTTTTGTTTTAATTTTTGATAAATCAATATTGACAGAAAATTTTTCTGGAACAGATCGTATAATATTTTCGACGAGACCACCACCAGTGATATGAGCTGCAGAATTAATTAGATTTTTTTTTGTTAAATTGAGAATTTCTTTCGTATAAATTTTTGTAGGTTTTAATAGTTCATTTTTTAAATTATTAAAATTTTTTTTATTTTTTTTCAACAATGATCTTACCAACGAATATCCATTGGAGTGGATTCCATTAGACGGGATTGCCATAATGACATTATTTTTTTTTACTTTAGTTTTGCTTAATATCTTTTTTTTGGAGACTATGCCTACAGAAAAACCTGCAAGATCAAATTTATTACCTGAGTAGACTCCCGGCATTTCTGCTGTCTCACCTCCAATAAGTTCACAATTAGATAATTTGCAGCCTTTAAGAATACCTTTTAAAATTAATTTTAATTTTCTTAATTCAATTTTTTTAACTGCAATATAATCTAAAAAGAATAACGGTCTAGCTCCTTGTACAATTAAATCATTCACGCACATCGCAACAAGATCTATACCTATTGTGTCAAATCTTTTAAATTTATTAGCTAGTTCTATTTTAGTTCCAACACCATCTGTGCTTGAAACTATAACAGGGTCTTTAATTTTAATTTTACTAATGTCAAATGTTGAGCCGAATGCACCGATATTATCAAAATTTGATCTTTTGTTCTTTTTTTTGACATTTTTTTTTGAAATTTTACTTATATGTTTTACAAATCTATTTGCTACTGCAATATTGACACCACTCAATTTATAACTATTTTTTTTTCTTTTCATTAATAAAATGATAATTATTGTGCAATGATTAAAGTATTTTTTAGCATTATATTAATATTTTTAATTCAAACTGGAAATGTTTTCTCAAACACCAACATTTTTGATGTTGATAATATTGAATTGGATAATCTGAAAGATCAAAATAGGGAAAAATTGTTAGATACTTCAATTAGAAAGGGATTTATTCAATTAATGCAGAAAATATTGCAAAAAAAATATTTCGAAGAAGTTTCAAACCTAAGCCTTAAGGAAATAAAAAAATTAATTTCCTCATATCAAATTTTAGAAGGAAAAGAAGCAGAAAATAAGGAAAAAATTTTTGTAAACCTGTCATTTGATAGAGGAAAAATAAATGAATTTTTCTATAAGAGAAATATTTTATATGCAGATGTTTCTAAAACTGAAGCAATTATTTTACCAATATTAATAAAAGAAGATAAGTTTTTCATTTACTCAAATAATTACTTTTTTAATAATTGGAATAAAGAAAAACACAAAAAACAGGATGAATTTATTAATTATATTTTACCAGCAGAAAATCTTGAAGATATACAATTTATAATTAATAATAAAGATAGTTTAGAGTCCTTAGAACTTACAAATCTTTTCTCTAGTTATGAAATTCAGGATACAATATTTTTAGCAATATCTTTATCAGAAAATAAAACCGATATTTTTTTAAAAGCAAATGTTTCTGGCAATAAAATAACTAAAAATTACAGCTTCCAGACAAATTTTTTTACAAATGATGATAAAAATAAATTTATAATTGAGACAATGAAAACGGAACTTGAGGAAATTTGGAAATCACAAAATTTAATTGATGTAAGGACTCCCTCTTTTTTAAATGTCAATTTTAGAATTAAAAATCAAAATGATCTTTTAACACTTACTTCAACTTTAAATAAAATTGATTTAATTGAAAATTATCAAGTTTTAGAGCTCACAAAAAAACGTGCAAAAGTCAAAATTAAATATTTTGGAAAAATAAGCAAAATTAAAAATAAATTTAAAGATAATGATTTAAAAATAAATATTATTAACAACGTGTGGAAGCTTAGTTTGAATTAAATGAATCAATTAACTTTTCAATTTCCTTTTAAAACAACTTATTATCAAGAGGATTTTTATGTTTCTTCAAATAATTTTGAGGCTTATAAGCTTATAGAAGGTTGGCCAAAGTGGCCTGATAAAAATATTAATATTTTTGGACCGAAAGGTTGTGGAAAGACTCACTTAGCAAATATTTTAAAAAAAAAAATTGACTCGATTATTCTTGAACCAAGGGATTTTGTTAATATTTCTTTTGAAAAATTAAAAACTAAACAATGTATTATAATCGATAACTATCAAGGCAACATTAGTGAGAGTCTTTTTTACTCTGTTCTAAATCAAACGAAACAAAATGGACAGTATGTTCTTATAAATTCAGAAAATTCAGTAAAAAAAACAAGGACAAAATTGATAGATCTAAAATCAAGATTAAACAGCTTTATTACTTTAGGAATAAATTTGCCAACTGATGACTTATTAAGAGTTATTGTAACTAAATCCTTTTCTGACAAACAAATAAAAGTTAATGTACAAATATTAGAATATATTTTAAAAAATATAGAAAGATCCTATGAAAAAATTTTTGAGTTCATCAAAAAAGTTGATAAAGAGTCTTTATCATCTGGAAGATCAATAAATATTAATTTAATTAAGAAGATATTAAGAAATGAATAAATATAGGTCACATAATTGCTCTCAACTTAACCAAAAAGACATTGGTAAAAAAGTGAGACTATCCGGGTGGGTTCATAGAAAAAGGGACCATGGTAATTTACTTTTTTTAGATTTAAGAGATCATTTTGGAATTACACAATGTGTTATTGAGAATAAAGATAAAAATTTTAAAATTCTAGAAAATTTAAAATCTGAGTCAGTTGTTTTAATTGAGGGAGAAGTATTAAAAAGATCAAAAGAAACTGCAAATAAAGAATTAAAAACAGGTCTGATTGAAGTTAAAATTTTAAGTTGTGAAATACTTTCTGAAGCAAAAGAACTTCCAATGCCAGTATTTGGTGAACAAAAATATCCAGAAGAGATAAGATTAAAATATAGATTTATTGACTTAAGAAGAAAAGAGATGCACGAAAATATAGTTTTAAGATCAAAAGTACTTTCTTATCTGAGAACAAAAATGATAGAAAAAAATTTTTTGGAGTTTCAAACTCCAATTCTGACTGCTTCCAGCCCAGAGGGTGCAAGAGATTTTTTAGTGCCGAGCAGGGTGCATCCAGGAAAGTTTTATGCTCTTCCTCAAGCACCACAACAATTCAAACAAATGATTATGGCATCAGGTTTTGACAAATATTTTCAAATAGCTCCATGTTTTAGAGATGAAGATGGAAGAGCTGACCGAAGTCCCGGTGAACATTATCAATTAGATATGGAAATGTCCTTTGTAGAACAAGAAGATGTGTTCAATATAGTTGAACCTATTTTTTATGATTTATTTACTGAGTTTGGAAAAGGTAAAAAAGTCAATAAAAAACCTTTTAAAAGAATTAAGTATAAAGACTCACTAGAGAAATACGGTACGGATAAACCTGACTTAAGAAACCCTATTGAATTAGTTGACGTAACTAAAATTTTTTCCACTGATGAAGTTGGTTTAAAAATTTTCAAAGATATTATTAAAAAAGGTGGTGTAGTAAAAGCAATACCTGCTCCTAACACTTATTCAAAACCTAGAAGTTTTTTTGATAATTTAAA
>MDSZ01160836.1_pt1 | contig 10091 bp, 5 predicted proteins | sample 811201 | NCBI WGS metagenome assembly MDSZ01 (sample SAMN05326647, study PRJNA326480) | marine metagenome | isolation source: seawater | place: Indian Ocean: North | collected 2010 | reverse complement strand
TAAAAGAAGAAGGAAGATTAGAAGAACTTAATAGCACAGAAGCTGGTAAAAGATTATATCAACAACAGTTACAACAAGATTTAGCTGTAAAATTCCAAGCAGCTATGGAAAAATTACAACAAACTTTAGTAACTATAGTAGATGGTCCTTTAGGTCGTATTTTAGAAGGAATGGCTGAATTTTTAGGATCTACAACAGGAGTAGTAACAGCAATGGTAGTTTTAGGTGGTGTGCTAGCTTCAAAAGTAATAACAGGATTTTTTGCTTTAATAAAAGCAGCCAGAATATTAAAAAAGTTAGAAATAGGTAGTGCAATAGCATCTGCTTTTAAGGCAGCTTTTAGTAGTCCAGCATCTCTTATTACGGGAGGAATAGCAGGATTAGCTATAGGAGCTGCTCTGACAGCAGGTATTTTAACTGCTGTTAATAAAGCAAAGGATTTTGCTCAACCAGGTGAAGATACTTTAGTATCAGCACAATCAAACTTAGAAGAGGGAGGATTTGGCAAAAGAGCACTACTTGAAAGAGGACAAATAACATTATTTGATGATAACGATGATATAGTAGCGGGTACTGATTTATTTCAAGAAACTAATTTAGCACAAAACCCAAATTCTGATAAAACAAAAATAGACGATCAAAATGTAGTACAAAATATAACTCTCGATAGAACAGAAAGAGCAGGAAGTGAAGTTACAACTCAAAATATAGTACCTAATTTTAATAAAGCAGAACAAATACAAGAAAGTGCTGTAGAAAAAATGGCAGATGGAATTATAGGAGAAGATGGAAAAACTTCTTTACCTGAAGGTACTATTAGTATTACACCACAACAACAACAACTTGAAACTACTTTAAAACCAGAAGCTACACAGAATTTAGTAGTTCAACAACAAAAAACTCAAGAAATAGACTATGATAAAATGGCAGCAGCCCTAAAAGAAGGTGCAAACGAAATAGCTGATTCTGTAGCTAGTAGAACAGGAACAATAGTATTTGATGATGTAAATTCAAGAAGTAAAGCAAATTCAAGAGGATTATTTGTAAATAATCTTAAAAATCAAACTTCTTTTATTTAATTTATATGTATAATAAAATAAAATTATGGGACTAAAAGATTTAAATTCAACACTAGACTTAGTAGGAGGAACTGACCCTATTGGAAATATGGCAAGCCAACAAGGTCCTCAGTTTCAATTACCAATAGATAATGCTTCACAAAAACATATAGATTCATTAACACAACCATCAACTTATCAATATGGGAATTCTAATGAAACTTTAAATCCTTCTACTTTAGATTTAGATGGTAACTTAGGACCCTCTTTTGATAATGGAATGGATTCTACTTTACATGAAGACGGATTATTAAGTTTATATCAATATACTTATGGTGATTCTACGGGTGAAGCAGGCCCTTCAAATTTAGATATAAATGGTGTAGATAATGGAAATGGAGTATTCGATAAAGGAACAGATTCTACCCTACAAGAAGATTCATTAACAGAACAGTATAACTATGAATATGGACAAAATCCATGGTTATCGACAGATAATAGAGGCCCTGCTCAACTAGATTTAGATGGTAATCAAGGTCCTTCCTTTAATAAAGGACCAGAATCTACTCTTAAAGTAGATTTATTAGCAGATGTTTATCAGAGCACTGTAAATCCTGGTGCAAGTTATGGTGCAGGTCAACCAGGAGGAACTTGGCCAAATGTTAAACCCTCTCCAGTAGGTTCTAACTTTGCAGATTTAGATGGTGTTACTCCAGGCGAATATATCAATAACATGCCAGACTAAAAACTTATGGCTTTAAAAGCACTATTATCTAACCTTTCAGAAGGAGTCCAAGGATATCCTAATCATAATACACCTTCTACAGCAGGAGGTTTTAATTATGGTGGTGGAAGTATATTTAATAGTTTAGCATTTAATCAAAGAACTTTAGAATTTGGTAAAGGTACTGCTTATGATAGACCTAATCAAGAGTTTAGTAGAGAACCACTTATAGGTAAAAATATAGATTTACCTGGTCCAAATGCTCAAGCATCTTCTTTTTTGGGTTTCATAGATAGTTTATCAGATGGGTTAGTAAGAGGAGGTTTACCCACAGCTTTATCAAGATCAGCTAAAGATGTAGCTAGAATAACTAAATTTTATTTAACTTCTAGGGGTATAGGTTTTTTAACTAAACAAATAGGGTTACAAAAATCTAATCCCAATATAGAAGCAGGCACAACATCTTTTGATATTTTTGGTTTAAGTTTTAATCTAAATAGAAATACTACATTTAATTTAGGTTTAAATTTAATAGCTCAAGCAGGAGTAAATTTTAGTGGAGTACATTTTGATAGATCGGGAGCAACTCCCATTTTTCCTGAAGATCAAAAATATGAAAAAACAGTTTTAAATAATGCAGATTCCGTAGGTTCTTTATCTAATAACAGTGGTATAGAAGGAGGAAATAGACTCCTAACATTACATGGAACTACAGGAGTAGGAATAGGAGCAGTAGAAAATAGAGAAGACCCTACAGGTCCTTCTGGTTTTAATATTTTTGGGATAAATATTGGTGGTTCATTTGGTGAAAATATATCTAATGTTATAACTAATATACAAAATTTTATAGGTATAGGACCCGATCAAGTAGGAAAATTATATGAATATAATGGAGGTCCTAATTCTTTATATGGAATAGGAAAAACAACTATAAGAAGATACACAGAAACTATAGGCGACCATTTAAAAGTAGATTATGAAGGATTAGGCTACTATATTCCTAATAATAAATACAGTAGTTTAATATATCCTGATAATAGCAGAATAAGAGCTTACCAATCTACTCCTATACCCATATTGGGTGAAAGAGGATCGGGTAATGAAGGATATACAATACAACCTAATAATAGTGAATTAGCAATAAACCAACAATTAGGAGATGCGGTTGCTAGTGGAGAGGGAGAAGGAGCCCCAGGAGTATTTTCTAGTTTATCACTATTTGAAGAAGATATAACAACAGGAGATGGTTACTCAGCTACAGATGATGAAGGTAGGGGTTTATATATTAATCAATCTAAAGATGGTGTTGGTAATTTATTAAATACAGACGGACAATTAAATAGAGAAAGATTAAGAAATGTATTATATTCTGCTTCTTTACAAACTTTATATAGTAGTTATACTACTGATAGATCAGAAACCCCTATTAATATAGGAAATGTAGATAATAGATTAGAAGGAATATTTAGCTTTAGATACACAGATGCTGAAGGTACAAGTACAGAAACAGAAACACCTAATTTATTTATCCCAACACCAATTGATGGTGAAGGTAACGTATTACTTCATATTACTAGTGAAAGTTTGGCAAGTGTTAGAAGATCCGCTTCGTTACAAGAACCACTTAGCCCATATAGTTTAACAGGTCAAGGAGTAGATTCTAAATTATTAGATAGATTTACATCGGGTTCTGAAAGAGCTGTTTCTAATTTATTTATTACTACTCCAAGTGATGGTGAAGGTAATGTATTATTACATATTACTAGTGAAAGTTTAGCAAATGTTAGAAGATCTGCTTCATTACAAGAATCTCTTAGTCCTTATAGTTTAAGAACATCTGATGATGATGAAGGTTTTGGAGTAAATCCTAAATTAATAGATAGATTCACAACAGGGGATAATGCAGTTTCTGATTTATTTATAAGAAATAATTTTTCAGTATATAACGATCCTGCAAATTTACTACCTATAACAGCTACACAGGCTTATAGTTTAGATGGTTCTTCTTTTGAAATAGAATTTGTTAGAAGTGCTGCAGATTTAGATCCTTTAGAGGGCCAATATGTTGGTTTATCAAATCCTCCTATAAATGATATAGGAGAAGCAGGAAGTCAAAGTAATATATCGGGATCATCCCCCTATGCCGAAGACTCTTATAAATTACAAAGGTTTCCAGCACAATTAGTAGGGCTAGCCAATGAATTAGGAATTTTAACTTATGATTCTTTAATGACTATTGGTATTAATAAGCCAGATAGTAGAAATGTATTGGATTTTAGACAATTAAAAAATGCTCAAGGAGCAAGAACAACACCATTTACTGATTATAGTAGAACAACTGTAAATAATCCTGGAGCTACTTTTATAAGAGAAGAAAGAGTTAATTTAGGAAATCCAGGACAGTTAGATATTAAAAGAGGTTTTGCCTATAATGTTTATGATGAAAGAACAGTAGATGGATTAAATGCTTTAGATGTTATTAGAATAGATGATGGAGATTTTACAAGTCAAGCATTTAGAGATTTAATTAGATTTAGAATAGAAGCTGTAGATACAGATAACCCAGAAGAATCAGATGTAATGTTTTTTAGAGCATTATTAGATTCATATAATGATAATTTTAATGGTTCTTGGAATGAATTTACGTATAATGGTAGAGGTGAATCTTTATATAATTATGGTGGTTTTAATAGAGATATTGGTTTTGATTTTAAAATAGCAGCTCAATCTAGACATGAAATGATGCCCTTATATAGAAAATTAAATTTTTTATGTTCTCAAACAGCACCCGATTATAGTGGAGGTACTAGAATGAGGGGACCATTTGTAAAAATAACAATAGGTTCTTTGTTAGATAGAACTCCTGGTTTTATAAAATCTGTAGGATTATCTTGGGATAAAGATTATCCTTGGGAGATCAATATAACAGGTCCCGAAGAAGGTAATGACAGAGAAATGCAAGTTTTACCCCACGTACTAAATGTATCTGTTAAATTTCAACCAGTACATAATTTCTTACCACAGAAATCTATTACAGATTCACCATTCTTATTTAAACATGAGAGAAATGGTCGTACACGTGAAGAAGAAAAATGGTATAAAGTAGGAGCAGCCCAAAGTGTAAACGAAGCATTACCCGTGGGGACTAGAAATAGAGGTTTAGGTCAACAACTTACTGATATTAGTAATGCACAAAAATTAGAGACTTAATAAAATGGCAAATAGATTTTTTAAAATACCAATACGTTTTAAGGACAAAAAAAGTTATTATAAAAATATACGATATCCCGAGGTTCCCCTAAGAATAAATGATATATATATTATAACTAAAGATGGTGATAGATTAGATTTATTAGCTCATCAATTTTATGGTGATGTAGATTTATGGTGGATAATAGCAATATCTAATATTGGTAAAGTAAGACGTGATTCTTTTTTTATAAAACCTGGTTTACAAATTAGAATTCCAAACAGTAAAGAAGAAATTATTGAAAAGTATAAAGAACTAAATGAGTAAGTTATGTCTATTTTTAAAGAAACCTTTAAAAAATTTGTAAGAAAACAGCTCAGAATAAGAGAAGCAGTATTAGGGGCTGATAATTCCGGTGGGTCTAGATTAGATGCTACTAATGTAGATATGTCTTCAATAGGTGAAAAAGATGTCACAGTAGATCCTGCTGCTTTTTATACTAATACTTTAAATAGACAGTGTACAATTAGAATGTCTTCTGGAGTTGATTTAAGAGCAGATAATGAAATTGTATTTAATAAAAAAGAATTCCCCCAAGCATTAATTGATGAAGGATTAGCTCAAAGGTATGTTTTACAAGGAGGTACAGCAATTACATTTGGTGATACAACAAAAGAAAAAATAGAAGTAGAAGAGAATGGAGAAACAAAAGAAACTACAAAAACAACTTATGACTATAAACATGGAACAAGACAAGGTTTTTCACATAATAGTGGGTATGGTTCAGCATATGGCGATCCATTAATTAGAGCAGAAGCTGAAAATGAGTTTGGAATAGTACCTATGCCCGGTATTGTAGACATGGATGTTAAAACAAAATCAGCTTATGGTTCCCTAAAAGAAGCAAAAGTAAATTTTGTTTGTTATAATTTAAGACAACTTGAAATATTAGAGTTATTATATATGAGACCAGGATACCCCGTATTATTAGAATGGTCATGGACACCTTATATAAATAATGAAGGTAAAAGAAAAAATTTAGGAGATGATATACCCTTAACTATAAATGAGTGGTGGGATCAAGATTCTACTTTAGCTAAATTAGAAAATATTATATTAGAACGTAAAACATTATCAGGGGGAAATTATGATGCATTAATAGGGTTTGTAAAAAATTTCAACTACACAGCAAGACCGGATGGAGGTTTTAATTGTTCTACAGAATTAATGTCTAGAGGTGATGTTTTATCTTCTTTGAAGGGATTAAAATCTACTAATACTAATAATGCAGACTCCTCACTATTTACCCATCATGTAGAATTTATATTAAATCAAATTATAGCATTTGGTGAACAAACAGATCTATTAACTGGAGATGAATCTGAAAATGTCTTTGTCCGAACAGCTGCTTATCTTAATAGAGAATTAGATAAAGCTTTAGGAGTTAGATTTAATAGTTATGATCAAATTGTTGGAACTTTATGCAAGCTCCTATGGCTCCCCCCTCCAACTATCCAAGATGGTACAAGTATTTATGCAAATCAGGCTTATTCTGAGGGATTAAATCAATATATACTTACCCCAGATAGAACTCTTAAACCTAATTCTACTATTTCTGGTGCCACTTACATAAGATGGGATGCTTTTGCTCATATGTTAAATTTTTTTGTAATTGAAAAAGATGAAAAGAATATCCCCCTAACTTGTTTTCAAACAACTACCATGGTACATGAGGATAGAGATATTATACTTAAAGAAGATGGCAATACTAATATAGAAGGTAAACATATAGAACCTCTAGGGTTTACTATAAAAAGATACCCACCACGTTTATTAAAAGAAATAAAACGTAAGTATAGACTTCTACAAAAATTTCCACGAGGTCAGGGAGAACAAAATAACCAACAATTAAAAGACGAGTTTGGAGAGAGTAATCTATTTAAATTAAATGCATTAAGAACTAAATTACAAGCGATAGACTTCCCTACTTTTGAAGACTTATTTTTTACAGATATATTAGACATATCTATAGACCCTAATGTATGTCTTTTACCACATCAATTAACTGCCTTAACAGGATTAGGAGAAGAACCTGGTAAACAAACTAATCTCCAAAATGCATTTTTTAATTCAGTACAGAAACAATTTGCTTCTTGGGGGTTTTTAGAAATGGATGAGAAAAATCTAGTTAGTGGTAATTTTTATGACCCCATAATCCCACTAACTCAATATCTTATAAATAGAGACTTACCTTCTTTATCAGAAAGACAAGTAGGTCATATTTTTTTAAATGTAAATCATTTAAAAAAAGTATTTAAAACCATGATTAAAGGTTCAGATGGAGAAGAAGATTTAGATAAATTTAACTTACTAGATTATATTAAAAAAATATTTAATGATGTTAGTGCAAGCACAGGAGGAGCTCATAAATTTGAATTACAAGCAAATAATGAACGTAATCAGGTAAGAGTTATAGATTTACAATACCAAGCAGAAAAAAAATTAAAACAAAAACCTGAAGTAGATGGATCAGAAGATATAATATCTTTAAATATTCAGGGTAATAATACTATATTTAGAGATTTTACTTATAACTCAGCAATACCTAGTGCTTTAAGTGCTACAATAGCTATAGCAGCTAATAATCCTGCTTCAGTAGATGATTTAGATAAAGTAACTTTTTCTGCTATTAATGCTAATATTAAACATAGGTTTGGGCAGTTAAAAGATTCTAAACCAACTAAAGAGGAACAAGCCAAAGCAGAAGAAAAACTTAATAAAAAAAGAGAACAAAAAAAGAAAGAATTAAAAAATGAGCTAAACACTTTATTTTTTGCAACAGTTAATTTACTAATATTCTATAAAGAACTACTTAATGGTGAGCATACAGAAATTGATGAAGATGGTAATCCTGAAAATAGTGAAGAAATTTCAGAACAAAAGCTTCATTTAAATAAAATTAATGGTCTTTTTCGTAATTTATTAAGAAAAAACCTTAAAGATGGTAAGGATGAAGATGGAACGCCTCTTTATGCTGGTTTTCCAAAACCAAAACCAACACAACAAGTAGCAGATATAATTCCTATAAAATTTACAGCTGTATTAGATGGTATTTCTGGAATTACTATAGGAAATGTATTTAAAATAAAATCAGATAGATTACCCGCTGCTTATAGGGATACAGATGAAAGATCTGTTCTTTTCATATGTACAACAGAAGAACAAAAAGTTACTAATAATCAAGACTGGATAACAACTATTACAGGTCAAATTACTATAATAGAAAAAGATGTTGAAAACCAAACTACTGGGGAAAATGTATCCAAAGGAGGATCTGGGGCTGGAGGAAGTGGAGAAGGTGTTGGAGGAGTAGAAGGAGGAGATACAAATGAAGGAGGAACTAATAATATTGAAAGTGAAGATGAAGTAGTAGCAGAAGACTCAACTCAAGAACAATTAAACCAACAAGATCAATGTCCTGAAGGTCAATATTTTGATGAAGAATTACAAGCGTGTGTTACAGAAGAAGTAGAAATAGAGGAACAAGTAATACAAGAACCAGTAGAAAACGATCCTGAAGGTGATGCTAATGTTACAAATGAAAATAATGAAGAAGTTGGTAAAGCTAAAAATGAATTATTAAAATCTTTATATTATTTTAGATATGCTAAAACATATTATGGACATGCTTTTACTAGAAATGTTAATTTATCTTCTACAGAAGCAGTAGGCCAATATGCATCTCTTCAAAAAGAATATTTTAATACTGATGAAATAAAAAGAAGAATAGAAAGAAGAGCCTCTGAAGCAGTAGAAAACGGAGAAAGAAATTCTGTATTTGATTATCCTAATTATATTCCTAAAATAGTATCTGCAAGAGGTAAAGGTGAAGAATCTGGAGAATTATATAAAAAACTTGAAGAATTACAAGATGAAATAGGTTTAACACTAGCATCTTTTGCTGATAGTTATAATAGTGGTGCATCAAGATTCTATAATGAATTCCTTAAATATGATGAAGCTACAAGAACTGCAGTTGTTAATGAACTAAGTAAAAAAGATTCAGTTAATATAAGTATTAAAGGATTAGGTACTGTAGAAGTTTCAACTTCAGGAGTAAGTAGTTATAATTTAGATAAAATTTTAGATCAAGCAGATAGAATACTTGATTTAAAAGCGGAATATGGTGTAGGAGAAGTTACTGTTACAGGATAAAAAATAAATAATGGCACAATATATACCAAAATCCCGAATTAGTGTTTTAGAAGCAGGACCAGGAGAATTTATTAATAGAAGTACTAATAAACCATATGTAGGTCCTTACATAGAACTTAGTTCTGGTAAATTTTACGCAGGAACAGGAATTAGTAATTATACTTTTGAAATAGTAAAACCTGAACCTATACCTAATAATTTTGCTAAAACTAAAAATGTAGCTAAATATAATATATTAAATAAAAAAATATATAAAAAATTAGAAAAAGTTGAAAATGTAATAGCTACTAAAAATATTCCAACTGAAGAAGATTACGAAAAAGGATTCTATACAAGATATTTTTTAAATAAGGTAAATGAACCCTCTTTTTACATAGAAATAGATGAGGATACTTTTAAAGCTATAGATAAAAAAGATAAAAAATATAATTGGCCCCTATATAAAGTAGGATTAATTATATGGTCATTAGTAAGAGACACAGCTACTACTAATAAAAATCAAATAGAACAACAAAAAAGTATTTTCCCTAATCTTAATGTATTATTTAGTAATCTTAATGAATTTAAATCTGAAGACGATATTACAATAGAACCTACACAAGAAATTCCTATAAATATTATAAGTGGTGTAGAATTAGAAAGTTTAAGTGAAATAGCTCCTGATTATAACCCTCCAAGTGATACTTTTACACCAGAACCTACTACGGAAATGAATTCAAATGAAGAAACTCCTCCAACTATTTCTACAGGGGGAAGTGGCTATTAGAAATATTTTTCGTACATTCCTAAGGTATGTTCTACCTTATTGAAACAAAAGACCAATTAAACAAACTCAAATCAAAATTTGAGCCAACAATGTATCTTGAATTTATTCAAGGTAATGACAACACACACCCTATACTTG
>MDSZ01127298.1_pt1 | contig 10091 bp, 13 predicted proteins | sample 811201 | NCBI WGS metagenome assembly MDSZ01 (sample SAMN05326647, study PRJNA326480) | marine metagenome | isolation source: seawater | place: Indian Ocean: North | collected 2010 | reverse complement strand
TGCATGGCAATCATTTATATCTACAAAAATTACGTGAACTTGGATTTAAAACATTCAACAGTTATTTTGACGAAAGTTATGATTTAGAAAGCGATCCAGACAAACGAATAGAATTAATTGTTTCATTATGTGAAACTTTGTTAAAAAAAGATTGGCGAGATCTTTACTTACAAACCATTGCATTACGACAGCATAACTATGATAATTTTTTCAATTTAGAAAAATTGCAACAACAGATAAACAAAACTTTAATTGGATTTTTTGAATTTGTTGATAGCGGTAAGATTTCGTCTTGAAAAACCTAGTCTATCTACTAATTTCACAGCACCACCGGTTTTATCAACTGCCACAAATCCTTCTGGTTCTGTGACCTGTAGTCCATTATCAGTCTGCTGAAAAGTGCCTATCGCCATCGCTTGATTCATTTTTTTCAAAACTATCAATTTCATTCGTTGGACTTGTTTGTAAAAAGTTAACATATTTTGTAATGGCAACTTTAGTTTACTAAGAAACTGTGGCATCTGTTTGATTTTGTCTTGTCTCAATGCAAGAGCCTTTTGTGCTTTCAATCCTGATATCTGCTGTTGCATTCTTTCGATATAAAATTTTCTAAAACCTTGTAAAAATTGTGTGCTGTTGCTTGGCAATTGTCCTTGTTTAACCATTGCATTGATATACATTTGAAAGTAAGGAACAAAATCCTGATTGGCTCCAAAAAGGTTAATCAAGTTTCTAGGCACCTTTGTCAACAAGGATTCAAGTTTTTCTATCTCATTTAAAAATGATTTTGTCTCATCGTCTGTGAATTTTGCACTACCTGAAACGTCTTTGTAACTTGCATTATCAAAAAACACACTACTATTTTTAGAAAATTGATCTATGTCAGCACCTGCTGTTGCGTCCATATCTGCCAAGGTATCGCCAACATAGGTGGTATGGAATATGATACCAACTTTTGCGGCATCAATTTGTTTCCCCAATTCACTCTGTTCAGGAACCGCATAGGTTATTGTGTTGGGATTGAATGTTATGTGTGGCTTGCCATCAATGTTCTTTCTAGTGATGTCCTCGTCAGTGAACAATAGGTCTCCCTGATATACCCCATTCATGTTAATCTTTTTAAGATGCACCAAACACTTCAGCAATTTTTGTCCAAGATCATCAGTGCCATGATTGTTTGCTATATCTCTTTTGGTGTAATTTATTTTTGGACTCTGAGCAAATACAGATTTTGTACCCACAAAAAATTTACCGTTGTCAGGATTGATCCCACAGATCACAGCAGGCGCACCGTCCCACTTCACACTTACCTTAACCGCTTCCGAACTTGTTCCTTTAAGTGTAAGTAGTAACCCTCGAAAGTATTCAACCACCGCCTTTCCGCCTTCGTATCCATCGGTAATTATAATGTCCTCTATGTGTTCAAGGTGTGTCCTTTTGAATTCTGTTAGGACGTCTTCTATCAGCATTCCTAGTCCTCTTTGTATTCGCCGTCTACTGTTTTTAAATTTTGTTTTATCTCTTGATTTTCTTTAATCCTTGCCACACCTTTTGAGAACCTACTTGCATCCATATTTTTAAGTGATGAATGAAACCTTTTCTCTAATTTAAATGCAGTTTCTTGATCAAAATTTTCTCTAATATATGTTATCAAACGAATTGCTGACTCAAGAATATGAGATGCTCTACTTTCAACAACATTTTCTTTGTCTTTTTTGAATGTTATGTTGCTTAATTCGTCAAGTAAACTGCGTGTATGGTCTTTCATAATAGTATTTACATTCTTGAACTGGCTATTTTATTTTCCTATAAACAAAATACTTCCTTTTGTTGCTATCATCACGTATATCTAACACTTTTAATTTAAATATCTCGGCAAGTTCAATTATAAATGGCACATTCCAAGCATAAAATTCTATCCATTTTGCTTCTGGCTTGTCGTGTTGCACACCAGGATTCACTCTAAAAAACATTAATCCACCTTCTTCCAACATACTGACACACCTTGATACCTCGGCTATTATTTTATTTCTACCCCCAAAATTTATAGAACCCAGGGCAAGTATGACATCAAAATTTTCATTAGGCCTAAACTCCATCAATTCAATTTGATAATCAGCACGATGATTGTATGGATCTAAGCCAACTAAATTATTAATCTTTCCTTTGAATTCATTGTAACCACATCCAACATCAAGAACTTTTCTCGGCTTTAAAGCATTAACTTGATCAATCAAAGTTAGGCCAGAGTGTTTCCATTTCTTCATGTCGTTTTGCCAATGATAGGCAAAATATTTGTGTAGACACAAATTATCAATAGCCATGGCATACTGAACGAGATTATCATGTTTGTCTGTTAACTCAACATCAAATGTGTCTTTAATCATAGATGCTGTTAGTTTTGCTGGATCATTATCAGTTATTCTTACTAGTTCTGCAAATATTTTTCTATTCATATAGATAAACCTTTATGTCTTTCTGATGATAATCTTGGAATGATTCTGGCGCAGTGATATTTAAATTTTTACATAGTTCGTGATTATTTTTTGGTTTTGAAATCTTATCAATATGGTTCTTAACAAAGTTCATAATGTCTCTGTTCTCATTTTTGATATGGTCCCACATCATATCTAGATTTCCAAAGTGTTGATAGTTTGGATATGTGATATTAAATTCACCGCATAGTTTCCACCAATCCAAACATTCATAATCATTACGGTATACCATAACAATGGGATAACCAAGTGTTTTTAAATTTTCTAATTGGTGTGCAAATGTGTGAGACTTAATAATACGTTTACCAATACCTGTAAAAGGTTTATCCCAATCCTCAATCTTGCAGTCAAACTCCATTCCAGGATCCCAATATGCACCCGTGTGCATTAATTGTTTTTTTCCGGGAGTGTCTGCATCGTGCCAATATGTTCTTGATTCCGTATAATCAGTTTGATCCACGTCTGGCGACTTATGAATATTTAGAAAAACACTACTCCATTTGGATCCAGGAGCACCGGTCATTAGGATGTACATACTTAATATTACTTGGAATCTTTGTGAATGTCAAGTTTGTGCTTTGAGTCCTTGGTGGTATTGTTAATGAATTGCCAAGTTTTATCTGTTGTCCTACCAGTATATTGTAGAATATATCTTGTATCCCAACCCATGTTTGCTGTTCCGTGCGGAAAGTCTTGCCAGTGCCAACTAATTATATCACCTGCTTTCCAATGCGTGTGAACCGCAGTACCTTGATGCCAAATTTGTCCCATACTCCAATCATTCAGAAACACCACAAACCTATGAACTTTTTTTGGATCCACATCATAATCTAATTCATCAAATGAATTTTGTCTATCTAACCTTGCCGCGAAGTTATCCATGTGCATATGTAATAGTTGTCCACAAACTTGTGAATGTAATTTAAGTTCGTAATCAAATAGACCAAACAAACCTTCGGCCAAAGCGATTGCTTTTGGATCGGTAAACATGTTTGCCCTGCCATATATCTTTCCTTCTGGATCTCCACCTGATCGAACAATATCATACACTTCTTGATCTATGGCGTAGTTTCCGCCAACACTTTTATTTCGTGTTGCCCAATGAACTGCGTTATCCAATGCTTTATCACCGTATGTATTAATAAAATAATCGCAATCCATATCAACGTTACCATGAAACATCAATACATCTTCTATCTTATCTTTTTTACTCCAATCAAAATGATAACGGCCCCTTTCAAGACTTCTTTTCTTTTCATAGTCCCAACGACTTTTGCCGTATTCCAATTTATTACCTGTAGACTTGGCATTTACTTGAGTGTGTGCTTTTATATTTTTTATTGTGTCGTCTGAATCTTGTAGATCTGCATCGATCTTTTTCATAACATTTTTTGAATAATCTTGACTGTTTTCCATATTGATATTTAAGTCGTAAAAAAAGGGCGATTAAATTACCGCCCTTTTAATAATTTAAATTATTATGCGTATACTTCCATTAACTTTCTGCTTTCTTCAAGCATACCAGTTTTTGCACAAGTGATCGCAAATAAATCTTTTCTGAAGTCATTGATCACTGCGTTGATTTCATCCTGAGCCTCTTGTGAATCACAAAGTTTCTGTAACTCCATTCTTCCTATTGTGGCATGGAATGTTTCGTCTCTTGCAATTTTGGCATACCTTGAAGATATAAAATTATCCTCAATTGTTTCTGCCATCATCGCCCAATTTCTAGCCGCTCTGCCCTCGGCCAACAATTGGTATAAAGCCAACATTAATGGATTTTCATTGCAGTTGTATTTTTTGATCATTGCCGCACCTTTTTGATGTAATCTTTTGGAGTGACTTTCGACAGCCTCTTCCATATCGATTTTTTCACCTTTAAGGTATTCAACAACTTCTCTTACAAATTGAAAGTGCTTTGCCTCGTCATGTGCTTGTTTTGAAAGTAGAACTAATTTCTCAGGATCAGTACCGGCTGGAAGTGCCGCAACTTCTCTAGAAATTTCTTCCATATTCATTCTCTCATTAACCATACGACCAGTAAAGTTGTCAATCAATTCATCTTGATCTGTGACATTTTCGTAGTAGTGCTTGATCTGTAACTCTGACGCTCTGAATAGAGCCTCATTCTCCTTCTCAAGTTTTTCTACGAATTCTTTTCCTGTTAACATATGCTGTGTCTCCGATCTTTAATTAAAGTATAGATATTTACCAAAACCACCGCTTCAGCATTAAATATTAGATGAAAATAATTATTAGCCAACAAGAATTCGTATCACATAGATCTTTTAAATATGATGCCCTTGAAAGAGCATATTATGATTTTCTTTCAAATCATACGTTGATACCAGTACCTAATAAAGTTAAACTACCAGATAATGATTATGATTGCCTGGTTCTGACCGGAGGACCGGATAGTGTGGCAAGGAACGAAACTGAGACTTTATTGTTTAAAAATGCATTAGCAAAAAGACTACCGATAGTTGGTATCTGTCATGGCGCATTCACAATCAATGATATTGCAGGTGGAAAGAATGGTTATATTACAGGACATGACAATGAAGATATAAACATTGTGATGGAAGGTCAAAAACACAAGGTGCGATGCTATCATTCTCAGTCTATTGAAACGTTGGCGCCAAATTACATTTCGATTGCAAAAGATGTTGACGGCAACATAGAAGCCTTCAAGCATGATATTTTACAAATTTATGGAATACTATGGCACCCTGAAAGGATGGATGTTCCTGTAATGCCACAGGCTGTCAAAGAATTATTTTATTAATTTTCTCTTATAGACCCAAACATATCTGTGAGGCCATTCTCTTTCGGCTAAGGTACCATCTGTGTTGTGTTCAAGTTCTATCCTTAAGATATCAAAATCAAGAAGTCTGGCATAATAATCTATTTCCTTGGTTCCCCATCGAAACCATTTAAGACCTTGATCGTTCTTGTACCCGCCAGGTGCGCCTCTCATGTATAGTCTACCGCCAGGCTTTAACCACGACTTTAATTTTATCAACATATTCGCTATGTCATCGTGATTACCCCAGTTCACAGATCCCAAAGCAAGTATGACATCTGCACATTCAGATTTAAAAGGTGCGTCATAATGACCGCATATGATATCAGATTCTTTTTCGAACACAGGATCGTAACCAACTAAATTTTTTATTTTACCTTTGAAGAAATTAATTCCGCACCCAGCATCAATCACTAGACTTGGATTCAATGAATTTATTTCTCCAACAAGATTGTCTCCAGAATGTTTGAACAAATGAATATTTGACTGCCAAACATTTCTGTAAAAATCATCTTGTGCCTGTTGATCTATCATATGTTTTAATTATTAGGCGTAATCTATTCCTCTATTTTTTTGAGTGATGCTTCTATAAATCAAAATAAGAACCATCAAAAGTAACACAACGAATAAAGGCCTAACCATCATTTCTTGTATCGTGTACATTGTGTTTAATTGTTGTCCTAAGTTTTGCCACTTGTCAATTATTATATAGGTTAATAGTATTGCAGGTCGACTTATCTTAAACCTATAACAAAATAACCCTAACACACTACAAGCCGCCAATGTTACATAATCCATATACAATCCGGTATATGACTGGCAGGTGTAAATTATTATTGCAAATATAATCCCTGCGTAGATCCAGTAAGGTATCTCTAATATTTTGACTAATAGTTTAGATGTGAATATGCAAATTAAAAAAGTTAGTATGGTGGCTCCCACAAACCCATATCCCAATAAAGATAAAAATTTTTTGTCTTCAAGCATAAAAGGATTACCAACATCTAATCCAAAAGTAATACACATTGCCATAAAGATTGCGGCAAATGGTGATGCCGGTATTCCAAATAGCACGGTAGGAATCAAACTCCCGGCCTTCTGTGCATTATTGGCACCTTCGCAACCTGCAAGTCCTTTAGGATTGCCTACTCCGAATTTGTCATTAGGGTGTGCTTTCACTGTGGCACCATATGCCAACATATCTCCAACAGGACCAACCCCTGGCAGGAGTCCTGCGACGAATCCTATGAAACCTCCGCGTATTGAATCTCTCCATAATTTAATTGCAGTTTTGAATCCATCAAACAGTTGTGTAAAGTAATTTGTAATTGGTGCAGGTCTGTTCTTGCCAAAATGAAATCCTGAAACAAGTTCTGGTATACCAAACAAGCCTGCTATCATCATGATGATCGGTACACCGTCCTGCAAATATAACGTGCCAAAGGTTAGCCTCGGGCCTCCAGTTTGTGGATCTATGCCCATGAGTCCTATGAAAGCACCAATGCCAATAGCACAACAACTCAGCCAAAAGTTTTTGGATACTATAAATGCAACACAGGCGATCGACAAGGTCATGAACATGAACAGTTCAGGCACACCAAATTTATAAATTATTGGTGCATAAAAAGGTAATAAGGCAAATGCAAGTACACCAAACAGTATTCCGTTGAACGTGCTGTCAGCCATGGCAATGCCAATTGCACGAGCGGCTTCTCCGTTTTTACTCATCTTGTATCCATCAATAATTGATGCCGCGGTGGTCGATGCCCCCGGTATGCCTGTTAGTAGAGATGTGTAAGAGTCCGCGGTGCTTGATGCCGCGATAACACTGATAAGGAATATTAAACCGTAGTAGGGATTTGGATCAAAGTATCCTGCAAATGAGAATACCAGTAACATCGCCGTTCCGGCGCCAGCCATGGGTATTACCCCCAACAGTATTCCGTAGACTGTTCCTAGCAGGCACCAGAGTGCGTAATCCATATTACTTCAATAGATGTGGTTTAAATTCAGCCTTCCAGCCAAAGATGTTGTTGAACCACCATACAAGATCCTTAAGTTTTTTCTCCGTGTAAAGAGATCTTTGATACTTAACAATCTTATCGGCTTCTTCACCTATTGCCCATTCATAATCACCGCCCGATGCTTTGGCAATGATTGCTCTTGATTCAGGATCTTTCAACATTTTCTTAATTGCCTGCACAAGTTCATTTCTATGCTTGGCATCTTTGTTGACCCATAATCCTTTTTGTAGTGAATCATTTTGAAATTGCACCAATCTATATGCGTCGTACAATTCACCACTAGGTTTTTCACCCCAGGTCTTTTCAAAGACCGTGTCAAAATCGTAGCCTGGTGCGTTAGGATTTGTAACAATCTTCTTTTTGTTTTTGTCGTAAACGCCTTGGGTAAACCATATCTCACCATGCTCAAACTTTTTAATTTTCTTAGTCCAAGCAGTTGGGTTGCCTCTGAACACATTGAACTCTCCGTTTGCAAACATTAAAGTTCCTTGTTTGTCATTGACACCTTTTACATATTTCATGTCTTCGTCTACGCATTTTTTGTATGATGCAATCTTGCCATCAAGGTTACCGCAATACATAAGGACCATTCCTGTTACATCACCTGCCGCATGATCATTTCCAAACACCATGCCGCCGTCTCTAGGGTTCCAATCTTTTCTCTTGCCCACAAATATGTCCAACAGTTGAACACCAATTGCGTCCCAATTCATGTAGTCATATTCAACACCTGTTTTTACAAGAGTGTTTACAGATGTTGTGCCACCTGTAACAGTAATTGAGTTTTCTTTAAATCTGTTTTCTTTATTCCATTTGTTCATACCTATCAGGTGCCTTGCTCCTGGAATATGAACAGACTTGACCTCACCGTCTACGTGCTTCTTAAGTTCTTTTATCACTACCTGTGCCCACTGGTCCAGTCCTGAACCAGGCTTGGTTGGAAGGTAAATTGTGTAATCTGCTATTGCAGATGTGGCCATAAAGAACGAAATGACCAAAGTTGCTATTATCTTCTTCATTATATTTTTCCTTATTTTGTCGATAAATCAATTGTTGTTGCTCCCGCGACCTATATAGGTCAGAAATTACAATATATTAGATTATCGGAGTTTGGAGAGTATTGTTGTGAACTTCTTTTTAGGAGCGTTACAACAATTATATGCTAATAGTTATTGTAAAAAACTTGGGAATGTAATTGTTCTGAGTTAAGTTTTCTTAACAAAAACAGATCCATATTTTTCTTCATATCTTTGAAGTTTTTCTGTAAGTTCTGCTATGATCTGTGAATATTCAGAAACCTGCACGGTAAGATTACCAATTTCGGCATCTAACATTTTAATTTTATGATCTTTATCTTCCTTGTCCGGCATACGCTTTGAATGATCGCTTTTTATGTTTGTTCATGGAACTCATTTTCACCCTGCCTTTATTTTTTGTCTGTGAGGTCTTTTTTGGTTTACCTCTTTCATAGATACTGGTTCCTAAACGCATATCTAATATTACAGTAGACAAACCACAAAGTCAACCGTATAATAGTAAATAATAATATGGCAATCAAATTTTCATTGGTATGTTGCGACTGTGAAGCAAAATTTGAAGGATGGTTTCCTAGTAACGATCAATATGAAAGACAATTAGTTACTGGTAAATTATTATGTCCTATGTGCGACAGCAACAATGTGCGTAAAGACATAATGGCACCAAATCTAAAAAAGAAGAGCAATCAATCAAAAGCAAAAAATACACACAATCTAATGATGAGTGGCAAAGCAAGACAGATACTTAAAACAATAGAACAAACAGTCAAAAAAGAATTCACAGACGTAGGTAAGCAATTTGCCCAGGAGGCCAGAAAAGCATCAAGAGGCGAACGTGATGAAAAAATTTATGGAACTGCCACCAAAAAAGAAATAAAGCAGTTGGAAAAAGAAGGCATCGATATATTTCCAGTACCAGAAATCAAGGACAATTAATGATCATCGAGGCAGTTGATGATAGGCAGGACCTATATCAGGTTAGGAATATTATTCCAAAAAATTTAATGGATGAACTTGATAATCAAGTGTTAGAAGCATTACCATATACCAAACAACCATGGCAGGAAACGTTTGAAAGGCGGTCACTATCGATCATGCCAGGATCTGTGTTTGAAAGAATTAATTCATTCTTGTATGATCAAAAACAACATATTGGCGATTGCATTAATAAAAAAATACAAAAATTATCAAGTGCGTTTTGGTTCGACACCGAAGGATTTTCAATGACAGAGCATATTGATAATCCAGGTGTGGTAATTGCCATGCAGATATATCTAAATGAATGTCCTGGTGCAGGCACCGTTTTCTATGATATAAGCGATGAAGATGTGCAAGAAGAAGATAACGAACAATGCTACGTGTATAATGGCCCAATGCCACCAAAGAAGATACGTAAGACTTTTGAATTTACCAAAAATAATGGATACATTATGATCAATAACAAAAAACAATTACATGGTTTTCCAAAAACCCTTCTTGAGAACGAGAAAAGATTGTCTGCTTATTGTTGGATTGCTTAGGTTTTTGCAAGGTTGACTTTTTACAAGTTGTAGTATATAATTGTTGCATAGTTGTAGGATAACAGAGATTGAAACTCCGGCGACTTATATTAACCAAGGAAGAAAGGACATTATGTTAAAGAACATAGTTAATACTTTTTTTCCAACTACTAAGAAGGAAAATAAAACCATGGCAAACTCAACTCAATATGTTGTGTACACAAGAAACTTCA
>MDSZ01125546.1_pt1 | contig 10091 bp, 11 predicted proteins | sample 811201 | NCBI WGS metagenome assembly MDSZ01 (sample SAMN05326647, study PRJNA326480) | marine metagenome | isolation source: seawater | place: Indian Ocean: North | collected 2010 | reverse complement strand
TTATAAATTACTATTATGAATTTAAAAGAATTTATTAGATCTATTCCAGATTATCCAAAAAAAGGTATTTTATTTAGAGATATTACAACTCTCATTAAAAATGAGGGTGCCTTTGCGGAAACAATCAACCAAATTGTAAATAAATCTAAGTCGTTTGATTTTGAGAAAATTGCAGCTGTTGAGTCCAGAGGTTTTGTTTTTGCTTCAGCAGTTTCATATATACTTAAAAAACCTTTTATTATGTTGAGAAAAAAAAATAAACTGCCTGCAGATGTGCATTCTATTGATTTCGAATTAGAATATGGGACAGCAACTATAGAGGTGCATAAAGACTCTATAAATAAAAATGAAAAAGTATTAATTATTGATGATTTAATTGCAACTGGAGGCACTGCTGAAGCCAGTGCAAAATTAGTGGAAATGTCAAATGGAGCTGTTGCGGGATTTATTTTTGTAATAAATTTATTTGATTTAGGAGGGAATGATTCATTAAAAAAAAAATATAAAGTTGAAAGTCTAATATCTTTTCCAGGTCATTAATTTAAAGGGCGCAGATAAGCTTTTTTTCCAAGCATTGAATTAACCAATCCGACTAATCGCATTTTGTAGATAGTTTTCTTATGTTTATTAAAAATTATAAAATAAAATAGATACTTAATAAGTGATGAGGATAAATTTTTTGAAGTTTTTAATAAAGCTGTAAAATAACCATAATGTTTTTTATTAAAATAGAATTTTGACCACATCCAATGCCAATTCCTTAAATATTCCAAAGTATTCGAATCATCTAACTTAGTAGAATAAGAACCTATATGTTGAATTTCTGAATTTTTAATTATGTAAAGTTTACCTTTTTTATTTTTTTGCCTTAAACATAGGTCTGTGTTTTCTAAATATAAAAAAAAATTCTCATCAAAATAATTATCATTTTCAAACTTGTGTTTATTTATCAACATTGAATATCCATCTATTGAGTCAACTTCGATGATATTTTCATTTATATGTGAATAATTTTTTTTAATTCGATAATTTGGAAATAATTTATTTTCGTTAATTGGAGATATAATAGAAAAATCATGAATATGTTTTATGGAATCAACTAATTTTGAAAAAGTATTTTTCTTAAAATATACATCTGGATTTATTACAAATGCATATTTGCTTTTAGTTTTTTTTATACCAATGTTATTTGAGGCTCCCATACCTATATTTTCATTCAAGACTACCTCAATATTGTCATATTTAGACTCTAATTCTTTCATTAATTCTTTATCACCTGAATTTTCAATTACTATAATATTTGAAAGTTTTGGTAGAGAGTTAATGCAATTAAAAATGACTTTTTTTGCTTTATAGGTGACAATGATAAAAGTTATATCTTGTAAATCTAATTTCATAAGATTTAACAAGTATACTTAATTCATTTATTGATGTAAAAAAAATAATGAGCAAAATTTTGGTAACTGGTGGACTTGGTTTTATTGGAAGTAATTTAATTAAATTGCTTTTAAAAAAAAGATATAAAGTGCTAAATATTGATAAAATAAGTTATGCCTCAAATTTTTACAACACACTTAGCTTTAAAAAAAATAAGAACTATAAATTTATTAAATGTGATTTAGTAGATTCAAAAAAATTAGAGTTAATAGTTAAGAAATATAATCCATCAGCAATATTTAATGTAGCTGCCGAGACGCACGTTGATAGATCAATAGATGGACCTAAAAATTTTGTTTATTCAAATATTATAGGTACATTTAATATTTTAGAGATTTTAAGAAAGTTAAAAAAAAAAATAAAAATTATTCACATCTCAACTGATGAAGTTTATGGTGATATTTTGAAAGGTAGGTCTAAAGAGGATGATGCTTATATACCAAGCTCTCCATATTCTGCCTCTAAAGCATCCTCTGATCATTTGGTTTATTCATATATAAGAACATTTAAAATTCCTGCAATCATCACTAATTGTTCAAATAATTACGGACCAATGCAACATCCTGAAAAGCTAATACCAAAATTAATTTATAATATATTGCATAATAGAAGCTTACCTATTTATGGAAAAGGTAAAAATTCTCGTGAATGGATTTATGTAGAAGATCATTGTGAAGCTCTGATAAAAGTTTTGACTTCTGGAAAAATTGGAGAGTTTTATAATATCGGCTCAAATTATAATATTGATAATATTACTGTTGTTAAAAAATTATTATCAATTGCAAGAAAAAAAATTAATATCGGAAAAAATGTTAAAATTAAATTTGTAAAAGATAGGCCTGGTCATGATAAAAGATATGCTATAAACAGTAATAAAATTAAGTTTAAGCTAAAATGGAAATCTAAAACTAAATTTGTCAATGGTTTGGAAAAAACTTTTAATTGGTACATAAATAATCAAAAATATTTCTCGAGTTTAAAAAAAAGAGATATTTTAAAAAGGTTAGGAAACTAATAATGATTAAAAAAGGAATTATATTATCTGGAGGAATGGGGACTCGAATGAGTCCATTAACAAAAGCTGTCAATAAACAACTTTTACCAATTTATGATAAACCTTTAATATTTTATCCTTTATCGATTTTAATGTTGGCCAATATTAAAAATATATTAATAATTGTTAACAAGGGTCAATTATCTCAATATAAGAAGATATTGCCAGATGGAAAAAGGTTAGGAATTAAAATTTCATATATTGAACAAGACAAACCAAGAGGACTGCCTGATGCATTTATTTTGGGAGAAAAATTTATTGGAAAAGATAATGTTTCTTTAATTTTAGGTGATAATTTCTTTTACGGTCAATTTTTATCAACTAGTTTAAGAAATTCGATAAAATTAAAAAGAGGTGCTAAAGTATTTTTGCATAGAGTTTCAAATCCAGAAAGGTATGGAGTTGCCAAAGTTAAGAAAAACAAAATAATTTCTATTTCGGAAAAACCAAAAAAATATATTTCAGACCTTGCAATTACAGGTCTATATTTTTTTGATAACAAAGTCATAAAATATGCAAAAGCACTAAAACCATCAAGTAGAGGAGAATTAGAAATTGTTGATTTATTAAAAAAATATAGAAAAAATAATAAACTTTCAGCAGATTATATTGGTAGAGGTGGCGCCTGGTTAGATACTGGATCAATTAGTGATTTTTACAAAACAAGTAATTTTGTATCTTCAATAGAAAATAGACAAGGCTTTAAAATTGCTTGTCTTGAGGAAATCGCTTTAAATAATAATTGGATTAACAAAAGTGATATTTTAAAATCTATCAAATTTTATGGAAAGTGCGAATATTCAACTTATTTGAAAAAATTAATTAAGTAATCATGAAAAAAATTAAAACTAAAATTAAAGACTTGGTAATTTATAGAAGTAAAATACACAAAGATAATCGTGGAAATGTAAGAGAAATTTATAAAAAAAATAACATAGGAAAACCATTAATTTTTTCAGTAGTTTCAAGTTCAAAAAAAAATGTAATTAGGGGTCTTCATCTACAAGTAAAAAAACCACAAGATAAGTTTATAAGCGTAATCAAGGGTAAAATTTTAGATGTTGTCGTAGATCTCAGAAAAAGTTCAAAAACTTTTGGTAAACATTATAAAATAATTTTGAGTGATAAAGAGCCAAAATTTCTATTTGTGCCAAGGGGTTTTGCTCATGGGTTTTTGGGATTAGAGAAAGAAAATATAGTTTTATATAGCTGCTCAAATTACCGTTCCAGTAAGCATGAAAGATCAATTAAATGGAATGATAAGGATTTAGCAATTAAGTGGGGTATCAAAAAACCAATTTTATCAAAAAGAGATTTGACTGGTATAACTTTAAAGGAATTTATTAAAAATAATTAATATGATTTTTTTAGATTTAGGTTATCAACCTTTTGCAAATGAATATTTAAAAAATAAATTCCAGAAAGAAAAAAAATATCGATTATTAATTGATTTTAATAAAAAAAATAAAATTATTTCAATTAAAAAAAAATTTTTAAGCGAAAAAATATTCAAAAATAATTATCCATATAGATCTTCAATTTCAAAAACTATGAGAAAAAGTTTTAAGAATCTATCAATAATAATTAAAAAAAAATTTAAAAAAAAAAAAATACTTGAGATTGGTTGTAATGATGGAGTTTTCCTTGAAAACTTTAATAGAAAAAATACATTAGGTATAGAACCGTGTAAAAATATTGCAAAACTATCTAAAGCCAAAAATATAAGTGTGATATCTGATTACTGGACAAAAAAACTATCAAGAGATATCAAGAAAAAATTCGGCAAATTTGATCTGATTTTTTCTGCTAATACAATAACACATATAAAAAATTTAGATGAAGTTTTTTCTGCTGTTAATCATGTTTTAGATGAAGATGGTGTATTTATTATTCAAGATCCTTCTTTGTTAGAGTTAATAAAAAATAATGCATATGATCAATTTTATAATGAACATATTTATGTATTTTCTTATCTTTCTTTATCAAGTATTTTAAAAAATCATGATTTTGAAATTTTTCATATAGAAAATATAAGTGATCACGGTGGATCACTAAGATATTATATAAAAAAGAAAAATTCTAATTTTAAAATTACAAAATCAGTTAAAGATCAAAAAAAATTAGAAATCAATTTTGGTCTACAAAATTTTTCTACTTACAAAAAATTTTCATCAAATGTCAAATATTCAAGAGAAAAGTTAATTAAATTATTTAATAAGATTAAAAGCAAAAATCAAAAAATAATAGGATATGGTGCTACAGCTAAAGCTGTTACAGTACTTAATTATTGTAAAATAAATAATGATCTTATTAATTATTTTGTTGATACAACTCCAGAAAAACAGGGAAAATTTATGCCAGGTGTCAAGATACCTGTGATTAAATATTCCAAACTTAGCAGAAAAAAGGTCGATTATGCTTTCCTTGGTGCATGGAACTTTAAATCAGAAATAATAAAAAAAGAAAAAAGTTTTTTATCTAATAAAGGTAAGTTTATTACACATATTCCGTTTCCCAAGATTGTTACATAGAGATGAATCTCGATTTTATATTTAAAAAAAAAATATCTATTATATGTATTTTAATTTGGCCTTATTTATTTCTATCTCCTATCTCTTTAGGTTTTATTGCCGTAGGAAATGATTTCGATCTAATATACTTTTCTTACAAGAGATATATAGCTGAAATGCTATCAGAGGGTATTGTGCCTTTATGGTCACCAGTCGAAGGTGCGGGGATGTCACTAATTTATAATCCTTTTGCTCAATACATTTATATTCCTGGTTGGATAAATTACGTAATACATTATCTTACTAACAACCTCAGTCTAGGTCATTACGTTTGGTATACGATTTCTGCTTTTTCAATTTTTTCTCTTGGTATTTTTTATTGGTTGAGAAGTTTAAAAATAGATCATGATGTTGCATTTCTATCTGCTTTGCTTGTGGTGACTAGTCTGAAAGTGACAGAACTTTTGAGGTTTCCAAACGCTGCTCATGCCGCTGCATGGATGCCATGGGTACTTTTAGGAATAAATAATCTTCTCTACAATAGAAAAAAAAATGGTTTTATAATCATTTTTTTATGTAACTTTTTTATTTTGACTGCTGGTTACCCTTACTTCATAATTTATTCTCTTTTTTTATTTATTCCATATATTATTTGTATTCCAATAATACATAATAACAATTTTAAGTATTTTTTTAAAAATAACATATATTTTTACTTATATAGTTTTATTTCATTTTCTTTTTCATACATACTAGCCTTGCCGTGGCTTTTAAAAGTTAAAAAATTTTTAAATGGTTTAGTCGATAGGACAGAGAATAACTGGGAATTTGCAACAGAACATACATTTTTCTGGAAAGATACAATTGGATCATGGATTTTTCCATCTGCATCAAGCACTGAGGGATGGTATTATTTTGGAATTTTAACTACTTTAATAATTATATTTGGAACTATTATTTTTTGGTTTAATAAAAAAAATTTTCTTAAAACAGAAAAAAATCTTTTAATATACTCTTTTATATTTATTTTTTTAATTACATACTTTAGTTGGGGAAAATATTCTTATTTATTTGAGTGGAGCTGGAATAATATTCCATTACTTGGATCTCTAAGAACGTGGCCTCGAATAAATATTATTCTGGTCCCTTTTATTATTTTGTTATTTTCAATAAGTTTGCTTCATTTTAAAAAATACATTCAAGTTACAAAGATTAAAAATCTTAATAATATAATTCTTGTCTTTTCGTTAATATTTTTTCTTACTTTTATCTTGCAAATTTTATTCTACGTATTTGATTTTCAAAATGATGAGTATTGGAATTACTGGCAAAAAAGAAGGTTTGAATATGCTATAAATAATCTGCCATTTTTTTTGTCTAATTTTCTAAAATTGTATGATGGAATTATATACATAATTTTAAATTTTATTTCTTTTTTATTTATAATTTTAATTTTATTAAAAAAATTAAATTTAAATAAGAATAAAATATTTATAATTATTTTATTAATTGTGTCTTCTGAGTTATTTGTGATCTCAAATTTACAGTGGGGATTAGTCAAGTGGAAAACAGAAATAAATAAAGTTGAAAGTCCTTTAAAACACTTACAGAAGGCCTTAATAAATCCTAGAATAATTGATACTGTAAAAGGTAACGAATATTTTAGAGATAATAGATCATTTAATATAAATTACCCAGATAATTATGGATATAATTCACATGCAAAAAATTTTACTAGTTATTTTGAACGCTATGAGGGTAGACACAAGAGTGAAATATCGGATGATATTGTTCAAAAGGTTAAATATTTTTATGGTGCAACAGATCAGTCAAAACAGATATTTTTTAGCAAACAAATTAATCACAAAGATATATCTTCATTTGTTGAAGATAGTGATAATTTTGAACTAGAAAGTAATTTCAGTGCTCGATTATTGCTTGATAGATACAACGGAAACGAATTAGAATTATATATATCTACAGAAAATGATGGTTGGTTGAGTTATATAGATAATTGGGATGAAGATTGGGTAGTTTTCGTAAATGATAAAGAAAAAGTTATAAATAAATTATTTAATTCTTACAAGTCTATTAAAATTAAAAAAGGATTTTCAAAAGTTAAATTTCAGTATAAACCATGGTAGGTTTCTAAAATGAGCAAAAATATCCCAAATAAAAAAATTTATGCAATGGTTATTTCTTATAAAAGCTCTCCAGTATTGGAAGAATTATACAAAAGGATAGATAAAGATAATTTTGATAAAATATATTTCTTTGATGACAATTCGCCAGATGATTCTGCGGACAAAGCAAAAAAGCTGGACTGGATTGTAATTAAAAACGAAAAAAACTTAGGACATGGTGGAAATTTAAAAAAGGCTTTAACAACTGTATTCAATGATGGTGCAGATTACGGGGTAGAAATACATGCTGACAATCAATATTCACCTAATGAAGTTATTAAGGCTAAGGATATGATTAACGAAAAATTTGATTTAATTATTGGTTCAAGATTTAAGAATAAAAACCCCTATAAAGAGGATGGGATGCCTTTTATGAGATACTTTACAAACAAAATTATGAGCCTAATTACAAGTAAATTGTTTAGTATTAATCTAACAGAGTTTCACACAGGATGTAAAATATTTAGTAAAAATTTTTATGACTCTGTTCCAATTAAAAATACTTCTAATAATTATCTTTTTTCTTTTGAAATAATTTTACAGGCTGCATATTTTAAAAAGAAATATGGTGAAATAAGTATATCATCTAGTTATGAAGGGTATCATACGTCATGTAATTATAAAAATGGTTTTATTTACCTTTTAGGAAACTTCAAATTGATGTTGTTTTATTTTTTATCAAAATTAAAATTAGTAAAATCAAGTACTTTTAATGATTAAAAAAATAGTTGTTACTGGTGGTTCAGGTAGATTTGGAAATATACTGAAAAATTATAAAACTAGATTTAATTTATATTTTCCAAATAGATCAAAATTAAATATAGAAAATTATAATTCAATAGAAAAATATTTAAAGAAAATTAAACCAAAATATTTAATTCATTGTGCTGCTCTTTCAAGACCTATGAATGTACATAATATCAATATAAGCAAAAGTATAAATACTAATATAATTGGCACATGCAATGTAGTTAAGGCATGCCATAAATTTAAAATTAAGCTCATATACTTTTCTACGAACTATGTTTATCCAAAATATAAAGGTGATTACAAAGAAACAGACGCAGTTTTTCCTTTCAATAACTATGGATGGTCAAAATTAGGAGGTGAAGCGGCAGTTCAACTATATAATAATTCTTTAATTTTAAGAATTTGTATGACGGAGAAACCATTTGTTCATAAAAAAGCATTTTACAATGTAAAATCAAACTTTATTTTCCAAGAGGAAGTGGCAAGAATATTATTTAAGCTATTAAACCTAAAGGGAATTCTAAATGTAGGTGGACCAGCTCAAAGTGTTTATAGCTTTGCAAAAAAACAAAACAAAAATGTCAAAAAATTGAAATGCAATTTAAAAAATATTCCTCTAAATTCTGTTATGAACATTTCTAAACTGAGAAGAAAACTAAAGAAGTGGTAGCGGGAAGTGGGATCGAACCACTGACCTCGGGCTTATGAGTCCCGCGCTCTAACCAACTGAGCTACCCCGCCATTAAATTCACATTGATTTATAATAGAAAATTTTTTTGATGCAATGAGGATTTTAGGGTAAGTTATATTAAAACTGTTGTAGCTATTTAATTATGATTAGTCTTATATTCTTGTCTTATAACAGTGAAGATCATATTTTAAGAATATTAAAAAACCTTGATTATAAAGATGAGATAATTGTTGTTGAAAATTCAAGAAATCAAAAAATAAAAAATTTAGAATCTTTATATCAAAATCTGCGGGTAATAATACCAGACGAAAATCTTGGATTTGGAAAAGCTTTTAATTTGGCTATTGAATTTTCAAAAAATGATTATGTTTTTATCAATCCAGCTGATGTTGAAATAAGTAATAATTTAATTAGATCTTTATGTGATATTGTTGAAAATTTTGATGATTTTGCATTGATAACACCTTCGTATCGAAATACAGATATACATTCAAATTATTTTATTTTGGAAAAAAAAAAATCAAACAAAAGTAAAAACAATTGATAAAAACTATATTTTAGATGAAGTTGATATAATTGATGGAACAATACTTATAAATAAAAAAAAATTTAGAGGTAAAATATTTGATGAAAAATTTTTTATTTATTTTGAGACCTGGGATTTATCTAAGAGACTCCAAAAAGAAAAATTAAAAATGTATGTAGTAAAAGAGTTAAAATTTAATCATTTTGGCCAACAATCACATATTCAAAAGTACAATAATGCTGCAGATGTATTTAGAGCATATCACTACACATGGAGTAAGTTTTATTATTTTAAAAAACACAATGGTTACCTATATGCCTTCAAAAAAATTTTTCCTAATTTAAGGAGATCGTTAATAAATTATATTTTTAAAAACAATTTAAGTAAAAAATTAAAAATTGAAAATAAATATAGATTAAAAGCTATATTAGATTCTTTAATGCTAAGAGAAAATAATCCTAAATTTAGAAATTATGATTTTTTTTCGCAATTATTTAGTAAAAAGTAGAAATCTTATATTTAAATTAATTTATTTCAAATGTCCCTATCAAATCTAGATTTTTTTCAGAGACAGCAACTCCTCCAGAAGACACTCCTAAATTAAACATTTCATAAATAACAACATAATGTGTAACTAAAATAAGATTTTTTTCTTTGTCCCAGTTTTTAATATATGCTTTTAAATCTTTAATCTGCTTATTTTTGAATTTCAGAAATTTATCATCATAAAATGAGTTTAAAGCATCAAATGTTTCAAAATTATTAAAAGCATATTTTGCAGTGTCTTTACATCTGCACCATTCACTAGATAAGACTTTATCAATTGGTATATTGTTTTTTTCAAAAAAAAGACCAATATTTTTAGATTGATCAATTCCAGTTTTACTCAAATTTCTCTGAGTGTTGCAGTCATTTAAATCTATGTTATCTGGATCACCAT
>MDSZ01058865.1_pt1 | contig 10091 bp, 11 predicted proteins | sample 811201 | NCBI WGS metagenome assembly MDSZ01 (sample SAMN05326647, study PRJNA326480) | marine metagenome | isolation source: seawater | place: Indian Ocean: North | collected 2010 | reverse complement strand
TTATCTAAATAAATTATATGGATTTAAAAAATATTTTAAAATTAAGCACTAAAAAAGGACAAGATGTCATTCCAAATATTGATTCAGAATTAAAAGAAAAATTTCTTGCTCCAACATCTGATTTAGATTTATTAAATAGAACTGATCCAAGAAATAAATATTTTCAAAATAAAGAAGGAAAATTATTAACTCCAAAAGAATGTATTCAAAGAAAACAAATTATTGTTGATAATATCGATTTTCTTCAAAGAAGATTATTCGCTCAAAAAAAATATTCTGTTCTACTTATTTTTCAAGGGCTAGATGCAGCTGGTAAAGATGGATGTATATTTAGAGTATTAAAAGGAATTAATCCAGCTGGTTGTCAAATTGTAGGATTTCAACAACCATCTAAGACCGAATTGTTACATGATTTTTTATGGAGAACTACTAAAGAGCTACCTGAAAAAGGTAAAATTGGTGTATTTAATAGATCATATTATGAAGATGTTTTAGTAACAAAGGTTCATCCAGAAATATTAAAAAAACAAGGATATGATAATGTTGATGAAAAATTTTGGGAATCAAGATATGAATCAATAAGAAATTTTGAAAAACATTTGGCAGATAATGGAGTATTAATCCTCAAATTCTTTCTTAATGTTAGTAAAAAACAACAAGCTTATAGATTGTGGAGAAGATTAAAAAATAAAGAAATGACTTGGAAATTTTCAAAAACAGATCTTGTTGAAAGACAATATTGGGATAATTACATGTCTGTATTTAGTGATGCCATTACACAAACCAACAGACCACACGCTCCTTGGTTTATAATACCTGCAGATAATAAGCATTATTTAAGAATGTCAGTTGCTGAGATTTTAGAATCTGCACTTAATAATTTGGATATTCCTCAACCAGAATTACAATCGGGTATTAATGATGAAATTATACAAAAAGGAATAGAACAATTAGAAAAAGAACTTAATGGTGTTCCAATCTATTATAAGAAAACATATGGTATCTTATTTAAAGGTGATGATGAAATTGAAAAAGATGAAAGGTCAGAAGTTAGATATCCTCTAACAGATCAACAAACTAAGGATTTAGAAGAAATTTTTAAAGAAAATACTACTGATTTTTTAAATAAAAAAGAATTTTATAAAAATTTTTCTATTACTGATGTTTTAAAAGAAAAATTTAATAAATATGAAAAAATTAATTTGGGTGAATTTCTTAAACTAATTGCTGAATTTCAAATTGCTGATGATATCATTCGTCGTAAACGTCAAGAACTCTAGCTGAAGGATCCATGTAATCATTCACTTCCTCTCCATTTTTATTCCATTTAGGAAGCCAATAATTTGGTAATACATCGTGGCGATGTACCCCAAATTTATCAGTAAATATTTTCCTAAAATGATATGCTTCTTTAGTTGGAGGAGTATGATGTAACCATTCTTTTTTAGATTGTTCCATCATTTCTCTTGTTATATTTTTATCACAATCTTCTTGAATTATTTCGTACCAAGATCTTTCTTTAGAACTTACTCCATCAGAGAATGCTTCTTTCTTTCTCCATAAAACTTCATCTGGAAGTAGACCCAAGCCATCGAAAGCTTTTCTTAACCACCATTTTTCAACGCCTTTATGTCTAGGATGTCTCCATTCTGCTGGAAGCTCCCAATATGCTTCGATTACTTCTGGATCTAAAAGTGGAACTCTTCCTTCCAGACCCCAATATGAAATGCATCTGTCACCTCGTCTGCAATCAAAGTAATGGATCTTCTTTACATATTCTTTAGCAGCAGTATCCAACTCTTCACCATTTGGAGCATACCAATTAAATAGATAAGAAGAACAGACTTCATCAGGGCCTTCTCCAACTAAGACTACCTTACAATCTGTTTTAGTTCCAATATGTTTACAAACCATAAATTGGCCTACCGAAGCTCTAACAGTTGTTGTATCCCAAGTTTCTGTTGCATAAATTACTTCTTCTAATGCATTTACTCCGTCTTCTGCAGTAAAATATACCTCACAGTGATGAGAACCAATATGATCAGCAACCATTTTAGCATATTTTAGATCAGTACCACCTTTCATACCACAACAAAAAGTCTTAATAGGAACTCCTAGAATTCTTTGACCAATAGCTGAAACTAGACTTGAATCTACACCACCAGAAAGTAAGAAAGCAATTGGTCTATCAGCATCCAACCTTCTCCTGACAGCATTGATAACTGCATTTCTTATTTTTTTTAAATAATATTCTTCTTCATCTATCTTTAAATTTTGCTTTACATTATAAATCCAATTAAAGTTATATTTAGTTTCATTTAATGCACCAAATTCATTTAGTTCAAATTTAGTAATAAAACCTGGACTGTATTCAGAAATTGAATCAGGAAAATTTTTAGCTCCTTTAATTTCAGATGTGAATATTAATTGTTTAGATTCTTTTGTTGGTTGGTGATAATATAATGGTCTAATACCAACTTGATCACGCCCGACAAATATTTTTCTTAGACTTTTAAGATGATCAAATTCAAGTAATACAAATGCAAATTCTCCTTTAATTTCTCTATCAAATAGCTTAAACCAGTCTTCTTCATTTTCAGAGTATTTTAGATATAATTTTGGAACTGTCATACAATCACTATTTCCTTCAATATCAAGATTATATTTTGATATCAAATGTTTAAAGTTATAGATTTCTCCATTACAAAGAAATACAACTGTTCTATCCTTTTCTTGAAGAACATAAGGTTGATTAGATTTGAAAGAAGTATCCATGATGGCCAGACGATGAAATCCAACCCACGCTTGAGGGAAAGTCTCAAAACAGGAGTTATCAGGCCCTCTATTTTGTAGTTCCCAGAAATCAGCAAGATATTTTGCAATATCCGGCTTGCTTTTACTTAAGTTAATTAAAGCCCATATTCCGCACATATTAATAATTAATTAATTAATAACTATTTAAATAATAATCAATTTTTTTGTTTTACTTTTTATCAATTTTTAATTTTAGTAAAAAATTATACATATTTATAGGACTAGATTTTAAAAAAAATTTATTTTCAAGATCCAAAACTTCTATACTTTCATCTGATAATTTTTCAATTAAATCTTTAGTTGGTTGTAATAAAACGATATCTTCATCAAAATGTTTTATCATAGTAAATCCATGAAGATTAATATCCTTGGTGACATTACGTCTTGTCATTTCATTTATTCCATAATATTCTCTTTCAACAAAAATAGTATGAATATCTGGGTTTAATTTTTTATTTAAAATATTATTACCTGTAATATAAAATCGACCGTAACTTGCTTTTTTATATGAGATTGCTCCATCATAAGGTTTGATTAACTTATTTTTAAAAGATATTTTTACAATATCTAAAAAAGTTTTTTTCATTAATTAATAATATTTGACATTTTAAATTTTCTAATAATATATATATGGTTAAATACAAAATTGAGTATGAATTAAAAGGTGGTGCAGGTGCTCCAATAATATTTTCAACTGGCACAAAAATGTTAACAATGAGTAGTTTTACAAAATTGACTAAATTACATGAAATATTAGGAAAAGATGGCTACAAATACATGAGTAAAATTAGATTTCTTATTGAAAAATATAATACTAAAATCAGTGATTTTAATTCTAAATATATTATAAATGTTACTGACAAAGAATTAGGTGTGTTACAATACATTGAAAAAAACTTACTTTAAAATATTTAACTAGAAAATAGTTATATATTGTAAATGTTAGGTGGTCTGAGTGAAGCAAAAACTAAAGATGACAAGATAGATTCTATAACTAATTTCGTTAAAGAGCAATTTGAAAATAATAATTATTCAACTGAAATATTTGAAGCTCATTCTTACAAGTCGCAAGTTGTTAATGGTGTTAATTATTTTATTAAGATAAAAACTGATAAAGAGTACGTTCATGTGAGAGTTCATCAAGCACTTCCCCATAATGATTCTGAAATATCATATCATAGTCAACAGTTAGATAAATCAAAGGAAGATGAAATTACTTATTTTTAAAAAATAAAATATTTAAATTAGTATGTTTTATTTAAATATTTTATTGAACCACAAAAGGTGACAAATAAAAACCACTTATTGGACATTTAGTTCTTTCTTCACCTGAATCGATTATTAGTTTTTTGTTATTTGGATTTTCATTTGTTGATAAATATAATTTTGAATTTTTATTGGCGGCTAAATGAAATATATAATCTCCATCTTTTGGTGGATAAAAATACCCTTTCAGAATCCAAACATGACTATAATAGCCCATACTAGTTAATCCTCTATCAGCAGGCCATTCAAAAAAGGGAACGATGCCTTCTATATCTAGATCTTTAATGGCCCTATCTAATTTTATTAAATTTTCTAATATTTTAGTATTATCTTCTCCAGGTAAGTCATAATATTCATAAACATTTATTCCTAAAGTTTGAGATGTTAGTATTCCTATTTTATTTTGGTACACTAATTACTACATCTTTAATTTCATGTTTTTGATTCAAAATACCTGTTCTAGCACAAAATATAAATTCTGGATCACTTATTGTAGGCCAATCCTCTGGTAAAAGTTCATTAAATATGTTCATGTTTTTATAATTAAGAATGAAGTATCCATTATCAACTTTTACATTTACTTCTACCCATTTTGAATTTGACAAATTTGTCATTTTTTTACTTCTCCATTTTAGCCTTTTAGTCGACGTGGAATTATATAAAATTTCAATAGCTGGTATATTTGGGAAATTCATATTAAAACTAATTGATATTCCATCTCCGACTCCTTTTTCCAAGTAACTCCACAGTTTGTAATTTTCATCATCATTAAGTTTTAATAAATTTAAACTTAATCCATCTGCAGGCCCAGACAACGATCGACTGTCACCCATATATAATTTAAAATTTATTTCCCAATTGAGAATACTATCTATGTTTTTTAAATTATATATTCTGACGACTCCCTTTTGACTGCTCATGGCATTAGTCAAAACTAATGCATTTTCTTTTTCTTTAACGAAGTAATCAAAAATAGGTATTGAACTAAAATTTAATGATGCATTAAACTTACCATTCCTTTCATCATCTTTATCAACAGTATCAAAAGAAAAATCATCTTCTGTCCATTCTGAGAAATCAAATGTTATAATATCTTTTGTTTCTTTTGTTTCTGTTGTCTTTGTTGTAGTTTCTTTCTTAATTGCATGGAAGTAAAAATCAATTTCTTTACTAAACCAGTCCTGGCTGTCTTGTTTAAAATAAAATAGATCTTTAAAATTACTATTATGTTTTAAAGATAATAGTGTTTTGTGTAAATCATCAATTTCAGTTTTATTTGTATCATATTGTTTAATTTGACCATCTTTTTTTACTGATTTTATAATTATTTTATATCCCTCTGGTGCAATAACATCTATATTTTTATCAAGCATATATACATATATGTTTCCAGGATTACTTACCCATAAAATATCTGAACCATCATCTGATAGTTTATAAGTATCTTTCATTAACTTATTTTATTTTAGATTAAAAAAAATAATGGTAGATTTTTTGGTTCCAATTTTATAATTTTAATAAATAGCTTTCCAAGTAGAATTTAAGATAAAACAATAGAATAAGTATATGGTAGTATTCTTTTTAGAATATATGAATTATAATAATATTTTCTAACTTTATTTTCTTTAAATAGAGTATTTAACTTAATTTCTGATATTATTTGTTTTCTAGATTTATTATGAATATTTATAATTTTACTTGCCGAAATTAAAGGTATATTTATTCTCAATTTATTAGTTTTAACTTCAAGTGAATTACTAATTTCAGCGATTATGTCAAAAGAAAAATCTTTCAAAATATTATGATCTTCAACGGTAATACCAATTTTATTTCCAATAATTTCCCCAATGTGATAATTAATTAAGTATTTACCAAAATGAGAATATTGTTTGTTAACACGTCTTAAATTTATTTTATCTTCTAAATTTAAGAAATGATTTATTTTGCGTAAGATATTTTTTTTACATATATCATTCATATAACTTAATTTATAATTAATTATTTAAATTTTTTTATATTCTATTTTAATGAATCTAGATAGATTATATATTATTCCATGTTCAGATGAAATATCACAAACTGGACTCGATACAGAAAACTCATCCATCCGCAGTACTAGTTGTTCTTCTAAAGATAAAGTTGTAGTAAACCTATTAGCATCACAAAATGTAAAAACTAGAGGAAAATGTTCAAAAAAATCAGATGATAAATTATGTACCTATAATGGTTCAATGGTATTCGTCGATGGTGATTACGATAAATGTTCTGCAAATAAATTTTGGACTCAATATGTTAAATTTATAAATGGTTCAAAGATTGAAGGACCAGTTAATTTTTTTTTAGCTACACATCACAATCGACTAAAAAAAACTATTTTAAAACCAATTATGGATAAAGAAAAAAAGCTAAGTTTTGCTAATTGCTCTTGCTTAAAGATATCTTTTAATAATGGAAAATGGGTTTTTGAAATAATATATGGTGGTTTTCCAGATAAAGGATGTTTTTTTAATAAATGTTCAGAAGAAGATAAAAAAAATAAAAAATTACATAAATATTCAGATGTTGGAGTATGGAATTCAGAATCTTCTTATGGTGTTATTAACTTAGAAGATAATGAAATAATTACTGAGTTAAATAAAATACAAAATAAAGAAACTTGTTTATTTTTAGTAAGACATGGTAATGCTTTTCATAATAAACCCTTAGAAATTAAAGGAGTACCAAGAATTACTGATTCTTCATTAACACCTCTTGGTATATATCAAGCTACTTTACTCGGTGAGTTTTTAAAAACTAGCAAATCTATTAATAGAGATGCAAAACAAGTTTTATGTGCTTCTTACCTAAACAGAACAGAACATACTGTATTACAAATATTCGAAAATGCTTCGCTAATTAAAGGTAGAATAACACTAAATAATTTAAATGAATTTTTTAGTAAAAAAGCTATTACAAGATTTGTACGAAAATCTGGTAAAAAATTAGATGCTAATAAAAAAGAATTAATTGACTTTCATAAATCTAGGTGTAGTTGTAAAGAAAAAAAATTACCATGTGATGATTGTGAAGGAATTACTGATTTTATTGATGATTTAATTAAGAAGTATAATGTAACTGAAGGTTGCGTATTGGCAGGGTCATCCTATAGAAGAAAATATAGAATTTACTATAATTAATAATATTAATTAAAAATACCCATCCTTTCATTTAATAAATCTGTAATAATTTTCTTTTTTTGATTGATCTGATTCAATTTGTCAAAAGATTTATTGGCAGAAATTGTTGTAACAGCGATTGAGGGAATTGTTATAGTTGATAAAGTTCCCTTAGATACAAAAGTTGTAACTATTCCAGTGATACTACATGTTGTATATAAACAACAATAGCAACTTTCTCGTGACTTTTTAGCATCTAATTTTTTTAATTTATTTTTTAAGTATTCATTACTTTTATTTTTATAATTTTCTTTAGCAAAGTTAACTTGTTTTGGACTTTTAGGTCTTGAAAAAAAACAACAAATTTCCATTAAATAAAATTATATTTTAATTTCTTAAACTTTTACTTCCACTTTCTTCCTACATATTGGGCAATAATCATTATGATTTTCTAACCATTGATTTATACATCCAGAACAAAAAGTATGACAACCAAGTGATGTAACTTCTTTTCCTTCACTAAATTTTTCCATACAAATCATGCACTTCATTTCTTTTAATTCTTCTAAACTTTTACAGTCTTTGCTTAATACCTCTTTTTTCAAGCTAGAGACAACTTCTTTTGAAGCAGGGTGATTATACTCTGGTGATTCCCAAGATTGATTTAGATAACTATGGAATTCTTCAGAGTTAACAAGATTTTTTAATTCTTCCAATATCTTTTCATCATCTATTTTAGATTCATTAGTATGAAGAATATCCCAAATTATTCTAAAGTTTAAACCATTGTAAGTGTTCATAGTGCTTTCAATAGTTTCACTTTCAGCACCTTCTTCAATTAATTTTTCTCTATTATCATATGCACATTTAATGTGACCTTTTAATTTTTCAATAATAAGAGGAACATATTTATCATTAACTAATGTGATAATTTCTTTCACCAATTCAGAATATTTATCTTCTTTTATTTCCATTTCTTCTAAATCTTCCCTAGGAATAAATTTAATAATATCATGAACTGATTCTTTGCAACTTATGATTTTGGAGCATATTAAAAAAGCTTTTGAATCACAAACAGCACAATGATGTGGAGTATTGTTCCCTCTTCTATATAAAGTTTGAATTAACAACTCTTCATTATTTGTTGGTATTTGAATAGAGTTTATCAGCGATGAAGTAATAGATCTCAATAGACTATTGAGCATATTTTGTTGATTCATTATTTGCTCATTAGTAACACCCATTTCTTGATCTTGATAAAATAGACCAACTGCTTTATCTAAATCATTTCTAGTTACTTTTAAATATTCTTGAGCTTTTGATCTACTTTCTCCTGTTAATTGCATGAATTCATCTTCTAAAGGATTATTTTCAGTAGCTTCTTGAGTAAGAGGACTATCACAAACATCACAGTTAGTATTAGTTCTTGGATTTAATAGCGTACATACAGGACATTTAATTTGATCCATTAATATAATTTATATAATAAAATGTAATGTTTTAATCAATTTTTTTAATCATCATTCAACTTATCTATTTGCTCTTCTATTTCATATATTTCTTCAATCGATGCTTTTCGCTTCTTTAGATTCTTTAATTTTTTTTGTAAAGATTTTAATTCCTTTTTCTTTTCTTTTTCCGATAATTTGCCTTGTACCTTAATTTCATTTCCGAATTTATCCTTAATAATATTAGTCTTAACTGGTTTTGAAGATGCATCTTCTTCTTCTTCTTGATTTGCAGTTGATTCACCTTCTCTTCGTAAACGACCTTTTTCCATTATCCATTTTTCTTGTGATACTGCATTTGCAAATTCTCGATTGTGCGAAATTATAATTACACCTCCTTTAAACTCTTCAATTGCCTTTGTCAATGCTCCTAAACCATCTCTATCTAAATAATTAGTAGGTTCATCTAAAATAATTAAGTGTGGATTTTGCCATAAAGATGCAGCCAATACTACCTTAACTTTTTGACCTCCTGATAATGATCCAATTAATGTATGACTTGCTTGTTCTGGTTCAATTCCAAAACCTGATAAATGTTTTTCAACTCCATTACAAGTTAATGTTTTATCAATTAGACCGGCTGCAACAGCCATTTTTTCATCAAATCTCTGAACTTCTTGAATGTTTCCCATATTAATAAGAATATCTCTAGATACCCAAGATAAATTTTCTCTAGGATGATCTTTCCAATTTACTTCATATTCCATTACCTTTTTCTTTTTATTCATTTTCTTATTCAGAATTTTTCCAAGCTTCAATGCTTTCTTTTCTTCTTCTTTGTTTCTACATCTAATTACTTCATATGTTAAATCAACACATTTCAAATAATATTTTATGATTTCAGTAGTCTCACTTTCATCTACATCTGCTTTAAAATCAACACTTTCTTTATCATCGTTACCTGCGAATCTCCATAAAATATATTCGGTAGGTGTTTTTTTGATATGTTTTTCTAAATGCTGGAATGCATGCTGGGCAACATAAGCGATACGAGCTTCTGGGTTCTTCCATACGGTTCCTTTAGTTGGTTTTAATTCTCCAATCAATAATTTAATTGCAGTAGATTTTCCTGCTCCATTTGGACCGATTACTGCTACTCTTGATGAGGTTGAGCATGTTAATGAAATATCCATAACAGTTGGTTTATCCCTAATTGGATATTGGAAAGTTACATTTTTCATTTTCAATACAGATCTGGCACTTTTTTTACCTCCAAGATGACCAGGATCTGGAAATTTAAATTTCATTACATCATTCTTAAGCTCAAAGTAACCTTTCTTTTCTGGATATTTATCTACAAACTTTTTAAGTACATCGCCGTTTTTATCTCTAAACATAACTAGTTTTC
>MDSZ01203902.1_pt1 | contig 10092 bp, 15 predicted proteins | sample 811201 | NCBI WGS metagenome assembly MDSZ01 (sample SAMN05326647, study PRJNA326480) | marine metagenome | isolation source: seawater | place: Indian Ocean: North | collected 2010 | reverse complement strand
CCACCACAAGATTTTTATTTATTATAATTTCATCTATGACGACTCTTTCATTTTTTAAAGTCTTTTTTATTTCTACAAATTTTAGGATGTTAGACATTGTATACCTGTCTTTTTTCCACGTACCATACATCACCTTGGAAATCAACACCAAGCTTGGAATCTTTTTCTTCACAAACTAAAAGGTATTTAGGTTTCTCAAGGCGTATTACTTTGGATGGCGTGCCTTCCTTGAGTCTCATCAAACTCGTATCGGAAGGTATGTAGACTAAATCACCAACAGAATTATTCATCTCCCAGAAGCTCCTCTAAATTACTTTTACTTTTATTTAGAGCTGAGAGGTCAAGGTCAGGGAACGGTGGAATTGGACTATCTGTTTGAAAACTTTTTTCTTTTGCCAGATTATCATACATCTTTCTTATTTCATCCATTGAGTCAGGCATGTTATCAACAAAATTTTTGTATTGTTTTATCATTTCTGACGAATTCGGCTCTTCGATTGCCTCGTTAACATTTGGATGTTGTTGTGGCGGCGGCTGTTGAGTTTGCTGTGCAGTCCCATTGTTGATCTGCTCTAGTGTATCTCTATAACTTCTCATGAGCCCAGCGCACTCATCAAGCTTGGTATCAATCGAAAACATTTTTTTTCTTATGAAATCTATATTATCAACAAAATCTTTCGTATTTGTTACGTCTAGAGATGTAGCGATGTTTTTCAGTGAATCCAATTGACTAACCGCACTAGACAATATTCTATTTACATGTAGAGGCACTTCCTCTAACTCAACTGTGTGTTGCATTGTTACTTTCATTTATACCTCCACTATGGCGTTGTTAGTTGTTAATAAGATAGATGCAACAGAAACTGCATTGGTTAGTGCACACCTAGTTACTTTTGTAGGGTCAATGATACCTGCCTCAAACATATTCACAATTTCTCCATCTTTAAAATTGTATCCGCTATGTTCATCAGCTTCAGCATCCTGAATCTTACTTAAGATTATATCAGAAGATTCACCTGCATTATTGGCTAATTGCCGAATGGGCTCAAGCGCAGCTTTTTTTAGAATTTCTGTTCCCAATCTTTGATCTTCATTCTCGACTTCGATATCTAAGTCAACTATGGCTCTCGCTAAAGCGACGCCACCACCGGGCAATACCCCTTCTTGCTGCGCAGATTTAATTGCTTCTAAAGCATCTTCAATCCTGTGTTTTTTCTCAATCATTTCTACTTCTGTAGCGGCTCCAACTTTAACTATTGCCACACCACTAGCTAATCTAGTTATTCTTTCCTGCATTCTTTGGCAGTCTTGCATGTTATCGTTGTTCTTGATTTGGCCCTTGAGATCTTCAATTGTTTCATCAACTTGCTCCCAGTCAGCATTTCCACCAACAAAAGTTGTGCTGTACTTTAGTACATCTGCCTTCTTGCATTGGCCAAAATCAATTAGTTTAACATCGGACAATTTCTTACCAGATTCTCTACTAACGAATGTGCCACCTAGAGAAAGTGCTAAGTCTGCTAGTATTTCTCTACGTTCAGTACCATATCTTGGAGCCTTAACTGCAGCGATCTTCATTGTGCCCCTCACTGTATTCATGATCAAAGAAGCTAGTGCTTGCCCCTCTACTTCTTCTGCTACAATAACCAAGGGTTTGTTCTCTCTTGCAACCAATTCTAAAATTGGTAAAATGTCTGGTACTTTATCAATTTTATGATCTGTCACCAATACATAAGGATCATCATATTCAACGGATCCACGACGTTGATTTGTAATAAAAGCATTTGCGAAAAAGCCGGAATCAAAATGAAAGCCTTCAGTCACATCTAGTGTTGTCTCAAATGATTTACCGTCTTCGACGCTAACCGACCCATCATGTCCAGCTTGCTCAACTGCCATTGAGATAAGCTTTCCAATGGACCGATCGTTATTTGCAGAAATTGTTGCAATATGTTCAATATCTTCTTGAGATTCGACAGGCCGTGAGATCTCCTCTAGACGCTCTACAATCGCGTCTAGACCCTTATCCATACCTCGCTTCAATTCTATGGGAGAAACGCCCGCAGAGACGTATTTCTGGGCTGCATTTAAGATGGCGCGCGCAAGGATAGTTGAAGTTGTAGTACCATCTCCAGCCAAATTAGCTGTTTGTGATGCAACTTGCTTAATTAATTGAGCCCCTGCGTTCTCAAAAGGATCTTCGAAGTCAACAAATCTAGCGACTGTAACTCCGTCCTTTGTGATAATTGGATTGCCCCCTTTTTTATGAAGGAGGACGTTCCTTCCTTTTGGCCCTAATGTTGAACCAACAACATCTGCTAATTTATTTACCCCATCTAATATTTGGGTCTGTAACTTCGTCCCGCTCTGAAATTGCTTTAATGTCTTTTCTTGTGTCATGAATTCCTCTTTCTATTTCTGACATTTTTGTATCTAATATAGCTAGCGATAATCTACTCTCATTTCTCACTTGTTCAATGTGAGCATGTGTGTCGCTTATCCTAGAATTTAAATAAATACCTATAATAATCCCTAATAATATAAGACTGATAAGTATAATTGTCAAGGATAAAATTTGCATTTTTTAAATTATTCTTCGGCTAACCTCTGTGCCTGTGGATTAAACTGCCTTGGTTTTCGCGGTGAAGAGGGCGCTCCACCAGCAGATGGTGTGGCGTCGACTGGTGTAACATCTGCTCCGGGCCCATCGGATGGTGTTACAATTTTAATTGCTGCATCTGTTGCAACTTTTAATTGTTCTGCATCCTGAAGCGCTTGCTGGCCTCTAGATTTTCTATCTCCGTCACCAGTGCCAAGCAAGTAAGCATTAATATTATTTGTAAACTCTTGTAAGTTTCCGTAAACAGGATTGATAACTTCTTGCAATGTTTTAGCATATGCTTTCCAAACACCTTTCATTCTTTCTTCACCAACCATCAAAGTACCAACAACTTTAAAGTTGGCAATATCTTCCGCCTGTTGTCTTGTAAATTCAAACTGTTGCTTGCCTTTGTATCCGGGTGTCTGCTTCAGAGAATTAATAATTGCATCTTTATCGCCTGTTTCAATAGTTCTTTTCAAGATATCGACAACGGCCATTGAGCCAAACAATTTTTCAGCTTTTGTTTTCTCAAACTTTCTTTCAGCATGATCGATTACGAAAGGAGCAAACTGCTGTAACTCTTCATCTTCCATTTGAACTACGCGGGCTAAGATTTTTTTCAAATCTTCTCCAGAAACTCCTACTTCTTGTAAAAGTTCTTCTGTTAAAACACTTTGTGCGCTAGGTGAATAACCAAAGACGCGAGCAGTGCGGCCGGGAATGAAATTACCTTTTGAAAAAGCAATAGTTTTAACTGGCTTGCCTTCAGAATCTAATTTTTGTAAAAGTTTTTTAAATTCTGCTGCACTTTTAACTTCAACGTCTCTTGTTGTAACCTGTCTTAAGAAAGGCGTAACAAAAACATCTAAGAATCCTGGTAATGTAATTTCAAATTCTCCGAACTCTAGTCCTTTATCGCCTCCGATTCTTCTTGCATCTAGGTAAACCACATGGTCGATGGCATCAAAGTGCTCAACCATGTTTCTAAAAGAACCTTTGACGCCAGTCGTTTGTCCTAGAAGTTTTAGTGAATAATGTCTATCATTTAAGACAACATCTGTAATTGGTTTACCAGCAGCATCCATTCCTTCAATGTCCTCTGGTTTTGTAATCTGAACTGACTTACCGCCAAACAATCCTGCAAGGAAGCCTTCGAAAACGAAACCGCCGGCTGATTCTGTGAAGTCTCTGAGAATTGAGGATAGAATCTCGCATATCATCATTGTGGATAGGAGCCCGGAAACGTCTTTACCAACTCCTTTACCATCTAGAATACTGTTCAAAGATGATAATTTTTGTTCTAAACTCACACCCTGAATTTTACTGGCAAATGATTCGATAATATCTCTATCAGAGTTGCCTGTACGACCCCACGCTTCCGAAATTTTAAGGACGGGAAGCTTGATGTCAATCTTTTCTGTAGGAGAAACGACTGCATCCTCATCTTCTGTCAATCTAAGTCGACGCTCAATCTCAGCCAATAGATCAAAAGGCTTTTCTTTATTTTCTTTAATTGTTTTTAGCGCACCGTCAATTGATGCTTCATCCATTGTAAATCCCATAACTATAATTAGCTCTCCATTTTTATAATATTATCAATAATCTCATCAAGTTTTAAGCCAGCTGTGTCAATTTTATTTCTAGTAAGGTTGTAATGATTTATCACGCCTTTGAATTTATTTTTAACTGCAGGGTTATAAACTCCAGTGCATAAACTTCCGTCTTCATTTTTGGGATAATCCAACGGAATATCATACTCCTTGCACAAGAAATTAATCAGAGCTGAATATGCATGTATTTGCTCGGGATAATATCCTAAATGATCTCTTAGTTTCCTGCCGTGAACAACACTATCGGTCAGAATAGGCCTGGGAGGCAAACCTTTTTTTCTATAAGAGCTGGCGTACTTTGGATAATATGCATTAGAAATATCAATTCCAATTGAGTGATTGTTCGCTCCTTTTGCATGCCATGCAATATTGTTCGTATCAACTAGTTGAACAATTGTTCCATCATTATCAATGACAAAGTGTGTCGATATATTTCTTTTCTCTAGCACTCTCTTGCAAGAATCTGCAGAAGTGCATACATCCCAATGTGTCACAATTACATGAGGTTTTCTTTCTTTCCTAGATGTCCGGTAGCACTTCGAGGGCAGAAAGTCTTTTCTTACGGCATGCCACGGGATTGGCTTAAGTTCTCCATTGATTACTAGATTACTTAATCCTCTTAGAGACTCTTGTCTCGCTTCATTTCTTAAACATAAGCGACGATATGTATTTGTTCCGACAAGTCCGTCTGGTTTCAAATCATGATCGATCTGGAATTGTACAACAGCGTCAATCAAATCGGCATTAAACTTATCACAGTTAAGCCAAGACGGATCCCAGCCTAGCCTCTTAGAAGACCTTTTGTTGTATCTAATTTTAAACCAGTTCATATTACTATATCTGCAATTCCTAGATCTACTGCCTCTTGTGCCGACAAATAGATATTGCTCTTTTTCTTAATTAGGTTCTTCAAATACCTTTCAGTCATATTTGTTTCTTCCGCAAGTGCTTGAATATACATACTTTGTGTCATTTTTGCTTCGTCGAATTCATTTTCTATATCAGCTAAGTGACCATGTTGGCCAGAGATAACTCCATGTATCATGACCCTGCAGAATCTTCCAATTTTTCTCTCACCTTTGGTACCGGCTGCTAAAAGCAATGTACCGGCAGACATAACCTTACCAACACCAATTGTATGAATTGGCATAGTTTCTCTAATCTGTCTCATAACATCATAGAGCCCAAACATCTCAACTGCGGAGCCACCGTGTGAAGATACATAAAAATCAAACGGCTCATACACTTCTATTAAATCAGAATTTGCGTCTTCCGGATTAATTGGCTCCAGTCTAACTCCTGACTTTTGTAACAGCAACATCGAGTACAGAGTTTCAGAACACCTTTCTTCGTTGATGTCACCGTATATGCCAGTCACACGTAATTTAGGTGAGGAATCATTAGCGCTGTTACCTAGATTAAGCAGAAAAGATAAATCTTCCATCGATGTATCTTGCTCGACCTCTGGTGTGTCCTGTTCTGTCTCTTCTACTTCTTGTGCCTCTTCCTCTACTTTTTTCTTAGGTGCCTTCGAAGGCTTTTTTGTGTTTTGTTTTTTCGTGCTAAGCATAATCAACTCCTTATTTGTTTAGTATATCCATGGCAGAATTCCAATCTTTAAATTTTAAAGCATTTCTAATGCTACTAGGACACGATGATAATATGATTCCTATCATCATCGCGCGCCAGAGATTATGTGCTTGTGAATTCAAGTGTTGTGTTTTTCGCATATCTTCAGCCGTAATCTTACTTTCGTCGAGAGAAGAGTTTTTTTCCTCTAAAAAAAGAATTACTTGTTCATCTATTTTCTTTAACATCTGTAGGCATCCGACCACTGTATCAGTAAACAAGTTGATTGCACTGCCAACAGCAAAGATATAAGATGATATTTTATACATAAGGGCGCCGCCCATAAACCAGCAAAAATTTATTATAGCTTCATTTTCCATTATTGCTCCATAAATAAAAAAAGGCAAGGAATTTCCTTGCCTTTGTCACTTTGAAAGTTTGTTTTTAATATTACTTCTTTGCTTCATTGAGCAATCGAGCAGCGACGCGGCGGGTGACTTCCATAACCAAATCATCCATGGGAGGCTCCTCATCGCCTTCTTCTTCGGAGCCGCTCATCATATCGTCATCGCCGGGCATCTCTGGCGAGGGTGCCATTTCGGCTTCCTCTTCCTCATCCCCCATGGGCTCATCCATCTCAAGGTCGCCCATCTCTTCTTCGCCTTTCTGGACACTGATATCTTCACCGGTGAACTTCTTAAGTAGGTCAACCATGTCTTCTAAAAAGCTTTCGGTGTCGCCATGGCCCTCTTCTTCTTCTAAGACTTCTTCTGTTACAGTCTCTTCGTTGACTTCTTCTTCGGTAACTGTATCGACTTCTTCGCTGATCTCTTCTTCGTTGACTGCTTCAACTTCTTCTTCGAGAGATCGATCAATAAAGTTTTCTGTTAGTTTGGTTAGATTTGCAAACTTCATAAATTTGCGTATTTCAGATTCATTAAGAAGGCTCTTTTTCATTACTAAACTCCTGTAGGCAAAAAGATTTCAAAAATAAATAGTTTTTAAAACACTAAAAGTCATCTTTTAAAAGATATTCAAACAGTTGTGGGTTTTTTAACTGTATTTTCTTTAGTGCATTGTCTTCAATTTGTTTTATTCTTACGAAGCTGACACCGAGTCTTTTCGATACTTCTCTCAAAGTCATTCCTTTCTCGTTGTTTTCTACTGCCTGTAAAACACAATTCAAATCTTCTTTGTGATCGATCCATTGTCGACAATGTTTTTGTTTGCAACAAAGTTTCTTTTTTTTCAAATCATCAAGACATTTCATAGTTCTGGAAACTCCTCTGCAATAATATCAAATATATCCTCAATTTCGTTTTCGTCTAGTCCAAAACGTTTTTTTGTGTCTGTGTGCAATTCTAGATCTTTTTTGATTGTTTTTCTTTTCGCGAGGCCTTGGAGCTTTTGTTTGTCTTTATAAGAATCAATATAACTCATGATAGATTCATTTTTTTCTAGGTAACCCGTGATCAAAGCCCTAAAAAAATGAGATTGAGTAAACCCATCTATCTGTAAACGTATTTTCAGTTCTGCTTGTCTTTTAGGAGACTCCCAGAACATCATTTTCTTTCTGTCATTTGGATCAGGTAAATTAGGATCTTTTGGCATTAGCCCCTCCTCAATATGTGAGTAAAGCTTTCTGATTGTCCTGCTGTTGTTTGCTTAATGAAAGTTGCTTTGGATTGAAGTTCTCGCAAGCTACGTGCACCTGTGTAAGAAAAGCCACTACGAATACCGCCAGCAAGATCTTTGAGCACATCATTAGCACTGCCCCTAAACGGAACGGTAGTTGATATTCCTTCTGGAGTTGATGTTTTGCCTCTCCAGCTAGTTTGTGCGTCAGCTGACGCCATTCCTCTGTAGACTTTATATTTCTTGCCTTTGTTGTTCTGGTATACCTCACCCGGTGTTTCCTCCGTCCCAGCCAATAAAGATCCTATCATTACAAAATCTGCACCTGCTGCCAATGACTTAACTATGTCGCCCGAAGTCTTAATTCCTCCATCGGCAATAATTTTTACATCATATGAACTTTTGGCACAATCTATCACACTAGCTAGAGTCGGGATGCCATGGCCAGATATTAGACGAGTAGAACAGATAGATCCGCCTCCAATACCAACACGAATAGAATCTGCCCCCCAAGAGGCCAAGGCATCAAAGCCTTCCTGCGTCGCGACATTTCCAGCCATAATATGAATGTCGTCACCAAAGCGATCTTTCAATGTCTTCAGGCATCTCTCCATCATGATGTGATGGCCATGAGCAACATCGACACACAAGACCTTTACTCCCACTGATTTCAAGGCCATGGCTCGCTCCTCAAAATCACCTGTCATTCCGATGGCAGCCCCAACATTTGCGTCATCATTCTGGAAACATGCTAGTGCAGCAATTGCAACTTGATCTTCAATAGAGTTATATCTATGTATTAGGCCTAGTCCTCCAAAATCATGCATGGTTGATGCCATCTTATCTTCTGTAACGGTATCCATTGGACTTGAAATTACTGGTAAGTCCAGTCTCATGTTCTTATCCAAATCACTGCCTATGTCTATTTGGCTTCTACTTTCAATCTCACTATACTTCGGTACCAATAGTACGTCATCATATGATACTGTCTCTTTCACTTTATCTCCTATTTTGAGTGTTTATCGGCAACGCAATATGCTGCGAATGCCTCGGGCTTGATCTTGCAATCAAACCCACTACCTTTTGCATAGCCAACCAACATATCGGCAAATTTACTTGTTTTAGATTCTTTGCTGGTGTTGCTTACATCCAGGTGTAATTCTATTTTTGCCTCGGGATAAAGTTCTAAAATCTTCATTCCCATATCAATTGAATTTTGCACTTCGGTCATAATCCTTTGCAACAGAGTTTTAAATTCTTGTGCGTCTGTTTTAGTTCTCCTGATAAAATATCGATTGCTTTGCTTCGTATCTCCTAATAAGCAAATTGCTGTGCAAAAAACACATTTCTTTTTTTGAATCATGCTGTCAGATCCGATATAGATGGTGCCTTCTTCATCGGAATGTTCTTTTATAATCTCTAGAATCTTGTCAAAAGATATTCTATCCCCAGCGCCCGTATACCATTTTTTCATTGTCTATATCCCGGTGTCTCCACGTCCATAATCACCAGTGCGCCAGTATTGTAATAACTCTCGAATCTCCAGTACAAACCATTTTTTTGTAGAATTTGTACAACAAGATCGTGCATATACTTTGACTGGCCCGTTATAACTTTAAAAGGAACATCTAGTGGAAGTCGATAATTAATAAATTTCATTAATTTCTCTTCCACTTTACTATGTCTTATATCATGTAAATCAAGCGTCGTCATCCAAGGTCTCCAAATATCTTTGCAAATACCAAATTGCTTTCTTAATATCTTCTTTTGGATTTCCTTTATGTTTATGTCGGCCGATGTACTTGACAGCATTTCCACAATGAAAATCTAATTTCCAATCTTCAATAATATCAATTACTTCTAGTTCTCCTGTGTTATAGTGTGTAGGGTGATCAACTGTGTTAGCCTCTCTTTTTGCTAAACCTCGAAGGCCTCGCTCATCGGCATCGGCTAAGCCCATCATCTCACGCCATTCTTCCTTGTTTACTTTCATTAGAAGCCTCCACAAGGGTGGCCATTTAATGGATTCTGAACAATGTTTGTGCTGCCCAAGGCGCCGTCTCCTCTTTCGCTAATACTTAAATTTTGGCCACCATATAGATTGAGTGAATTTGTTTTGCGCGCTCTAAAATGAACAACAGGTACTAAAACTAATTGTGCAATTTTGTCTCCGCAATTAATTGCTTGGGTCTCGGTGCCGATATTATGAAGATCAATAAATACTTCGCCTTCGTAGCCAGAGTCAATAATATGCGCTCCGACGACCAATGATTTCTTTGCACCCATGCTAGACCTATTGCAGACTTGTAGCATGTATCCGTGTGGAATTCCAAATTTTAGTCCAGTAGATATCATCTTATTTTGGCCGGCCTCGATTTGGATTGTTTTATCCAAAAATGCATAGACATCTAGACCAGCGTCAGAAGGATTGCTTCTTGTGGGTGGCTTAACGCCAAATTTAGTGGTTGCGTACTCAATTATCATTTTGTCTCCTTGTGAATTCTTTAATAATATCTTGTGCTTTTGTCCAACATTCGGGACAGTACAAGTTAACTTTTTTCTCTTCTCTGCGAACTACAACGCTCCAGCTTTGAACTTGTTCTCTGTTTTTCTTATCGAAAGGTTTGTCGCAAGTCATACAAGCGTCGCCAAGTTTATCAAACATAAACATCTTTT
>MDSZ01175636.1_pt1 | contig 10092 bp, 9 predicted proteins | sample 811201 | NCBI WGS metagenome assembly MDSZ01 (sample SAMN05326647, study PRJNA326480) | marine metagenome | isolation source: seawater | place: Indian Ocean: North | collected 2010 | reverse complement strand
ATCGTGATCTTCATTTAACTACCTTCTTAAATTGATATCCGTTTCGCGAGTTAATCTCTCATCTCACAAAACAGCGGTATAAGCCATGGACGTTGCAGGGGCCCAGCTGTCGATCATTATCGAATACCGGGTCGAACCCGAAAGTCTTCCAGCGTTCCTCGAATTGGTACACCGCAATTCGCGAGACACGCTCGCCGATGACGGCTGCTTTCGAATGGAAATTTCGGTTCTCGAAGGACACCCTCCCGGCACTGTATTCCCCACCGAGCTTTGGCCCGACCGAGCCGCCATTGAGGCGCACCGAGCAAAACCCAGACACAACGCACATTATTCGGACATCGATACAATGCTTATCGATAAGCACGTCGCGAAAGGATCGACTATCGCACTCTAACTAGTGCGATAGGATCTGACTCAAGAACAGTTTGGTGCGATCCGATTGCGGATTGTTGAAGAACGGTTCCGGCTCATTCTGTTCCACGATCTGGCCATCATCCATGAAGATGACCCTGTGCGCGACCTGACGGGCAAACCCCATCTCGTGGGTCACGACCAACATCGTCATACCCGTATCGGCAAGGTCGACCATCACATCGAGCACTTCCTTGATCATCTCCGGATCGAGCGCGGATGTCGGCTCATCGAACAGCATGATTTTCGGGCGCATACAGAGCGATCTTGCGATTGCCACCCGCTGCTGCTGTCCGCCGGACAGCTGGCCTGGATACTTGTCGGCCTGCTCCGGGATTTTCACGCGGGTCAGGTATTCCATCGCGATCTCCTCGGCCTCGGCCTTCGGCGTCTTGCGCACCCAAATTGGGGCCAAGGTGCAATTCTCCAAGATCGTCAAATGGGGGAAGAGGTTGAAATGCTGGAAAACCATTCCGACTTCACGGCGTACATTGTCGATCTGTTTCAGGTCGTCCGTCAGCTCAATATCGTCGACAATGATGGTGCCTTGTTGATGCTCCTCCAAACGATTGATACATCGGATAAGCGTCGACTTCCCGGAGCCGGATGGTCCGCAGATAACAATTCGCTCGCCCCGATAGACCGTCAAGTCGATATCACGAAGCACGTGGAATTGCCCGAACCACTTGTTCATACCGCTGATCTGGATGACCGGTTCGCCCAACAGTTCCGAGGTGTCTTTGGATCGATTTTCACTCATGGATTCACTCACGATATTTCCCCGCTCAATCTCTGTGATCGGTATCGAGTTTTCGTTCTAGGTAAAGGCTGTAGCGAGACATCGCGAAGCAAGCGACAAAGAACACCAGCGCCACGAAAATATACGTCTCGTGCTCAAGGCCGAGCCAATTGGTATCGGTGACCGACGACTTCGCGACCTGGAGAAGGTCGAACAGACCGATAACGATGACCAAGGACGTATCCTTGAAGAGCCCGATAAAGGTATTCACGATTGCTGGTATCGTGATTTTCAAAGCCTGCGGCATAATGATGAGGCGGATCGACTGCCAATAGGTCAAGCCCATTGCCCGCGCCGCTTCGGTCTGCCCTTTCGGCAAGGCTTGCAGCCCTCCGCGAACGACCTCCGCCATATAGGCGGACGAGAACAGCGTTAAGCCTACCAATGCCCGTAGCAGTTCGTTGAAGTTAAACCCATCCGGCATGAAGAACGGCAGTATGAACGAGGCCATCACCAAGACGGTAATGAGCGGCACGCCGCGCCAAAACTCGATGAAGAGCACGCAAAAACGGCTGATAACCGGGAACTCTGATCGCCGGCCGAGCGCCAGCAATATTCCAAGCGGCAAGGAATAGATAATTGCAACCGCCGCCATTATCAGGTTCAGCATGAAGCCGCCCCATTTCGGTGTTGGGACAACTTCCAAACCGAGACCGCCATGGATGAAGAAAAGTGCGATCAGCGGGAAACCTGTGATCAGAAATAGGGCGGCCAAGGTCCGGCCTGGCATGCGGTCCCACAAGACGGGCAGCAAATTGATGGCAAACAGGACGAGGACAAGATTGGGCCGCCAACGCTCGGCTTCCGGGTAAAAGCCGTACACAAACTGCCCAAAGCGCGCCGTTACAACCGCCCAACAGGCACCGTCATACCCGGCGCAGTCCTTGTTGGAACTGCCCCACCAGGCTGCATCTATAAATGCCCATTGGACGAACGGCGGGACGACCAAATAGAGAAAATAAAAAGAAGCGATCGTCAGCACGGCGTTGAGCGGCGACGAAAATAGATTTTCCCGCGCCCAACCGATGACGCCGGATGTCGAGACCGGTGGCGGCGATTGCGGCAAATGTTCGGTTCGAACGAATGCCCGGTCATGCTTATTCATTGCATCACTCATCGCTCAACGCTCAATGCTCCGTCAGCGCAATGCGCCGGTTGTACCAATTCATGTACAAGGAAATCAGTAGGCTGAAACAAAGATATACCGACATCGACATGAAGATAATTTCGATGGCTTGCCCGGTTTGATTGAGAGAAATACCACCAAACACATTGAACAGATCCGAGTACCCGATCAGGATGCCCAGCGAAGAATTCTTCGTAAGATTCAAGTACTGACTGATCAGCGGCGGAATAATAACGCGGAGGGCCTGCGGTATGATGACGAGCCGCAAGGTCGGGCCGTGCCTAATGCCCAAAGCATGCGACGCTTCCATCTGTCCGCGAGATACAGAGAGAATGCCTGCACGAACGATTTCCGCGATAAAGGCAGACGTATAGATGGTCAAAGCCGTGAGCGCGGAGAAGAGCTCTATCGGAATGCCCATACCGCCGGTAAAGCGGAAGCGGCCCAGCTCCGCGTATTCCCAAGAAAGCGGAAACCCGAGGATTGCCGCAACCAATAAAGGAAGCCCGATAAGGATTCCTAGCGACGTCCATAACACGGGAAATTGCTCGCCGGTTTCGTCTTGCCGCCGGCGCGCCCACTTACGTAACCACATAACGACGCCGATCGCGACGACGATCGCATAGAATACAAAGTCCAAGTTCGCCTCACCGATCGGCTTCGGGCCGGTGAAACCGCGATTGTGAATGTAGATCGTATCGAATATCGAAATCGGGTCGCGCACCTTCGGCAGAAAGATGATGAAGACCGCGGTTTGCCAAAAAATGAACTGCAGCGGGAGCGGAATATTCCGCACAATTTCGATGTAGGAACCAACCAGCCGTGTAACGATCCAGTTATTCGATAAGCGCAAAACACCTAAGATGAAGCCAAGGATCGTTGCCAGAACGATCCCCATTGCGGAAATCAGAAATGTGTTCTGCAAGCCAATGAGGAACACCGCCCCGTGCGTCGACCCTTTATCGACGGAATAGTCGACCAGTCCGGTGATCGGAATTTCGAAACCCGCCGGCTCGGACAAGAAACCGAACCCTGCGCGGATATCACGCTTTTCTAGGTTTACGACGGTATTGTTGACAATGAACGCAATGAACACGACCAGGGCGACAACAAAAGTGACCTGAAAGATGATCGCCCGAACTTTGGGATCGTACCACCAACGAGCGCCGCCACCCGAAGGTGTTCCCCCGTCCTTTACATCCACCGCCATACCGGTTCCATAGTATTAGTATTCGCAGGGCTGTCGTATTTTATTCTCAAACACAGCGCCCGGCCCGCATGAATAGGGCGGGCCGGGCGTATTTCGATACCAGCCTATGCCGGCTCGCAGATCAACGGAACGGCGCAGCGTAAATTATGCCGCCGTTGGTCCAAAGATTGTTAACGCCACGGTCGAGGCCGATCGCGGTCTTCGGACCGATATGGCGTTCGTAAATCTCGCTGTAGTTACCAACGGATTTTATCACGTTGTAGGCCCAATCCTTCGAGAGGCCGAGCATGCTACCGAAGTCGCCTTCGGTGCCAAGGAGACGTTTGATCTCCGGATTGTCGGACCCTTTCATTTGGTCGACATTGGCTTGCGTAACGCCCAATTCTTCAGCAACGATCAAGGCGTTGCGAACCCAGCGCGCGATATCGCCCCAGACATTATCGCCGTGACGGACGACCGGGCCAAGCGGCTCTTTCGAGATAATCTCCGGCAAAATAACGTGTGCGTCCGGGTCTTTCAGAACAGAACGTTGAGCGGCAAGACCGGAACGGTCCGTTGTGTAAACGTCGCAGCGGTTGGCCGAATAGGCTTGACGTGCTTCCGTAGCGTCTTCCACAACAACCGATTTGAACTTCATTTTGTTCGTGCGGAAGAAGTCGGCGAGGTTCAACTCAGTGGTCGTACCCGTTTGAATGCAAACGGACGCATCATTCAACTCTTTCGCGCTCTTAACGCCGAGATCTTTACGCGCGATAAAGCCTTGGCCGTCGTAATAGGTAACACCTACGAACTCGAAACCAAGATTGACGTCACGCTTAAAGGTCCAGGTCGTATTCCTGGAAAGAATGTCGATTTCACCGGATTGCAGCGCGGGGAACCGGGTTTTACCCGTCAACGGCTTATAGGTCACTTTATCCGGATTGCCGAGAACGGCGGCACTCATCGCGCGGCAGTAATCGACGTCAAATCCTTTCCAAACGCCCTTGTCGTCCGGTGCCGAGAATCCCGCAAGACCGGTGTTCACACCGCAAATAAGTTGTCCGCGTTTTTTAACGGTTTCCATCGTTGGGCTTGCCGCGACGGCAGCACTCGCCGTCACCGCTATAGCCGCGGCCGCGCTAAGCGCGGAAAGCATAAATCGTCTCATTTCAAACTCCCTATCTATTCGTCTCGTTCCTATCGAACGATAAACTCCGAGCAAGGTCACCACCAGTATCGCTTGATCGCAAAAAACGATAACATGCGTAATATTTTCCTCACAAGGCGTCTTGACCGGTCGTCTTGATGCTTTCCGAAGTTGGCCTAAGGCATATTGCCGCACTACAATAAATTAAAACTTATAGCGAGAGGCATGACATGAACGAATCCGCACCAGGCGTCTGGGTAGACGCAAATTGGGACATTGCCGACCCGGCGGACGTCGGTATGGATGCCGCCGCAATCACGGAAGCCATCTCCTTTCACAAAGAGCTCGAATCCGACGCCGATCGCGATCTATCCAAAGGTCTCATGTCGGTCCTCGGCAATACAGAGCCGCCGGAATGGGCCGTCGTTCTCGGGCCGACCCGCCCGCGTGGCGATCCAAATGGGCTAATTCTACGACACGGAAAATTGGTCTCGGAATGGGGCGATACACAGCGGGCAGACATGACGTTCAGCGCCACCAAAAGCTATCTCGGCGTCATTGCAGGCGTCGCCGTTGAGCAGGGCCTCATCAAGAGCATCGATGACCCGATGCGCGACTATGCGCTCGACGATGGATTCGATTCCGATCAGAACAAAGACATAACCTGGCGTCACCTCTTACAGCAGGCGAGCGAATGGGAAGGGACGTTGTTCGACAAACCGGATACGGTGGACCGGAACCGTTTCGTCGGTGCCGGTGCAGACAACTCCAAAAAGGGGACACATCGGGACCTTAAACGCCCAGGGGAATACTACGAGTACAACGACGTTCGGGTAAACCGGCTCGCTCTCTCACTGATGCAAGTCTTTCGCAAACCGCTGCCGGAGGTCCTCAAAGAACACATTATGGATCCGATCGGCGCCAGCGATACGTGGGAATGGCTTGGCTACAACAATGCATGGATGGAGATTGATGGCCGTCGCATGCAATCGGTTCCCGGCGGCGGCCACTGGGGTGGAGGCCTTTTTATCAGTAGCCGCGATCACGCGCGGTTCGGGTCTTTGATCTTGAACCACGGCCGGTGGGGCACACGCCAGATCATGGCAGAAGACTGGGTCGATGCCCTGATCGAACCGTCTGCCTGCAATGCGAATTATGGCTTCATGTGGTGGCTGAACACAGATCGCACACTTTACCCAAGCGCGCCTGCATCCAGCTTCTTCGCGCTCGGCGCCGGCTCAAACCTCGTTTGGCTTGACCGCGAACTTGGTCTCGTGGCGGTTTTCCGTTGGATCAAGCAACGCGGCATTGATGGTCTGATTGGCCGGGTGATGGAGGCCATTAAGGACTAGTTGCCAAATCGACGATTAAATATGGTGGGGAAGCCGAAGCGCGTTCGGCATTGGGGTGCATCAAAAATTGCATATTTTCGGCTAGGTGATGGTGGCATGCTCGGTTGGGTTCTAGGGAAAAGGCGCCGCAGAAAGCGGAAGAAAAAGCCGAAAGGCAAGCGTCCAAGTTACGACCAGGCAAAAGTAATTCTCGAGAACGGCAACGTCGACCAACGACGCGACCTTGCTATGCATGAGGATATAAGGCCGGAAATCCTCTATTACTTGGCGAACGATAAGGACCCAATGGTCCGGCGCGAAATCTCGGACAACGACGGCACCCCCCTCCAGGCGGACATGATTCTGGCGGAAGACCCAGATGTCGAGGTCCGGAAAGAACTCGCTCATAAGCTGGGCCGCCTATTGCCGGATATATCCTCGGACCAACAGGATAATTTGTCGAAGATGACGCTCGATATCCTCGACACCCTCGCACGAGACCAAATTAGCGATGTTCGCGCAATCGTATCGGACGAGATCAAACACGCGCGAAACGTTCCAAAAAATGTCGTGCGCCGGCTCGCAATGGACGCGGAACGCGCCGTCTCGGCCCCGGTGATCGAGTATTCGCCCTTGCTGAGCGACCGGGACTTACTTGAGATCGTGGCACTGGGGATCGAAAGCGGCGCGATGACGTCCGTTGCGCGACGTAAGGACCTCCCGGAAGAGGTCGTCGACGCCATCATCGAAAGCGGCGACGAAGAAGCCATACCCACCCTTCTTCAAAACAAAAGCGCAAAAATTAGCGACAAAACCATCGACCTGATCGCCGTCGAAGCTGAAGGCCGTGAAGAATGGCATCCGCCACTCATCGACCGCGGCAACCTGCCAGTTCGAACCGTACGCCGGATCGCCAGTTTCGTCAGCGCCGCTCTCTTCGAACGTTTGATCCAGAACAACGATGTCGAAGAATCAGATGTCGAAGAAATGCGCATGGAGGTGCGCAAACGGATCGATTCGGACGAATTGTTGGAAACCCAAGAAGATACAGCGCGAGATAAAGCGATGGTCCGCGCCGAAAAACTTCACAAGGAAGGCAAGCTCGACGAATCGGTCGTAATGAAAGCCGTCGACCTATCGGATACGCACTTTACACGATACGCCATGTCGCATATGTCGGGACTGCCATCGGAGATCGTCGCCAAGATGCTCGGCTCTGGCAGCGGGAAGGCCGTCACGTCGCTCTGTTGGAAATCGGGCATGAGCATGCGCGCCGCCATTAATCTACAGCGCAAGGTTGCAAAAATCCCGCCGAACTCGCTGCTCCGTGCACGTGGCGGCAATGAATTCCCGCTAACCGAAGACGATATGAAATGGCAGCTTGAGTTTTACGGCAACTAGAAGTTCTCGACCCAAGGCCGAAGTTCGACCTCCCACGTCCAGGCACTGCGGTGCTGCCGGTGAATGTGGAGATAGGTTTCGGCAATCGCATCCGGCTCAAGCGTTCCGTCTTCACCGCGGCTCGCGGCCCGTTCATCACCTTTACCGGCATTGATACCGCCATCAATAACGAAATGCGCCACGTGAACATTCTTTGGCGCCAGTTCACGCGCCATGCTTTGGCAAAGACCGCGCAGCCCGAATTTCCCCATCGCGAATGCGGATGAATTTGGATACCCCTTCACACTGGCCGAGGCGCCGGTAAACAGGATGGTGCCGCTACCGCGCTCGCGCATTTGCTTCGCCGCGTGATGGCCAACCAGGAATCCGCCATAGCATGTAATGGTGATCGCCTTCTGCACTTCGATCGGGTCGATTTCATGAACCCCACCGCGGACACGCGCACTGGCATTGAAGAGCACCAAATCAGGCTCGCCGACATCCGAATTGACATTCTTGAATAGTTGCTCGACGTTCTCCGGTTGACTGGCGTCACACGCATATGTCTTTGCATCAATCTCGGCGGCCAAATCGGCCAATTTATCGACATTCCGCGAGGCCAGCGCGACCTTCATGCCTTGTTTATGACAGAGCCGCGCTACCGACGCGCTCAACTTCGTCCCAACACCGACAATTAGGGCTGTTTCTCCACTCGCCATCGTCATTCTCCCTTCGACAAGATTTGAATACGTTTATCTTGAACCTAAGAAGCACGCAGTCGCAGACAAGTGAAAAGATTGCTACTTCGGAATACATAGGCTCCCTGAAACGCTATTGCTTAATGCCCGTATAGACGAGTTCAAGAAACTTCGGCGGCTTAAGGAAGCCTTTGCCCCAAGTCGCATCTAGATCGGCCAATGGGCTATTCTGCTGCAGATCAGCTAACGATTTTTCCGCCGCGGCTGCGTCCACCATCCGCTTACCGACCGCCTTCAGCATATCTCGGTAGACTTTCAATTCAACTTTATTAGAGAGCGGGCCGTGACCCGGGATGATCTTTGTCCCCGACGTCGCCATCGCAATGACGCGATCTGCGACCTTCACCATGCCCTCAATAGCGCCCCAAGTTGGAAAACGATTAAAGGATAGAACCCGTTGAAAAAAGTGTCACCCATGTGAATGACGTCCGCTTCCCCGAAATGGACGATGGAATCACCGCTTGTGTGAGCATTCGGTGCATGGAGCACTTTGATGGTTTCGCGGTTTAGATAAAACGTGACGCCGTCCGAAAAATTAACAATAGGCAACGCCGCTTTAGGTGCGGCCGAAATCTCTCGCCCGAATGAATTTAAGTACTACTCCGCACTCATCAGCCTCCTTACATTGTCGTGCGCCACGATGGCGACACCCACCTTGCCTAAATTTTCGTTGCCACCGGTATGATCGAAATGCCAATGCGTGTTCAACACGAACCGAATGGGTTGCTTCGAAATTTGGCGGACGGCCGCGACAATTTTCGGCGTGAGCGGCGCGAACTGATCGTCCACCATAAATACGCCGTCGGGACCGGCCGAAAGCTCAATATTACCGCCACGCCCCACCAGCATATGGATGCCCTTTCCAAGATCGGAAGCTGTGATCTTAACGTCTTCCATCCCTTGGGCTTGAACACCGGCTGCCGTGAACAGAATGGCGAGCCCTGCCGCCGCACCGACTATTGTTTTCCGCATCTCAGCGGCTCCTTATACATTCGATATACGCTGCAATATGCCCGAAGTTAGACAGCCGCCACCAATCTAGTCTCCGTGATCAAGACCTCACGTCGTTGATCGCACCCGAAGGCCGATCCCCGCGCAAAGCCTCCAATATGCTCGTCGCCGCCTCGGCTTCGATCGCTTTTCGGACATCCACGACGGCGGAGCCGATATGCGGTGTGAACAGGGTCCGCTCCGTTTGATCGAGCAAGCGTTTCGGTATCGATCGCGGTCGGTCCGGTCGTGCCCAATCCTCAAACTCGAAAACATCCGCTGCATATCCGGCAAGCTGACTGTCCGATAAGGCTGTCGCAACCGCTTCTTCGTCAACGACCGAGCCGCGGCCCGGATTCACGAGAATCGCACCCGGTTTCATCATTCGAATCGCACCCGCGTCGATGAGATGCAGAGTTTCCGAATTCAAAGGTGTCGCAATAATTGTGTAATCAGAGCGGCAGATGAGTTCCTCAAAACCGGCGTGGGTTAGCTGAAGCGATGCCGCTGTTACGGGGTCGAGCGCCTGCGTGTCCGCATAAATCAATTCCGCATCAAATCCTCGGAGACGCTGGGCAATGGCCTGCCCAACCTTACCCATACCCACAACGCCCACCGTCCGGCCGCTCAACCCCATCCCGTATAGACTTGGCCGCCATGCCTCGAACGCGCCACTTCTTATAAACCGGTCACCAGCCATAACATGCCGTGCGATACCAATCAGCAGACCGACGGCAAGTTCAGCCGTGGGGATCGTCAAGAGGTCGTCCACAATCGTAATCCAGACGCCACGACGTGTGCACGCCTCGACGTTGAAATTGTCGTACCCCTTGAGGGCGCAAGCGACGATCTTTAAGTTCGGGCAATCCGCAAGAAACGCTTCGTTCACGCTATCTGGCATAAAGGCCATCATTGCGGAAGCGTCTCGGCACAGACGGCGCACTTCGTCAGCCGGCCAACT
>MDSZ01093747.1_pt1 | contig 10092 bp, 10 predicted proteins | sample 811201 | NCBI WGS metagenome assembly MDSZ01 (sample SAMN05326647, study PRJNA326480) | marine metagenome | isolation source: seawater | place: Indian Ocean: North | collected 2010 | reverse complement strand
TTGGAAAGGCTTCGTTACCAGCTGAGACACCTCTTTTGGAAGGAGTTACATTTATATATGAAAATACCCATTTTTATAATTCAAATAAAAAGTTACTTTCTTTATCTAATAATTTGGTAAAATCTGGGGTGCCTATTAGTAACTGGTTCAAACCAGGTCATATTTTAATTAAAGGTAATGTGACTCGTGATGGACCACTTAGAAAAATAGTAGTTGGTTCCAATAGCTCAATGCTTGTTGAACTAGGATATTTAGGTTTTAATGTTTTTGTTATAGAAAAGTCAAATATTAAAAATAAATTACCAAAAAATTTAATTGTAAGTGATATTGATACTGTATTAAAAAAATCTAAATCTTTTGAAAATTATCAACACCACATTTGGAAAAATTTTATAGAATGCACTGGTGAGGAATGTGTTAAAAGATATGAAAACATTTTACTGAAAAATTATTGAGTTTTCTAGTCGATTGATGTTTAAAAATAAGGTAATTTATAATAAGAATAGTAAATAATTATAATTACATAAATTTTAAGAATTAAATAATTAAAATAATAGTACAAATGAAAGCAGTTATTCTTGCAGGTGGTTTGGGTAGTCGAATATCAGAGGAAACTGAAAATAAACCAAAACCAATGATAGAGATTGGAGGGAAACCAATTCTCTGGCATATAATGAAAATTTATTCATCTCATGGGATTAATGATTTTATTATATGTTGTGGATATAAAGGTTACATAATAAAAGAATATTTTAAAAATTACTTCACGCATATGTCAGACGTAACTATTTCTCTTAAAGAAAATAAGGTCAATGTACATAACAGTAGTTCAGAAGCCTGGAATGTTACTTTAATTGATACTGGAGAACAAACAATGACAGGTGGTCGTATTAAAAGGATATATGATTTTATAAAAGACGATGATGCATTTTGCCTAACTTATGGAGACGGTTTAGGAGATATAAATATTAAGGAATTAATTTCTTTTCATAAACAACACGGAAGAAAAGCAACATTGACCGCAACTAGACCATCAGCACGTTATGGAGCATTAAAAATAAGTGATAATAATATTATAAAAAAATTTGAGGAAAAACCTGAAGGCGATGGAAGCTGGATTAATGGAGGATTTTTTGTTTTGAATCCAAGTGTAATAAATTTGATCAAAGATGATAGAACAAGCTGGGAGGACGAACCACTAACTAAACTTTCTGAGGACAAAGAATTAATGGCTTTTAAACATGATGGTTTTTGGATGCCCATGGATACTTTGCGAGAAAAGATTATTTTGAATAAATTATGGGAAAGTGGAAATGCATCTTGGAAAACTTGGGGATGAACTTAGAGTTTTGGAAAAACCGAAGTGTATTTGTGACTGGTCATACTGGTTTTAAAGGGGGGTGGATATCATTATGGTTATCGAAATTAGGAGCAAAAGTACATGGTTATTCTTTAGCTCCACCTACACTATTAAATTTTTTTGAATTAACTCAACTTAAAAATAATATTTTAAAATCTTCAATTGAAAATATTCTTGATTTAAAAATTCTAATCAAAGCAATTAAAGAATCTAAACCATCAGTTATTATACACATGGCTGCACAGCCAATAGTAAGAGAGTCCTATAAATTTCCTTTAGAAACTTTTAAAACAAACGTGATCGGAACAGCAAACATTTTAGAAGCCGCAAAACATGTTGATACTGTAAAAGCTATTATAAACGTCACTACAGATAAGTGTTATGAGAATCGGGAACAAGAAAATCCTTATGTCGAAACAGATAGATTGGGAGGATATGATCCATACGCAAGTAGTAAAGCTTGTGCAGAATTAGTTTCGGCATCTTATAGAAATTCATTTTTAAATAATTCTGATATAAATCTTGCCACAGTACGTGGTGGTAACGTTATTGGTGGAGGAGATTGGGCCAAAGATAGATTAATACCTGATTTTTTTCGAGCAGCAGCGTCTGGTGACACATTGAAGATTAGACATCCTGAAGCAATAAGACCATGGCAACATGTACTTGAACCCTTATCAGGATACTTAATGTTAGCAGAAAAATTGGTAATTGATGGAGCCGGATATGCAGAAGCTTGGAATTTTGGGCCAAACAATAAAGAAATTAAGACTGTATCCGAAATTGCAGAATATCTCCGTAAAAAAATTAAAGACTCAAAATGGTTTATAGAGAAAAACCAAAATTTACATGAAACAACTTTATTACAAATAGATAGTTCTAAGGCTCAATCTAAATTAGGTTGGAAGCAGAAATGGGATATAGAAACTACATTAAATAAAACCATAGATTGGTATGAAGCCTGGCTCAATAAAAAAAATTTAAATTCTTTTACAATTTCCCAAATAGAAGAATACGAAAATATTTAAAGCATGAAATTTAAAAAGACAAGAATCAAAGGTATTTACATAATCGATCGCAAAAATCACAAAGATAAGCGAGGTTATTTTAATAAAATGTTTTGTCAAAAAAGTTTTAAAAGGTATTTAAAAAACAAAAATATTTTTCAAATCAATAGGTCTTTCACCAAAAAAAAGGGGACAGTAAGAGGCTTACATTTTCAAAATCCACCTTATGCAGAAACTAAAATAATTTCATGTATAAAAGGTAAAGTTTGGGATGTTGCAGTTGATATAAGAAGAGGCTCACCTACTTTTTTAAAATATTACTCTATAATTTTATCTGAAGAAAAGAATCAAAGTTTTTTTATACCCGAAGGATTTGCGCATGGATTTCAAACATTAACAGATAACTGTGAAATGTTGTATTTTCATACTTCTGATTACAATTTGACTTCAGAGGGATCTATTAGTGCTACAGATAAAGTTTTAAATATAAAATGGCCAAAAACAATAACATTTCAATCTAAACGAGATTATAATAACCCAAATTTAGATGCAAATTTTTTAGGTATAAAAATTAATGAATTGTAGACACTGTAAAAAAAAATTAGCATATATTTTTCTCGATCTTGGTTTTGCTCCTCCATCTAACTCTTATCTTAGTGTAAAGGATTTGAATAAAACAGAAAAATATTTCCCTTTAAAAGTTTATGTTTGCAATAAGTGCTGGTTGGTCCAAACCAAAGATTATATTGATGCCAAAGAATTATTTACATCTGAATATGCTTATGTTTCTAGTACTTCTTCGAGTTGGTTGAAGCATGCAAAAAATTATACAGATATGATAATTGATAAATATAAACTCAATTCTAAAAATTATGTAATAGAGATTGCATCAAACGATGGCTATTTATTAAAAAATTTTTTAAAAAAAAAAATACCTTGTTTAGGAATTGAACCAACAGAAAGTACAGCTAAACAAGCTATAAAACTAGGAGTCCCTGTTTTAAAAAAATTTTTTAGTGAAAAACTTGCAAAAAAACTTTCTGATAAAAGAAAAAAAGCTGATTTAATCATTGGGAATAATGTTTATGCACATGTCCCAGATATCAACGATTTTACAAAAGGTTTAAAAATTATTTTAAAAAAGTCAGGGGTAGTTACACTAGAATTTCCGCATTTATTGCAATTAATAAAACATAATCAGTTTGATACAATTTATCACGAACATTTTTCTTATTTATCTTTATATACCGTAAATAAAATTTTTAACAAACAGGGCTTAAAAGTTTTTAATGTTGAAGAAATTGAAACTCATGGTGGTAGTTTGCGTGTCTATGGTTGTCATAAAAATGATACTAGAAAATTAAATCAAAATGTTAAATTATTACTAAAAAAAGAAAAAGATTTTGGATTACAAAAACTCAAAACTTATCAAAATTTTCAAATTAAAGTTAACAAAATTAAAGACGAATTAATAAGTTTTTTAATAAAACAGAAAAATAATAGAAAAAAGGTCATAGCATATGGTGCAGCCGCCAAAGGAAATACCCTTCTTAATTATGCAGGTATTAAAAAAGATTTATTATCATTTGTTTGTGATGGTGCCACTGCAAAACAAGGCCAATTTATGCCAGGAAGTCATATACCAATTTTACCACCAGAAAATTTAAAAAAAATTAGGGCAGACTATATATTGATTTTACCCTGGAATATTTCTAAAGAAATAAAAAAACAAAATTTTAACTTAAGGAAAAAAGGAGCTAAGTTTTTAATAGCAGTTCCAAAACTTAAAATTTTATGATTTATAAAATTTTACTTATTGGTGCTGGTAATATAGGATTAAGATATCTTCAAGGACTTAAAAAATGCAAATTAGATTTAGATATTACTGTTATTGATGATTCACAAGTTTCTTTGGATAAAGCTAAGTTTGTTTGGAACGAAACTAAATTTGATGAACTTATTCATAAAATATTCTGGTTCAAAAAGATACCCAATGGTTCAAATTATTTTAATTTAGCTATTATAGCAACCCCATCAAAAGGTCGTGCAAATTTGATTCAAAATATAAAGAAAATAGCAACTATTGATTATTGGATAGTAGAGAAAGTATTGGAACAATCTAAATATAATTTGAGTTTACTTTATAATGAACTTTATAAATCTAAAAGAGCATGGGTCAATACTCCAAGAAGACAAATGGATTGGTATAAAAAATTAAAAAATAAATTTTACGATTTAACTCCTTTAAAGGTCGAAATGAGAGGAGGTTTGTGGGGTCTTGCTTGTAATTCAATTCATTTTATTGATTTAATTTCTTGGTGGACAGGTGAAAATGTGATCTCTATAGATAGTAAAAAATTAGATCCAAAATGGATTAAAAGTAAAAGAAATGGTTACTTTGAAGTAACAGGAGACTTAATAGTAAATTATTCATCTGGAACAGAACTTCTATTAAGATCTAGCTCAACTGAAGAAAATTATGAGATAAAAGTAGAATTATCAAATAATAATTTTTGGTTGATTGATGAAACCAAGGGTATTGCGATTGACTCTAAAAAAGATATTTTGGAAGGAAAGCTTGAGCTTCAAAGTGAAATGACTGGACCATTAATAACAAAAATTCTTACTGAAGGAAATTGTGAATTAGCTCCATTAAAACAATCGATTACTCAACATGAATTTTTGTTAGATGTAATGTTATATCATTGGAACAATTCTAATAATTTTAAGGATAAACTGGTACCTATAACATGAAAAAAAGTTTAATTTGGCTAGTTGGCGCAAGCAATATGGCAGAAGATTATGCTCGAGTGTTAATTGCCCAAAAAAAAAATTTTGAAGTGATTGGTCGAGGAAAAAAATCAGCTTTAAAATTTCATAAAAATATAGGTAAACTTGTAAAAACAGGTGGGTTGAATATAAATTTAAAAAAATATAATGCGCCTGAAATTGCAATAGTAGCAGTGGGCATAGAGGAGCTTGCAAAAGTAACGAAAGATTTAATTAATGCTGGAACAAAAAAAATTCTGCTAGAAAAACCTGGTGGATTAAATATTAGAGAGATACGATCTCTTAGCTTTTTAGCTAACAAAAAAAAAGCCAAAGTATTTATTGCTTATAACAGAAGGTTTTATCAATCTGTAAAAAAAATGAAAGAGCTTATAAGTAGAGATGGAAAAATTTTAAGTGTAAATTTTGAGTTTACCGAGTGGTCACATAAAATCCTATCTAAAAGAAGAAATATACAAGTTCTTAAGCACTGGCTAATTGGAAATTCTTCTCATGTTATAGATCTCGTTTTTCATTTATGTGGAAGACCAAAAAAATGGAATAGTTGGCACTTAGGAAGATTAAAGTGGCATCCAAACTCTGCAAGATTTTCTGGTTCAGGTATAACAAGCAAAGGCATAATGTTTTCCTATTTATCAGACTGGCAAGCTCCAGGAAGATGGGGTTTAGAGTTTAATACTAAAAAACATAAGTTTATTTTAAGACCTGTTGAAGATTTAAAAATAGTCAAATCAGGAAGCACGTTGGTAAAAAATGTAAGAATAAATAATAAATTAGATCAAAAATTTAAACCCGGTATTTATTTGCAATTAAAAAGTTTTTTAAATAATGACTTTAATTTGTTTTGCACTTTATCTGAACAAGTTGATGATGTTAAAGTTTACTCTAAAATTGCAGGTTATTAATGATAAAATTAATTCATCGTCATTTTTTAATTTTTTTTATGAAAAAAAATAATAACATAGGAATTAAAAAATGAGTCTATTAGCTTTAATTCCTGCTCGTGGAGGCTCTAAAGAAATTTTTAGAAAAAATATAAAATTATTAAATGGAAAACCTTTAATTAAATGGACGATCGATACTGCAAAAAAATCTAAATCTATAGATCGGCTTGTTGTCAGCACAGATGATGCTGAAATTTCTGAAATTGCTAAAAAGTTAGGTGCTGAGGTTCCTTTTATTAGGCCAGCAGAAATTTCAAAAGATGAAACACCAGGAATAGAGCCTGCATTGCATGCAATTAAAAATATTCCTAACTATGAATGGTTATTACTTCTTCAACCAACATCACCCTTGAGAAATGTTGACGATATTGAAGGAATATTTAAATTCTGCAAAGAAAATAACTCACCTTCAGCTGTTTCTGTATGTGAAGTAAACAAGCATCCCAATCATATGTATTATAAAGATGATACTTTTCATTTAAGACCATTTGTAAAAAATAAATTGGAAATTACTAGGAGACAAGAATTTACTCCTTTGTATGTAACAAATGGCGCTTTATATTTAGCAAAGATCGAATGGCTTATTAAGTCCAAATCCTTTATTGGACCAGAAACTCTTGGTTTTTTAATGCCTATGGATAGATCTATTGACCTAGACTCAAGTTATGATTGGAATTTAGCTGAACAGGCATTAAAAAATAAATAATTATGAATGTAGAATTTTCAATAAAAGGTAGAAAAATAGGTATAGATTATCCACCACTAGTTATAGCTGAAATTGGAATAAATCATGAGGGTAATGTAAATCTAGCTATAAAAATGGCTGATGCAGCTATAGATGCCGGCGCTGAGATTATCAAACATCAAACTCACATCATTGAAGATGAAATGTCAGATGAAGCCAAATCAGTAATTCCAGGAAACACTGATGTTTCTATTTACGAAGTTATGAAAAGATGTTCTTTAAATGAAGAGGATGAAAAAAAACTCATGGACCATGTTGAAAAAAGAGGAAAAATTTTTATTAGCACACCATTTTCAAGAGAAGCAGTAAATAGATTAATGAAATTTAATGTCCCGGCATATAAAATTGGATCTGGGGAATGTAATAATTATCCACTAGTTAAATATATAGCTAAAGCAGGAAAACCAGTAATATTAAGCACCGGAATGAATACAATTGAAAGCGTAAAACCTTCTGTAGAAATTCTAAGAAAAGCAAAAATTCCATTTGCTCTTTTGCACTGCACAAATATTTATCCCACACCACCAAAACTTGTCAGACTTGGAGCTTTAGCCCAATTACAAAAAGCTTTTCCAGACGCTGTTGTTGGTCTTTCAGACCACACGATTGATAACTATGCTTGTTTTGGAGCAGTAGCATTAGGTGCATCGATTTTAGAAAGACATTTTACTGATAAAATTGATCGTCCAGGACCAGATATAGCTTGTTCTATGGATCCTAGTTCATTAAGCCACTTAATTAAAGGATCAAAAATATTATTTCTTGAGAGAGGTGGAAAAAAAAATCTTATTAAAGAGGAAGAGAAAACTTCTTCATTTGCTTTTGCATCTGTAGTGGCTATTAGAGATATTAATGAAGGTGAAAAATTGACGGAACAAAATTTATGGGTGAGACGACCTGGTGGAGGAGATTATACTGCTGCTGATTATGAAAATTTAATTGGAAAAATATCAAAAAGATTTGTTAAAAAAGGATCTCGTCTAAGTAAAAAAGATCTTGGTGAAATAAATGAAAAAAAAAATTAAAAAAATACTATTTCTTACTGGAACTCGTGCAGATTTTGGAAAAATAAAGCCACTAATTCTTCGTCTACAAAAAGATAAAGAATTTATGGTAACAATCTTTGTTACCGGAATGCATATGTTGGAAAAATATGGCGAAACTCATATTGAGGTCGATAAGTCAGGTATTAAAAATATTTATAAATTTATAAATCAAAATTACTTAGATCGAATGGATGTTATTCTTGCAAAAACAATATTGGGATTTTCAGATTATGTAAAAGAAAATAAACCAGATTTAATTATTGTACATGGAGATAGAGTGGAAGCTTTAGCTGGCGCAACTGTAGGCGCTTTGAATAATATTAACGTTGGCCATATAGAGGGCGGTGAGGTCTCTGGGACCGTCGATGAAACAATGAGACATTCTATTACCAAGTTAGTTAATTTCCATTTTGTTTCAAACAAAATGTCTTTCAGAAGAGTAATGTCATTAGGTGAACAAAAAGAAAATATATATCAAGTTGGATCTGCAGATATTGATATTATGAAATCAAATTATTTACCAAATTTAAAAAAAGTTTGCAATCATTACAAAATAACTTTTAAAGATTATGGGTTGTTATTGTTGCATCCTGTTACAACGGAAATAGATTTTATGTCTGAACAAGTATCAATTTTAATTTCTACATTAATAGAAAGTAAAAAAAATTTTGTTGTAATTTATCCAAATAATGATCATGGAACAGATAAAATATTTAATGAATATAAAAAATTAATTAAAAATCCTAGATTTAGATTAATACCATCTATGCGATTTGAGTATTTTTTAACTATTCTAAAAAACTCAAAATATATTATAGGAAATTCTAGTGCCGGCATAAGAGAAGCTCCATTTTTTGGGGTGCCGACTATCAATGTAGGAAGTCGGCAAAATAATAGAGCTCAAGGGCATTCTATTTTAAATGTTGATTTTAATTCAAAGGAAATTATTTCGGCAATAAAAAAAGTAAATAAAATGAAAAAAAAACCTACAAAACTATTTGGTTATGGAGATAGTGCAGTAAAATTTTATAAAATTATAAAAAAAAATAAAAAAATTTGGTCACATAATACTCAAAAATATTTTAAAGATTATAAATTTAAAATATTTAAATAAATGAATAATACTGAAAAATATATTAATAACCATAAGCGTGTCTTTTCATTAAAAAACAAACGTAATAAGAACCACACTAGAAGACCTAAATCTCTAGCTGGTAGTTCAATTTATGCGTTGATTAAATATCACATAAAGTCAATAATCAGATTAATTATTTATTATCCAATTGAATTAATTAATTTTAGAGATTTTTTTGTTAAAGTATGGAAATTAAAAGGTGAAAGAAAAAATAGAAAAGCAATAGTTTTTGGAAACGGACCATCACAAAGTTATATAACCCCAGAAGAGTTAAATAATTTTGTTAAATCAGGTGGAGAGACAATCTGTGTAAATAATTGGCATCAAAACAAAGAACTAGCCAATCATATACCAACTTGGTTAGTATTTAGTGACCCTTTGTCATTTGATATCAACGAACCTAACGCGGTAGATTTAATTAATTATATCAAAAATAATTCATCAATTAAAATATTGATACCAACTTCTCAAATCAAATTGATTAAAAAAATTGGATTAAAGAATGAAATATATTGTTTTATAGATTTAGAATTGAGTATCTGGAAAAATTTAAATCCATTTTTACCTAGAGGATACATGTCAATAACATTATACAAAGCTTTAGCATGGAGCATTTATTTGGGCTATGGATCTATTGGTGTATTAGGAATGGACAATACTTTGCCAAGAAATATTTATAATGATGATCAAAATAGAGTTCATTTACTAGAAAGTTATGCCGGAGTTGAAGATTGTCTTGTTGATGTGTCAAGTTATCATTCATCAGTAGCTTCATATTATTTTGATGTTTTTAAAATATTTCATCATTTAGAATATTTTCCAAAAAAAAATATTTTTAATCTTGACCCTTATTCTCTTACAGATAGGTTTAAAAAGATAAGTAAAGATGTTTTTTTTAATGATTAGAATTTAATATAAAAATTATTACTTATAAATTTTGTGATCTAAATTATTTTATGGAAAATATTATTCAAACAAAAAAAGGTAAATATTATTTTAGACCTAAAAAATTATTCCATGGTAGAAAAAAAATAAATAGAAAACAAGCTCGTGAAAATTTATTAA
>MDSZ01060306.1_pt1 | contig 10092 bp, 9 predicted proteins | sample 811201 | NCBI WGS metagenome assembly MDSZ01 (sample SAMN05326647, study PRJNA326480) | marine metagenome | isolation source: seawater | place: Indian Ocean: North | collected 2010 | reverse complement strand
TAAAAACTTAAAATATAAGGATATTCCTATTGAATATCTATATCATTTATATTAATTTATAAAGTTCATATCACTATCTTTTGGCATATATGGTTTTTTATTTTTGTATAATTCTACTAATTCTTCAATACCATTTCTTCTATAATGTAGGACTTTATCCCAAAATTGTTTTATCTTAATAAAATTTCTATTAAAATAACTACGATCCCGTTTAACTAAGATAATATTAATTTTATTAAGATACCAATATGTTGTTTTAGTATATTCGAGATTTTCATTTTCAAATATTTTATCGATTATTTCTTCCTCCCATTTTTTTATATATTCTTTATCATTAATAAGTTTAATATCAAGATAATGATAAATGTTTTTTTGACGTTTTACATCAAATAGTTCTATAATAATTCCTTTAAATTGAATGTTACTTTGAAAATAGTCTTCTTTTGATTTAAACATCTGAAAATCACATTCTAAAAAATCACAATATTCTAAGTCACAAACCTCTAGTTGTCCCTGCATCTGACTAAAATATTCAGGTTTAATGACACCATCTATCTTCCTTGAATAAGGACATTTTATTTCTAACATTCTTCCTACATAATCTTTATTTTCACTCTCATAACTAATTATACCATCTGGTGATGCTCCAAAATAAGATATTGTTGGATGTGGAATACAACCAAATTCTTTTACTTTAACTTTATTTATAGTTTCATATATTTGAATTGCTATATCCTCAAATTTAATACCATGACTTGTAGCGTTATTAGAAATATAAGGTATTTCAAAATCACATTTCTTTAGAATCATATCATTGGTTTTCGATTTTGTCGGATCTATTACATAGTAAAAATCACTCGCTGTTAACCTATTTTTTCTAAATTCATACCACTCTTTTGTTCTTTGTTCTGGTTGAGGAATAGATTCTAGGTATAATATTTTATTTTTAAGATATTCAACTTCAGATTCACTATAAGAAATTTGATCTTTATTTAGTTCTGTGTCTAAAAATTGATTAATTTCAGCTTTTATAGTTTCGGTGTCTTTAGATACCATAATTTGTGAATAAATATCAAATATTATTTGTTTAATGTTATCTAAAATATCATTATCGAATAAATTTGATTTTTCTAAATCGTTATTTAGAAAAATATCATCAAATATATATTTAATATCTGACATTTATAAATAAAGATAAGTAATGTTTTATATCAATTTTAAATTATATTTTTAAACTTTAAAGCATAAAATAATATTGATAAAAGTAACAGAATTATTAGAATGTATTTTAATATTTTCATATACTCTATACTACTATCATCAGTGTTTAAAAATTGTTCCTTTTGATAATTTGGATTTCTTATAAAATTTTCTATAGGTTTGCTTTTAACTGGTTTGTTTGTAAATTGTTCATTTGAATATATTTTTTGAAGTTCAATAGATGCTTCTTCGTAAGTTAATTCTTTTTTTCCTAAACTTCTATTAACTTCATTGTGAAGATCTACAGTATAATTAAATAAAGTTGTAGAGTTTTTTAGATGATTATTAACAGGATTTTTTGTTGTTTTTTCTATATATCCTATTCTACATTTTTCACATGGTATAATATGCTTTAAACTTTTAAAAAACATTAAATATTTATCATAGTCTTCACGTGTAGGGTTGTCTGGGAAATTAATTGCTATTGTATGTATAAAAAACCATAATCTAGGACCCCATATTTCTGGATTCATATATAATAAAAAAAATAAAATAAAAATAAATTATTCACTTAAACATTTTAAAATTAATACATTAAGAATGTCAAAAAATACACAATATTGTGCTAACTGTGGAAAACAAGGACACCTATATAGAAAATGTTTATCACCAGTAATGAGTATGGGTGTTATATTGTTTAAAAGAATAAATAAACAAATTAAATATTTAATGGTTCAAAGGAAAGATACATTAGGATTTGTTGAATTTATGAGAGGAAAATATAATTTAGAAAATTTGAGATATCTGAATAAATTATTTGAAATAATGACTAAAAATGAAAGAGAAGCTATTATTTCTTGTAATTTTGATACTTTATGGAATAATTTATGGATGAGAAAACAATCAAGTCAATATCATAATGAATACGACTCATCTAAAAAAAAATTTTTACTTCTTAAGAAGGGTATTCAATATAAATCTGAGACAATAAGTTTAAAAACTATCAATAATGCGGTTGAATTTAAATGGGATGAACCTGAATGGGGGTTTCCTAAAGGAAGAAGAAATGTTAGAGAATCGGATAAAGATTGTGCATTAAGAGAATTTGAAGAAGAAACTGGATTAAAAAGAAGTGATTATGTATTGTTAGAACATTTAGGTATATTTAATGAACTTTTTTCAGGAACAAACAACATTAGATATAAACATCTTTATTATATTGCTGAAGCAAAAGAAGATTTAAATGAAGGTGAATTTGAACTAGATAAAAATAATTTTAGTCAAATATCTGAAATAAGTAAAATACATTGGTGGACACTTACTGAAGCATTTAAAAAGATAAGACCTTACAATAATGAAAAAAAAAAAAGTATTAGAAAAAGTTCATAATACAATAATAAAATTATAATATTTATTAATTATAATGGATATTTCAAAAAAGAAAAAAAAGAAATTTGTAAAGAAATCAAAAAAATTAGATTTTAAAAAGGTAAATGATTATATTACAGAATATAATAAATTAAGTAACAATGAATTGATTATTGAATCTAAAAAAATTTTGACAAATCTAAATAATAAAGATACTAAAAATAAGAGTGAACTAAATACAAAATATTTAGCGTTAAAATATATATCTGATAAACGATTACTTAATACATATAACTATCCTTATAAATTTAAGTATTATCCTGATTATGAAGATCCCAATTTTAATAAAAAAATTTTTGAAAAGAAAGAATTTAGAATAAATAAAATTAATAAGTTACCTGAAATGTCACCAGAAGAAAGAGAAATATTATCAAAAAAAAAATGTAATCCTCTTTCTAGCACCAATTTACCAGCAGACAAAATAAAATTTAAACTGACTCAAAATCAAAAATTTTTAAAAAGTTTTATATCACCTAATACACCTTATAACAGTTTATTATTATTTCATGGAACAGGTGTTGGTAAGACATGTTCAAGTATATCAATTGTAGAACAATTTAGTGATGAATTAAAAAAATATGGGAAAAAAATAACGGTTCTTATGAAACCTGCTTTAGAAGAAAATTTTAGAAAGAATATATTTGATATAAGGAAAGTCGTTGCGGGAACGCCCAATTTACAATGTACTAGGGATAAATATCTTAAAGAACTTAAAACAACTGATTTGCCACCTGAAAAAATTAATAAAAAAATAAATAAAATAATAAAAAGTAGATATAATTTTACAGGTTATCAAGAATTTGCTAATAAGATTAACCGTATTATTAATAAATTTCAAAGTCAGTATCCTAAAGAAAAAAGTGAAAACCTTATAAATTTAGAAATAAAAAAATTATATTCTAATTCTGTTATGATTATTGATGAAGCACATAATATTAAAGAAGGATCGGGTGTTAAAATATTACCACCTATACTGTATCGTGTATTAAGAAATGCTGATAATATGAAATTACTATTGCTAACTGCGACACCTATGTTTGATAATCCTAGAGAAATTGTTTGGTTAATTAATTTATTACTAACTAATGATAAAAGGTCTCTACTGAAAGAGGATGATTTTTTTACTAAAAGTGGAGCATTTAGGAAAGAAAATCAAGACCTTTTTGTTAAAAGAATAACTGGATATATTTCCTATATGAGAGGTGAAGATCCTATAAGGTTTCCCGAAAGGAGATATCCTTCACTTACTAATATTTTAGAACCTGCTAATCTTTCAAATCGTAATAAAAATAATGTTATAATACCAATTAATAAAAGAATAAGAGAATTAAAATTATATGGATGTGTTATGAAGGGATTTCAGAAACAGGTATATGATATGATGGAAAGAGGAGATGATCCTAGAGAAAGAACAAAATTTGGTAATTTTAATATGAAAGGGATACAAACATCTATTATAGTGTATCCTAAATTAACTGATTCAAATAATAATTCAGACTTTATAATAGATCAGCATATAGGAGATGTTGGATTTGATAGTATAGTAAAAAAATCAAGAAAATATTCTTTAAAAGATAGTTTTAAAGGATTTTTTAATGTTGATAATCTAGATAATTATTCATGTAAAATAAGTCAATTTATAAAAAATATTACTGATTCTGAGGGAATAATTTTTGTTTATTCAAAATATATAAAATCAGGTATTTTACCTTTGGCATTAGCATTAGAATATAATGGGTATCAAAAGTATGATGGTTCTTTGATTGCTGAAAAAGTTGATAGTATAGGTAAATATATTATATTATCGGGAGACGAAGAATTATCTCCTAAAAATACTTATAAGAATTATTTAAATATTCAGAAAGATAATAAAAATGGTGAAAAGGTAAAAATTATAATAGGGACAGAGACAGCAGCAGAGGGTTTAGATTTCAAATATATAAGACAAGTTCATATTTTAGAACCATGGTTTCATTTAAATAAAATAGAGCAAATTATTGGTAGAGCAATAAGAAATTGTTCTCATATAGATTTAGATCAAGAAAAAAGAAATGTTTTAATTTTTTTATATGTGGCATTAAAAAGTGATACGCCAAAAAGTGATACTGAAACAATTGATTTAGAATTATATAGAAGAGCAGAATTAAAATCACGTGAAATGGGTTATGTAGAATATATAATAAAAAGATCTGCTGTTGATTGTAGTCTTAATAAACATGGAAATATTTTTTCAGGTGATGTAGATTATTCAAAAAAATGTAATTATGAAAAATGTAATTTCAAGTGTCTTCCTGATTTAGACGATTTGGTTTTAGAAACCAACAATAATACACTAAATAGAGACGCTGTAATTGAAAATTTATTATTTACAGAAGATTTGATTATGGATATTTTTGAAGATAACCCATATTTGTATTTGGAAGAAATTTTAGAATTAATAGAAATGGATGAAAAAATAGTATATATGGCATTAGATAAATTAGTTGAAGAAAATAGACTTATATATCGTAATAAAGTTTATCTCAAATCTGATATAGATTCAAATATTTTAATAGGATTTAGTAATCTTAAAACTAATAAAAGAAAAACAAAACCCATAGGATATAATATTTCAAAAATTAATACTTTTGTTAAAAAAAATATATCTAAAGAAATAAATATTTCAAATGATCTTGATTATAAAAAAATAACAGGCATAATTATTCATGAAAATAAAAAAACATATTCAGACTATATTGAGCGTTTTCTCGACCCCGAGGTTGATTCTAGTATTCGACCCCTAACATATGATGAAAAGTTAAATTATAAATTGTTTAATAAGATTCTTATAAAGAATTTACAAGACGTATTAATATTTACTAAATTAAATGATGACTGGAATATGCTTAAAAATTATTACATTGACTTTTTACCATTGGATAAAAAAGAATTATATATTAGATATTTAATTTTAAATCAAGCAAAACTATCTACAGATGAAACATTAATATTATTAAGGTGTTATAATATTATTAAGAAAGATGGTAAGATATGGGGATATAAAATATTAAGAATTGATAAAAAAAAACAAATGCTATTTTTTAAATTAAATGGTGCTAATTTTGTTAAAGCAACTAAGGAAGAAATCGAACTTTTAGAAAGAGAGAGACTAGACAAAAATGAGACAGCACTTGAACCTAATGATATTATAGGTTTTTTAGAATATAAAAAAAAAGATGACAAAATTGTATTTAAACTAAGAAGTAAAACAGAAGAAGGGGTTAAAAAAACTCAAATAAAAACAGGAAGTATATGTGATAATGATGGAACAAAGATAGTTAAAGTTATAGAATATATACATCAATTATCTGATATTCTATTTAATATGAAATTATTAGGAAGAAAATATTGGAATGAAAAAAAAGAGGAAATTACTAAACAAATTACAGAATTCAAAAAAAAGAAAAAAACTAAAATAAAAGTTCCTAAATTACCTAATCCATTAACTAAAGAATTTGTATGTAATTTATGTAAACTTTTATTAATGTATAAAGACAAACAAAAAGACAAAAAAAAAAAATATTTCTATAACGTTGAAGAATCATATGAATTACTTAACAAAAAATAAAATTTATTCAATTATTTTTAATTTTCCTCTTAAATCATGTATTGATTTTATTTTTTTCCATTTTAGTAGATTATTTAATTCAGTTTGAATTCTATTAAGACAATTAAAATCTTTATAAAATTCTGTGCCGATTTGAATCATATAGGCACCACATAAAATATATTCATAGGCATCAATTCCAGATTTAATACCTCCACAACCTATAATTTTTATATCACTGTTTAATTTTTTAAATACATTATAAAAATTCCAAACATTAGATAATCCAGTAGGTTTAAGATATGTGCCACCGATTCCTCCGCAACCCATTTTGGGTTTTATGTGTGTGCTGTCGTTTAAATGATTAACTATTAATCCATTTCCAATACTATTTACACATGTTATAAAATTTAAAGCATATTTATTTAATATATTACCAACAATATTAAAGTGTTCAATCTCAAAATATGGTGGTAATTTTAACCCTACTATTATACCTTCTTTTTCGAAATTGAAATTAAAAATACTATTTAAATATTTTTCTAATTCATCAAAACTGTAAGCAAGTTGGCATTTACCTATTATATTAGGACATGATAAATTAATTTCTATTCCTTTTGGTTTTATAGAAGCGTCAAATATTTTATTTAGAATATCAATATTTTCTTTAAGAGTTAATCCTGATATTGATATAAAATAAGGATTTTTTATATTATCTATTTGTTTTATATAATAATCTATACCCATATTAGGTAATCCCATTGAATTAATTGACCCTAAATTATTATCAAAATATCTAGGTTTAGAATTACCATCTCTTTTAATTAATGTAGCACTTTTTGTTAAAACTATTCTGTTTCCAGAATTATCTATTTCTTTTAATTCGGTTAAAGTTGAACATCTAGGACCAGAGGCGTTATAAATAATGGAATCAATATTTAAATTTTCCATTTAATATTAATTTATTCTTTTGTTTAAATTTAAAATTGAAAATATTTAAAAAAACTTATATAAATTATATATAATGGATGATTTGTTTTCACAAACTGTAATTAATAGATCAATATCTGTTGAACCGAAATATATAACTAATAGTTTAGATGAAATTATATTAAAGAAATTAAAGGATCAATATGAAGAAAAATGTAGTAAAGATGGTTATATTAAAAAAAATAGTATTAAAATAATAAAGAGAAGTTTAGGTAAAATCTTAGCAAGTCAGTTTAACGGAAATGTTCTTTACAATGTAAAATTTTCTGCTGAAATATGTAATCCATCTGAAGGTGCCATTATTACTGCTCAAGTATCAAACATTAATAAAATGGGTATTTTAGCAACAGTAAATAGTTATTCTGATTCACCTCTTAATATTATTTTAGCAAGACAACATCATATTGATAATGATAAATTTGCTACCCTTACAATAGGGACAGATATAGAAATAAAAATTTTGGGTAAACGTTTTGAATATGGAGATACACAGATTTCAGTTATTGCTTTGTTAAACTAGTAGGTATTTATGAATATAAAAATTGAATATATTTTTTTATTTATCTTTTTTATTATCCCAACTATGGATATGGTTCAATTTATTTTTGATATTTTGCGAAATCATCTACCAGATGAGATAATACATCTTATTGTATTCAAATATAGATGTGTGAAACATCCCATAGTAAATTTGTTACTCAACTACACTAAATGTTTGTATTGTGAAAACAATCAAAAGACATATTTAGGATTAAAAATCAATTCTGCCTATGATAAATTAAAATCAAAGGATGGAGATATAAATAAATTAATTAAAGATTATTTAAATGACTCAATGATAGAGTTTAATACAGACCTAGATAAAAGGTGTTTTGATTTAGTATTAGATTATGGATATTATTTAAAAAGACCTTGGGGTAGATTATTTTATAATAGAAAATACGATCATAATAAAGTACAAGAAGGTATGAAGTTAGAAAATTGGAAACTAAAAAGATCAGAAAATATAATTAATAATTTTAGTTGTAAATGTAAACATAAATTAAAATTTTACTATCAAATAAATAAAAGAGAAGTTAAAATTTATTCTCGTGCGATATCCCATATTAATTATGATTCAGTTACAAGGGACTTAATATTTATGGAAAGTAGACATATTAAAAATGGTAAATATATTTGTAGTTATTGTAAAATAGATAAAGAGAGATTTAAAAAGTATCACGAAAAACCAAAATTTAATACATCATATGTTTAGAGTAGGATTTCTACATTAAACTTATCATTTATATTTTGATAAAAAAATTTTTTTTCCCAGTTTTCACAATGACTCCAATTATTTTTCCCACCATGAAATGTAAAACCAACTAAATATATTTTATTTTTCATTTCTAATTTATATAAATAAATTAAAAATAAAAAACCAGTAGTCCAACTACCGATACAATGTGATGGATAATTTAAACTTTTAAATGAATTAGTTAAAAATGTATATTTAGATGGAGCATTTGTTTTTTTTAAATAGTATTTACTAAATTCATCTTCATTATTACTAATTTTTGTAAATACATCAATAACATTAGGATCTGATATGTATGTATTTTTATTATATCCATTAAAACCTAAACCATTATCTCTATAAACCATAATATCTGTTTTACCTCTACAATAATCTTTGATGATAGGTTTATAACCATTAAATCTAACTATAATTGAATTACTATAATCATAATTATCTAAAAACATTTTAGTTTCTTTTGATAAATTAGGATTATTTGCTATTAAGAATATGGTTTTATTATCAAATATATTTAAACAAAAAATATTTATTAATAGTTTTTTTTTTAAAAATGGATTTAATTCTGAAGGTAAAATTATATATAATGATAAAAAAATAAAAATTAAACAACAAATTAGTTTATTATTCATATATATATTAAAATTTTTTTATATTATGTTTATCAATTAAATAACTTATAATTTTTTTTTCAATTCTACTACTATGAGCACTAACTCTACCATATTTTTTTTTGTTTCTAAATATATCTAATATTTCAGTTAACAAATTCGTGTATCCGATCCCCTTAGTATTATCCATATAGTGAATATTCTTTTTATCAAACCCATCAAATCCAGTAATATATATATCATATGTATTATATATTTGTGATATTAAGTAAATTCCTATCACACCAAGACTAGGTTTTTTTAAACTATGTTTAAAAAATTTATCTATAATTTTATTATATTCATCTAAATCACAAAATTCTATTTTCTCATTATCTTTTAATTCGGGATAATTTTTTAATAAACTTTTTTTATTATCTATATTATTTTGTTCTATAAATATTTGTTTATAATCTATTTCATTCATCATTTTTATTATTTTAGGATTTTTCTTCCTTATATTTACACCATTTATAAACCATATATCTGTTTTGGTTCCAACATATTCTGAATATTCATCTGTTTTAAATGTATTAAATCTAACTACAATATCAAATTCATCTATTTCTTTTCCACGTTTATGTTCTAATAAAGATGGTCCATTTCCTATAATTAATATTCTTTTTTTTTTTTGAGATTCAAAATTTTCAGACGATTTATATATTACTAGTATTAATAATACTAACATTAATAATATAATAAATATATTTCTAATCATTAAATATATTAAATATTTTTATTTACAAACCGATTTACATTAATTTCATCCCAATGATGTATAGAATTAAGAACCTTATCATCTATAAATAAATCAAATGCAGGTTTACCCATTCTTAGTTCATTAAAATGTACACCCCAACTTTTTAGTTGATTATATGTTAGGTTGAAATAATTATTATTACTCAAAGATCCTCTGGCTGTCCACATAACAATAGTATTATTTT
>MDSZ01258155.1_pt1 | contig 10093 bp, 11 predicted proteins | sample 811201 | NCBI WGS metagenome assembly MDSZ01 (sample SAMN05326647, study PRJNA326480) | marine metagenome | isolation source: seawater | place: Indian Ocean: North | collected 2010 | reverse complement strand
TGGTAATTGATTTAGATTTTAAGTATGTTGATGCCCTTACTGAAAGGCAATACAATGATAATGTTATTAAAAGGATAATTGAAGATGTCTTTACAAATATTAATCGTATTTATAATCTATCCGATGAACAAAAGGTTTGTCATGTTATGGAAAAGTCTTCACATCTAAAAGCAACACATAAAAAGTATGATACGAAGGATGGAATACATCTTCTATTCCCTTATATCATTGCAGAGAAAAAGACATTCCGTAAACTGCGTGAACTTCTTATTGAATGTGATTATGAAAAAATCTTTAAAGATGAAGGGTTTATACCCCCTTCAAATACTATTGATGAGATTATTGATGATAATATTTATAAGGGTGGTAATTGGTTTATCTATGGTTCTGGTAAGCCAGGAGAGATTAGATATAAATTAACTAAGATTTATAAGATGTCCAATGATACACTTATAAATCTTCAAGATTCAACTGATCTATTCCTAGAAAATCCAGAGGAAATTGTAATTTTGAACAGTGTTCGTAACCATGATGATATTACAGTAGAATACACTGATTACTTGAAAAGTAAGATGTCTGGGGGTAATATTAAAAAGAGTATTTCAACTGAAAGTGTGAGTTCCGAAGAAATTAATCCAGTAGTTATCAGTGCTGCTAAGAGACATGATATTGAAGTTGCTAAAAAGTTATCTTTAATTCTTTCAGAAGAAAGGGCCAGTAATTGTAATGATTGGATTGATGTTGGTCTTTGTTTGAATAGTATTAGTGATACTCTATTACCATCTTGGATCGGTTTTAGTAAAAAGTGGGAATGTTGGGGCGACTCTTCAGAGTGTGAATCAAATTGGGAAAGATTCAATAAGAATAATAATAAGAACTTAACGATTGGTTCGCTCCATTTCTGGGCAAAAACAGATAATCCAGAAGAATATAAAAAGATTATTAGAGAATCATTGAGTTCACTTGTACATGCAAGTGTTGGTTCTTCTGGTTCTCATGCTGATGTAGCAAATGTAATATATCATTACTTTAAGGATACATTTGTATGTGCTAATATCAAAGATAATACATGGTTCTACTTTAATGAGCGTAATGGTGGTAAATGGGAAGAAACTGAGATGGGTCATATTCTTAGATCTCGTTTATCAAATGAGATAGTAGATGTTTACTGTTATTATGGAAATATTTATAAGGCAAAGGCACAAGAAGCTATGGTAGATGATGAAGATGCAGCTAAACTTCAAGATGATAAACATACTAAATGTCTTAAGATTCAGATACAATTGAAAGATTCTGGATATAAGGATAAAATCATGAAAGAATGTAAGGAGTATTTCTATGATAAAAACTTTATAGATAAACTAAATGATCAGAAAAATCTAATTGGATTTGAAAATGGTATCTATGATCTAAATAAGTCTATATTTAGAGGTGGTCTTCCATCTGATTATGTAAGTCTTTCTACAGGCATTACACTTCCTGTTGTAAGGTCTGATATGCCAGTATCGATTGATGATATCGTAGATGATATTAAAAACATTGAAAATTATGGTGAACTTAATAATGCTTTGAATGATTTCTTAGAAAAGGTATTTCCAATAGATGCTGTTAGAGAATATACCCTTAGATTTCTATCAAGTTGTTTATCTGGAGAGATAAGGGAAGAAAAGTTCTACTTTTGGACTGGTTCTGGTGGTAATGGTAAATCAAAGTTGGTAGAATTGATTGATTTCTCTCTTGGAGATTATAGTCGTTCCATGGATGTAGCATTCTTAACTACAAAGAGAGGTAGTAGTTCATCTGCTTCTCCTGAACTTGAAAATGTAAAAAATGCGAGGTTTGTATATATGTCTGAACCAGAAAAATCAGATATTATCTATGTTGGAAAACTTAAGCAAATGACCGGTGGTGATAAAATGACAACTAGGGCTCTATTCAAAGGCACTACTCAGTTTAAACCCCAATTCAAGATTGTTCTTATGTGTAATGACCTACCACAACTAGGTGGTAATGATGGTGGTATTTGGAGAAGGATAGAAGTTGTAAAATATCTTGCGAAGTTTACAGATAATCAAAAATCAGTAAATCATGATAGATATCAATATCTAGCAGATAATCAATTAACTGCTAAACTTGAACAATGGAAACTTATCTTCATTGTAAAGCTTCTTGAAAAATATGTCCTTTACAATGAAGAAGGTACCTGTCCACCAGATGAAGTTAAGGAGGAAACTAAACTCTATAAAACAAGTAATGATCTTATTGCTAATTGGATTGATGATTGTATTATAGAAACTGAAGAGTTCTCAACATTTGATGAACTATATGATGATTGGGAAAGCTACTGTGATGAAGTAGGTGTTCATTCTAAGCAGCGCCCAGAGAAGAAAGAAATTAAGGAACAACTGATGAAGCTACAGGATAAAACAGAATATGGATTGGTTCTAGGCAAAACTAAGGCAGAGGGTGCCCCTAATGGAACTAAACTTAAGCCGAAGTTTAACTTCAAAACTATTGAGGATTAAATAATGATAAATACCATATGATAATCTAATAACACTTTCAAATAAACATTTTTTTTATATCATATAGCTTTATAGCTTTATAAATATATAAAGCTATGATATATAATAATATTAGTTAAAATGTATCAGAATCATAGTCAGGTTGGTAGAACTCGTGTCAATCGTGTTAGAGAGTCTATCAAAACAAAGAAAACCCATGTTCAATTTAAGAAAGATAAAACAACTGGATTAGATAAATTATTTAAGCTTCAAGAAGAACTCTTTAAAGATGGACTTGATGCAGATGAATATAATGATTACATCGTAGATAAGATTCAAGATAAGAAATATTATTATAGAGGATTGAGTGAAGATGATATTGAAAAGCTAAAAGAAAGGTATGGTAATATGATAGAAAAAGAGAATAATAAATATACTGTCATTGGTAAGAATAAGGAAGTCAGTCGTAAGAGACGTTCTGATTTCAAAAATAAGAAAAGGAGTATAATTAATGAGAAAAAGAGAGAATTAATTGATACTCTTTTAACAGAAATGAAGAGGGCGAATACAATTGGTGTATTGAGAAATACAGACAGTATGTCTACTGAACCTAGTAGCTGGAATAATACAAAGAATTTCTTGTTTGGTGGAGGCAGATACATTGAAAGTCATGATAAGAAGTGGGTTGATATTTATAATAAATTATCTTCTAACTTTTCACCTCATCTTTTTGATCTTCATTCGACTTCTTCTCTGAATCAATTTGTTTTCGATCATTAAAATGTCCAATACAACTTTTGTATCCATTCTTAATCATATTGTCAATATCTTCTTTATAATTCTGAATATCTCCTCCAAATCCAGATATATTTATTTTAATATGATTTTCTAAATTTTCATGATATATTTTAGAACCATAAATAGAATATAAATATGATAAATATTCTGTTAAATTATTAAATTGATTATTTTTATCTTCTCTTTTCATAGGGTTTGCCAAATCAGTCGCGATTATGTCAACTCCAATTGATTTTTTATTTTTACATAGTTCTTCGTATTTTATATTTTCAATTAATCCACCATCGACAAATAAATCTCCATTGTATTCAATTGGTTTAAATAAAATAGGAATATTACTTGTCATTCTCACAGCTTTAATGATTGATAGATCTGGATAATTTTTATAATTTATAGATTCATATTTATCTTTTGTAATATTTACAACATTGAAATTAATTTCTATTTTATTGATTTCATAGACTTCTTTTAATGTAATGTCTTTTTTTAAACCTTTATTTTCTAAAAACGCTTCTAAAATATAATTGTATTTTTCTGTATCTGTAAAACCTAGATTACTAAATAAATTATTAATACTCATTGTTTCAGTTAAATCTATTTTTGACCAGTCAACTTCTTTGAATATTTCAATTGCACTTACTATATTAAAACCAAATAATAAAGGAAAAGTAAAAATAGATGAACCAGATGTATAATGTATCTTTTTTATACCTTTAAAACAATCTTCTATAATACCATTTTCAATAAGATAAGATAAAGCACCTAGCATACTAATACATTTTATTCCTCCTCCAGATAATACTAATGTATCTATTGTTCCTTTATCTATTGTTCCTTTATCTATTGTTCCTTTATCCATTATTTTTTTTTTATTTTATTAATTTTTTTTATTTTATTTTATTAAACAATGAGCTCTTTAAATATTGGAGAACTTTATGAAACAATTAATAATAAAAATAAAATCCGGATGGAAAAGTTTGATATGATTTTACAAAAAATACATTCTAGAATCAAATATAATGCTAAATTAGAAAAAACATATTGTTTCTTTCAAATACCAGAATTTATCATCGGAGTACCATTATATAATGTCTCTGATCTAAGAAATTATTTAATTAATTCCCTTAAGAAAAATGGATTTACTATACTATATGTTGAACCTAATTGGCTATTTATTAATTGGGACTTCACGACAATGAAACCACCTAAAAAAGAAAAGAAAAAGAAACCTAAAAAAGATTATAAATTAATAGACGAGTATAAACCAACTGGTAATTTTATTAATGAAGAAAATCTCATGTCTATAAGAGATAAATCAAAACAATTATTTTAATAAGATTTCTTACCTAATTTATAAATATAATCAGTAAATATTAAAAATATCATTCCAAATAATGCGAAAATTAATACATCATTAAAATTATCATTTACGGTTGAAAATGTTTCAACGATATCTTTTTGATGTACGTAATTATGTCTGTTTCTCTGGAACTCTAAATAATCTTGATAATCTTTATTTGTTAAAAGACGATTAATTTCACTATTTTCTCCAGAATCATATACATTATTCTCTTGTATTACAGGATTATTATTTTCTTCCTGATTAAAAATCTTCCTCTCTTGATTATAATAATTTTTATTAACTGGATAAAAAAGAGAATCATCTTCATCATTCGGTCTTATCATACCTGATTGTTTAAAATTACGATCAATATCGATATCTTTATTTTCTTTTTTATTTTTCTTTTTCTTTTCTTTTTTATCATAATTAACATACGCTTCATCTAAAAGACAGCCATTTACAACCATTTAATATAATATATATTTTTTTTATAATATTATATTAAATGGATAAACTTAATCTTGAATCTATAAATACGAATAAATATTTTGTAGGTGCTATGATGATCATGCTTACAATTGGTGGTAGGTTTATCATAGGAGAATTAAGTGAAAAACAAAAAGAACAAATAGATAATACACACTTTAGAAAGGTATTTATTTTTTGTGCGTTCTTTATGGCTACAAGAGATGTCTTAAAAGCATTATTATTAACAATTGTATTTTGTATAATAATGTTTTATATCTTGAAAGAAGATAGTTTAGAAGATAAAAAAGAAGATGAAAAAGATTTCATCTCAGAAAATAGCTTTATTTATTTATAAATTAAGAGTTATACCAGAATTATTGCTCCTTCTCCCAGAATCACCACTCATTAAAGAAATATTATCTAAATCAGGAATATCCTCTGGTTTAAGATTCATTTGATTAATGATATCATCAAGACCCGATTGAGGACCATCCATTTCTTGTCTGAAATCTTGAGATTGTTGAGGTGGTTGCTGTTCATTTACATTAGTGTTTCTCATAGGTGGTGGAGAAAAGTTATTATCAGGCGTTTTACCTATACTCCCAACAGCCGCTTTAGCAAATTGACTCATTAGATCTGGATTTTGCTTTAAGATATCATCCATACCTGGTATAGAAGATTTAAACATCGTATTTGTTAAATGGAACATAAAGGCACTGCCACCCAACATCATGAGAAGTTTGAGTTCTGGGGCCATTTCACCCTTCCCACCATATTTCTCAGATAGCTGTTCAAAAACTTCATCATAATCTGTAATGTTTTCATTGATAGATTCCGACCAACCATCTAATTTAATATCAAATGGGTCAAACTTGTTATTCAAAAACTCAACACCAGTAATTGCTGCCATCATTACTTTTCTTTGGAACTTGATAGAATTATCAACTTCTCTTTGTTTTTTAAGTTTTAAATATTCATTTCTCATATCTTCGAGGTGAGAAGACATATTGTAATTCATCGTAGTCCGAATACCTTGATTTTCAAGTTTCTTAAATTTATAAATCAAATCGATTTTCTCATTCTTAATTTCTTGACTGTTCATGGCGTGGATTGGTTTAAACTCATTATCTTCTGCTCCCCTACTCTCATTTATCATAGGATCATCAATAGGTACTCTTTTAGCATCTTCATCTGGTTCAACCTCAATCCTCTTACTTTCAGATTTACTTTCTTTTTCCTTAAAAAAATTGTAATCGTCACTTTTTTTATCCTCTTCACCTGCACTTGAATAACCATTATCGCTTAAACCATCTGATTTATTTTTTGTATTTGCTAATAAATCTAAATCATCTAAGCCAGGACTCCTTATTTCTATATTATTTGTAGTATTATCTAGTATATTATCCACACTTATTTTTGTATCTCCGTCATCCAAATTCAAACTTAAGTCATCCATTTAAATAAATGTAAAATATTTTTATTATCATATATACGCACTGTTATTTTTTAAATAATTAAACACCCAAATATTCTGAAATATCTTGAGGCATTTCTTCTACTTTAGTATTATAATGTGCTTCTATTTCAGTCATCTGTTGAGTATCTCTATCTGTTATAAAATTAATAGCCACACCTTTCCTCCCATATCTTCCACTTCTACCAATACGATGAATATATGTTTCTTTTGAGCGTGGTAAATCAAAATTAATCACAAGAGATAATTGTTGTATATCTATTCCACGAGACAAAAGATCCGTTGATAAAAGGATACGGCTCTGACCACTCTTAAAAAGTTCCATTGTTTGTTTTCTTTCTTCAGAACTTAAATCACCATGGATAAATGAAACAGGGAAGTTTTCATCAAGGAGACGCTGATTTATTTACATAAGCTTATTCTTTGAATTAAAATAAATAATACATTGAGAAATACTTATTGTATCATACAAATCTTTAAGAATATCAAATTTCCAATCACTTACCTTTATATTAATATAAAACTGCTTAATACCCTCTAAAGTTAATGCTTCTTTTTTAACTAAGATACTCTCCGGATTATTCATAAATTTAGTAGTTAATTCCAATACTTCGTCTGGCATAGTTGCACTGAATAAACATATCTGTGTGCTTTCAGGTATCCGTTGAACAATATCATGAATAGTTTCTTTAAAACCATAAGATAATATTTCATCAGCTTCGTCAAAAACAACTGTTGAAATCTTATCTGTAAAAAGAGCCTTTTTATTAATCATGTCTAATATACGCCCCGGAGTACCAACAACTATATTAGGTGATTTATCTAAACCAGCTCTACATGTAAATATATCAGTTCCTCCAATAACTTCTTGATAACTTACATCCATATGTTTACTTAATTCTTCTAAAACATTCATAGTTTGCCTTGATAATTCACGCGTAGGACTTACAATAATTATTTGAGTACTCTTTTCTTCCGTATTCACCTTTTGAAGTGAACTAATTACAAAAGCCCCTGTTTTACCCGTTCCAGATTGTGCTTGTGCTATCAAATCTTTACCACTCATAAAGATTGGTATCGATTTATGTTGAATAATAGATGGATTTTCAAAACCATAAGAATAAATACCTCTTAAAAGGTTATCTTTTAAAGACAGATCATCAAATGTAACTTTATCTTCTTCCGCCATTCGTATTTAAATAAACTTATGATTATATCTTTAATTACTTTATAAAAATGATTCATTAATTATTTTCTCAACTGATTTTATATCTGCCCCAACAACTTCACCTATTTTTACACCATCTTTAAAAAACAAAAAATAAGGTATTGAAGATACATTATATTTATTACATAACTCATCATTTTCTTGTTCATCTACATCAATTTTATAAAAATTAATATTTGTATATTTATTATTAAGGGTTTCTATTTCGGGATAAATAGATTTACATGGTCCACACCAACTAGCTGTAAAATAATATATATTATTTGTCATTTATTATTGAATCAGATATTAATTATTTTTTTACAACTCATTCACAATCACTTGACTCACTTGAATTACCATACTCCGCTTCAATCTGATTAATACGTTGTTCTTCATACTCAATTTCTCTGCGAATATCTTCAATTCCAAAATTGACCGTAATATCCTTTTTTATTTTACTTTGAAATACAGGTCTTGGACCTGGGAAATCTTCTTTATTAACAACATTTGCCCAATATCCACTACCAATATAATCACTTAACCGATTAGAACATATGTAATTACACCCATGGACTGTATAATTATCTTCTGGATATGAAACAGTTATCCATGGTTTACCAATTATTTCTTTCTTACAATGGATACAACGTATCTTTCCATCATCTTCTTCTTCATTGACGGTTTCATTGATAACATTAATTTTAACACAGTTCATCTTATTTTTTTTGTTCTTTCTTTTTTTATTATCTCTAATAAAAAAAATCAAATTTATATTGGGTTAGGTATTTAAAAATTGATTATTATATAATAGTAGATACAAACCAAAAATGAATATCAAAAGAGAAGATATCGAGGAGTTTGTTCAAAACAATGAAGAATATTCTAAAGATGAAATAAAAGAAAATCTATATTCAATTTATGACATAAATAATAGTTGTGAAGAATATGTAATTAATAAGTTAATTGATCATATCTATGAAGAACATTTAAACAAACAAGAAACTTATAAAAGAAGGAAAGAACAATTAAATGTCTTAAAAAAGCTCGAATTACCTGAACAGCGGACAAAAGAATGGTATGAGATGAGAAAAGAAAAACTTACAGCTAGTTCACTAGCATCGGCACTAGACAAATGCCATTTTACAAGTAGAAATGAATTAATCCTCTCAAAAATAGAAGAAAAACCCTATGAATCAAATGAAATTACAGAATGGGGTGTTAAATATGAAGATATTGCAATTGCCTTCTATGAAGAAATGTATAATGTAAAAGTTTTAGATTTCGGTTTAATTCCTCATCCAGAGTTTGAAGCATTTGGAGCTTCTCCAGATGGAATATGTGATGATACAGGTAACGATGAATATGTATCTAGAATGGTTGAAATAAAGTGTCCACCCAAAAGAAAATTCACTAAAACTGTTCCAGGACATTACCTTATGCAAGTTCAAGGGCAATTAGAAGTATGTGATTTAGATGAATGTGACTTCTTTCAAGTTAAAATAGAAGAATATGAAAATTATGAAGAATATAAAAAAGATATCTTCGTTAATGACGATACTATTATTGATGGGAGGACATATCTTAATTTTCCAAAAGGTGTTACTGTAAGTTATCGTAAGAAAGATGAAATAAAATTAACATATCTTTATCCAAAATTAAATATGAGTAATGAAGGATATCTAAAATGGGTAGAAGAAAAGAAAATAGAAATAAAGGAAAATGGCGATGAATTTGTAGAAAACAAGTGGTGGAAGATTTCTAGATATGAATGTACTCTTGTTGAGAGAGATAATGACTGGTGGATAGATAATATTGGAGATATACTAACGTTTTATAATGATCTACTTTATTACAGAAATAATGTAGATGAATTAAAAGAAAAGGTTACTAAAGAAAAAGCTAGAAAACCAAAGAAAACACCTATTGTCCCTTTAAAAGAAATGATGCTTGTATCTGATGAAGAAGATAATTAATAAACTTAAAGATTTTATAATAATAATATTAAAATGATTAACTACTATTATACTCTCGGGAGATTTTATATTTCAAATCGAATTTATCTAATCCATAGAAATAATTTAGAAAAAAGTTGGGAAAAAGTTCAAAAACATAGAAGGAAGCTAAGGGTCATATCATCGCGTAAAAGTTATATAGAACTCTTAAAGAAATATAAAATCAATAATTTTTCTTAATAATCATCATAACTATTCAATTTGGGTTTATTATTTTTTGATTTTTTCTTAGACTGAACAACCCTTTCCTTTACAATTACTTCAGGCTTGATATTTAGAATCTTA
>MDSZ01207490.1_pt1 | contig 10093 bp, 4 predicted proteins | sample 811201 | NCBI WGS metagenome assembly MDSZ01 (sample SAMN05326647, study PRJNA326480) | marine metagenome | isolation source: seawater | place: Indian Ocean: North | collected 2010 | reverse complement strand
TATTGAAATAGAAAGATATTTTTAATCTCTTGCTCTACTACTACTACTACTACTACTGTACTTCTACTACTACATAGAGAGACACACAAAAACATTATTATTATTTCTAAGAAGATGTTGAAAATAAAACAGGTTGTTTGCACAAACAATAGTCGTGGTAATAGGTACATTGTTACGATATTTAAGCACAATTTGTTGTACTGAAAGATCAAGACGTGGTCCTTCTAGTAGATACCTAAATCTACGTTACACCGATTTCCCCTATTTCCTGGTATACAACACAACAACATGCTATGCACTGCAATATGAAATACTGTATGACTACGTGTGTTTGTAGCTATCGTAATGTCCTGCGAGAACAGTAGAGAAAGAAATTAAAATGTGAACGTTCCTTTTTCCTCTTCCTCTTCTTAGTAGCGCACCATTTTTTTTTTGAACAACAAAGTGAAGTATTGTCCTCTACTACTAAACCTATTATATTCAGTCGTTGTTAATAGTTTTCACAATAGTGGTTTGCTGTCCTCTAACCCTCACGTTCGAGCGTTACGGAGTAAAGTGTCCACACGTCACGCTTGAGACTCTCCAGCCTGGGCGACAATTTCTTTTAAGTATTAAGCGATGGCATCTATTACAGAGAACGCGGTTTGCCCGCCGCCATCCACGGATGGAGCCATACAAACCTCTAAAGCAGATTGCGTGCGTGTTGCCTTACGAATCCGCCCCCTTGTTGGTAAAGAAAAAATTGAACGCAGTCACGAGTGTATCACGGTGCCGGATAAAACAATACCCCAAGTTCTGATGGGAAAGAAGCGTTCCTTCACATATGATCATGTTTATGGACCTATGTCCAGACAAGAAGAGGTATATGAGGGCAGCGTAAAATCTTTGGTGGATGCAGCCTTCGACGGCTACAACGCGACCATATTTGCTTATGGGCAAACGGGTAGTGGTAAAACCTTTACTATGGGAAGTGGAAACAATATTGGCATCCCAGATGATGAAAGGGGCTTAATACCTGCTGTAGCGAAAGACATTTTTGCAAGAATAAAAAACATCAAGAAGGAAAAAGAAGGCATAGAGTTTTTAGTAAGAGTCGAATTCATAGAAATCTACGGGGAGGACATGAGAGACTTGTTGGATCCTGTTGGGTCTGGAAATAGTGGAGAGCATGGGATACAGTTACGAACTTTACAAAACGGTCAAATTGCTGCCGTTGGGTGCAAATCGGAAAGTGTGGAGTGCGAAGATGACATGCTTCGTTGCTTGGAGCGAGGAAGCATGTGTAGAACAACAGGAAGCACTTTAATGAATGCGCATTCATCCAGGTCTCACGCAATTTTTACGCTGTTTCTTGAACAACGACAGACAATTTTAGATAGCAGCTGCTCGAATGACCAAAACAATGATGATGTTAGTATTTCGCTTTCTAAAGTTGGAAGTAATTGCACGGAAGTTCGATCTTCAAAATTTCATTTTGTAGATCTAGCTGGTAGTGAACGGGCAAAAAAAACGGGAGCAGTAGGCCAAAGGTTGAAAGAGGGTATCAATATAAATGTTGGTCTGTTGGCGCTGGGAAATGTCATATCAGCCCTGGGAGACCCCAAAAAGCGTGGGCAGCATGTACCTTATCGTGACTCGATTTTAACTAGAATGTTGCAAGATTCTCTTGGTGGAAATAGTAAGACACTTATGATTGCATGCGTGTCTCCGGCAGACACAAATTTTTCTGAAACTTTGTCCACTTTGAAGTACGCAAATCGTGCCCGCAACATTCAAAATAAAGCCATAATTAATCGCGACGCACATTCAGCACAAGTTGCCAAGTTGATGAATCAAATCGAAATCCTGAAGTTAGCATTGGTGAACAAAGGAGGGAAAGTAGTCAATTTAAACGAACTTTTTGAAAATATCGATTCGCCTGTAGCAGTTACACCACAGGATAATGGTGCAAGTAATAATTTATTTCAGCGTGTAGCTGAATTGGACAGTGAACTTCAACGCGTAACCAAAGTATTGAAGGATACCAAAAATCAGTTGAGTAAAGCAACAGACGAAAAGATTGCAGCATTGGCTGAGCGAGATGCCTTCAAACAACAATTAGTTGACAATGAAATTGAAATTATTGATCCAAAACAGAGTAAGAATTTTGATGCAATTCTGGAAAATCAAAAGGTTATTGATGAATTGAAAAAGCAGTTGGAGGATTTAAGACGGGAAAATCGAAGGAATTCCAATGATTTTGCACCCAGTACTTTTGCAACATCTAGTGGGTACGGAAGTTCTCGTAAATCAAATCGTGCCAGGCGTAACAGCTTAGACTCTCCTAGCTGGTCAATTGACAATGATATTCTCAAAAGAGCAAAGGCACAATTGGCTGAAGAACAGGCCATGCTGCTGAAGAAAACGGCAGCTGAAGAGAGCAAATTCAGTCATGCAGAAAACAAGGAATTGGCTGATGACCAAAATGATTTCAATGAAAACACAATTGTAAAAAACAACGATGAAGGCTTTGACGAGGTAGACGAAGAAACAAAAGATCTTGAAAGTAGTTTTCAGGAGCAACAGCACAACATAGAACGAAATGTTGCGGATATAGAAGCTGGTATAAAACTCAAAGAGGATTTAATTAAGGAAATTGAAGAAGGCAATGTTAAGTTCGAGAAAATGAAAGCTTTCTACACGGAAAAAATGCTTCAACTGGATTCCCAAGTTAAGCAGACAGAAGTGGAACGAGATCAACTGCTTCGAGAGATGGAAAGTCTAGAAAATGCCGCTACAGAAAAAGAGAAAAAGGTAAAAGAAGCTCTTGCAAAGCAATTGCAGGAGAAGGACTCAAAATTACGAAAACAGCAAAAAAAACTGGTGGAATTTCGAAAGTTTACTAACATGAAACGTTCTAATCACGGCCAAATGGAAAAGGCACGGAGAGAACTTGAGGCAATGAAAGAGCAAAAAATCAGATTGATGAAGAAAGCTGCTGACAAACAGAAAAACTTTAGGGAACAAATGAAAAAGCGCCAACACGAAATTGTGCGCTTACGCAAAGCAGCGACTAAAAATCAGCAGAAGATCAACCAGTTGACTTCCCAGAATCAACAAAATGCGAAGTTGTTGAAAGCGCGCGCAACTCAAATTAATCATGCCCAAAAAAAAATCAGAAAATTGACCATGCGTAAACTAGCAAATAATCGCAACATGCCAAATAATCGTGCTAAAAATAATAATGATGAAGCACGTAAACAGCGTGAGACTAGAAGCATGAAATCCAAAACAATGTTAAGCATACAAAGTAATCTTGAAAAAAGAGCATCATTCATATTTAATCATAAAAAGGCCAACATGGAGTTGGACAAAAAATTACAAAAATTGGAAGAGTCAAATCAAGAGCTTGTTCGGATGGAAAATCAAAGGAATGACATATTGAATAGTAATCAACAAGACAAAGAAAAGGTGTTGGAGGAATTGGACGAGATGATAAGCGAGAGCAAAGACAAAATTGATTACGAAAGAACTATTTTGAAAGAATTGGTGGACAAAATTGAGAGTAATGACAAAAAAGTAAACGACTGTGCGCGAAATTTTAGTAAATCGGTGCGGGATGCCTCCGAGTTACGATTAACACTGCAAACTTTGTTTGACATGTACTTGTCCCAAAAAAAGAAATTGTGGTTCATACGACAAGATGCAACTATTGCGCGTGAGAAATATAATAAGGCTGTGTCCGAATTGGAGCAGTCACGCACAGCAACAGATATTCAGCGAACTGAATTTTCAAGAACTCTTAATAAAGTTACGCTAAAACAAGATGAGGCAGTTGCACGCGCTCTTTTAATGGATAATGATGAAGATGAAGATAATGATATGGAAAAGAACATATACAAAAACATAAAAGTAGCTGCTCCAGGGTCTTCAGAAGAAACAATCGCAAGTTTAAAGATAATGCAGCAAATGCAGAAATCGCATACCGCTTTAGCCAAGAAGAAAATAGCTGAAATGGAACAGGAAAAAAAGCTGACTGATGAAAGAGTCAAACAACTTGTTCGTAGACTTGTAGAAAAGGATAGCAAGTTGAAGAAGCAAGAAGAGACAATATCTTACTTGAAAGGTGAATTGGATTATAGCAAGCAGAAAAATGAGCAAAGTATATCGGCCAATTTAGGACAAAATGGTATTAAAAAATCGCCTTCAGCCATTTCTAAAAATGGCGAAATCGGCAGTCCCGATGGCGAAAAAGTTGGAGATAGCTACGATATGATTGGGCTTGATGAGATTACTGGTGCCATGTTTGCTTCTAAAAACTCGCCAGAGGTTAAAGTTTCGCAGTCAGAAGAGCCTGTTGCGCAGTTGAAAAAGCACAGGAAGACTATGTGGAGTGGGTCTCGATTAACGAAGCCTACAGAAGCTCAAAGGGCGCGACAAGAAGCTACTGCCAAATCTGTGGCAAGCAGAAAATCTGAGCAGGAGAAAAACTCCCATGATAATAATGTTGAACTTGAGAAGGGGTGGGTTGGATTAAATAAAAAATCAAGAAACGTCAACAAATCTAAGCGAAATCGAAAAAGTTTGGATGGAAACCAGCTGAAACAAGTGTTTGAAAGGACTGCAGCATCCAGAAACAGTAATTCTTACGCAAGAAGAGTTAAACGCAGTAATGATCAAGAAAACATGATCGAGCAAAGTGAGAAAGCTAATATTAAGACGAAATCAAAAGGCATGTCAGGAGAAAAACGAAATGGTACATCACCGAGAAAGAGTATAGAGACTCGAAATCCATCGAATGATACTTTGGGGATTTATTATATCGCGGGGAAAAGTGCCGCAAAAGCTGCACGAACTGGCAGCTGGAGAAAAAAGGCGAAGAAAAAGACTAAGAATATCGCTGAAAAATTCAAGATGCCCTCGAGGCGACTTAATTTTGAAACTTAAAACCCTTTTAAAGAGATAATTTTCTTCACAGCAATACGATATGTCTTGTCAAAGTAAAGCATGATATAATAGCTCCTGCTCAAGTCTCGTAGACTTTGTCAGACCCTACTTTATTCCCGCTCCGAATCTCAGTACAGACGAAGGCCATACTGATACAAAACGCAAATAGCTGCACAGCCGCAATTCCAAGAATAGCGGATATTAATGGCGTCAGGTTTAATTGAAGCCAATCCAGAATGCCCTTGTTGTATTTGTCATAGGTTTCACAAGCGCTGGGACTGCTTCTTTCTCCCAAACCTGTACACACTCCTTCCTTTACCTCTTCTTCATTTTTGCATTTGGCCTTTGTAAAATTTTGAATGCTGTGCTGAGAGCAACATTTATTATAGGAGCAGTTGACATAGTTTTGTATATTCTTCACCGCTCTTTTTTGTGATTGTTGCGCACTCTGGCCCAATGTCTTAGCCTGGGACTCATCTATTGTGGATACATATGAGAGTAAAACAATACCCACGACGACCATTCCAAGACAAAGTAGGAAGAGGCACGTTGCGTATATTGCCAATAAAATTTTATTCAGCTTCAAAATCCCAATGTAACCCACACCAGTTACAATCATCATCAGTAATCCGAATACAGAAATCACGTATAGGACTGCAATGTCTACAAGCCCATCATACTGCTGGAATTGTATGGTAGCGTATATCCCAACGATTAAAAGCCCGAGTCCTAATAAAAGCCAAATGGTGTTTATAATCAAAAGCACTACTTTGGCGCTGGCTCTCATGGCTTCCCTGCAATCAACTTCACCATCGTTATTTTCATCGCAAAATGCCATAGCGTTTATACCAAATAAAGTTTATACTTCTTGGGTGTCAAAATAACCTCGAAACTACGATCTTGACTGGCCGTGGTTGGTTCAATAGCTCCTTTTAGTTAGAAAAGTTTCATTATCGTTGCTACTTTTTTTTTAGTCTTATTAGTATTAAAAGTAATGGTCGTTTTTCATCTTTGGCCATTGCCATTATTGTACTTCATTTTTTCCCGTGCTCGTAATTGTATGACCCAACCCATGATTTACAATACAGCAGCTGTGTATACATTTGACATTGAGAAAAAATAGAGAACACAGCATTGTTTACAAGGATGAGAAAAGGCTGTGTACCAGTATAGAAACAGGCTATTCGTTGTTTTTTGGATGGTGTGGCATCTATCCCGGTGTACACCAAAAAAGTTCGTGGTCAAAATTAAAATCCCAATAAAGTAGCGACAGAAGGCAAATTCAGCAGAGTATCGAATTAGAATAGCAATCGATAAATATTTTGATGAATTGGGTCAACCGAAACGAGGATTGACTACCTCAACGAGCGACACCCGAGGAAGTTGCTGGTTGCTCGTAGGAAGAATGTTCCTTTTTTAAGACTACTGCAGTGGCCCTATCAAGTGGCCCGATGATGATGAAGAGAGGAAGCGAAACTTTTGGCGTGGGCATTAAAAAGGGAGAGCGAGCGGAGTTCTAAAATTTATTGCACCTATTTTTACAGGTAATATGCTAGCCTATGTAGTTCTACAATTGCAATGGTAGCGGCGCAACTCTAACGTAAGACTACTGTCACAGTATTTCTACTACCATGAAAAAGAGAGAGAGAGTAATTATTGTTCATACGACATAATTGTTATAGATGAATCAAAGCAAGCGCGTTGTTACTGGTTTACACCGTAAACGTACACGTCTGGGCGAAACATTTTTATGGTAAAACCCGCAGACTTAGTGTTGCATACAGATCAAAGGCCGGTGGCTCCTTGGTAAAGAGTATACACGGTTTTTTTTTTGCGGCATGTTGAAGCACTCCAATACCGCACAGTTTTTGTGTTCGACTGTCTTTTTTCTTGCAAAGTTTGTTTGTATATATAGTGCTAACTCGGATGAAAATGGTGGCAGCAACGGGAACTATTTGCCAATAGATGACATTAAAATCACCACGAAAACCATTGGGTTTGAGTGGGAGACGAATTGTCGACACGGGCAGCCACATAGATGCAAAGGTGTGCCGAGACGACCTTACTATTTTACAGCATCGACCATTACAGTTAATTTTAATGAAAGTATCTACTTAGAAGGGAACCAAAGTGCAACTTTTGCAGGCAGCGTTCGGTTGATTTGTAAGGAAAGAATTTTCGAGTCGTTTGAGGTCGTTCCGGGAAGGGGGGACTTAGATAGTAGTGGTCTTAATTTCATACTGGAATCGCCACCAAGGCATTTAGTTGTCATTAATCATCGACCAAATAGGACAAAGAGTATTCACCAGCTTTTCTCAACCAGGAGTTCGCTCACAGACGACGGTTACTTCACACAGTTTGAGGCTTATCTTATTATGAACTTTTCGGTCGTTCACGGTTTTACACATTCGTATTTCAGTGAGGAAGAACTCATGCAATGTTCAATAGCTTTTTTGCCAGTAAACAAGCAATACAGGTTTTCAAAAGTTAAAATGTTTGTTAAAAAAATATCGAGTACACGTAAGGAGAAGCGCAAGTACATAAGTGGAGTATCAAAGACTTTCCAATTTTATCGTAACCAGAATAATGTACAGAAAGAGCATTGTGGTGCGGGAGGAAAGAAATTAGATTTAGCTTTGCGCTTGAATATGGAAAAAATTTTCCTATCGGCTGCGCTTAAAAACGCGACAAAAAGTGGCAGACTAGTTTCACTTGCAGAACTGTCCGAAGCTGACATGATGCATTTGCAAACGCAGTGGAAAGAAACTGGAACATTCATGGATGCTGTATCTGAAATAATAAATCCTCTTATTTCCATGATATGGGAAGCTTTGATGGGAAGTTTTCTTACGAGTGAAGCCACACAGGTTGCTGGTATGGTAAGGGATGAGTCAGAAGATGCTGTGGCTGAAAACACGCATACCACAATGCAACATTTACTGGCGCCAATGATTGGTGGAATGTTGCCGGAGAAGGTAATGGTTCAAGTTCACGAGCAACTTCCAGATTCAATTATTGAGGCCGTTACAGCAGCATTGGATGAAAGCGTCCCAACAATTATAACTGAAAATTTGGCACCAGCGCTTGTTGCGTCACTGACGGCATCGTTATCACAGAGTGTTTCTGTGGCATCGACTCAAGATATGGGGGAGCATCTTTCCCGGTTAGCTTCAAATTCCTTGACACCGACGTTAGGGAAATCTCTGACACATTCGATTGTTCCAACGTTATTGCATACGATGTCTCACAACCCAATGCAAGATTATTATTGCTACTATTGCTTCCATCATAAGACCTATTGTTCATATTGCAATTACGCCCCGTCCCAATTGTATTATGCAACTTATTATGCTGGTTATTACAGCACTTATTACACAAATTATTATCCAGAAGCCTTTGCGGCAGCAGAAGAGCACATGGCCATGGCTAGTTCAATGGGTCATTAGGTAAGAGTAGAGGACTAATTATAATTTAATTAATATCTTCTGTAATTTCTAGTAAGTTTTAACTTCTATATTATGTGCTTAATTTTTCGCTGTTGCCAAGCTACGTAGCTGCGCTTGACCTTTCTAAAGTCCTAGTGAAAATACTACACAACAAAAACAATAAAAAAAATTTCTATCATAACGTACGCCTTAAGCCTAATTCGATTTATTGCTACCCATATCAAGCTGCAGGAAAATATATAACATGCTGGAAAAAATGTAGTAGGATCTATTCTGCACTTTGTATATTCTCGTCTTGAAACAAATAATTTACTTTTTCTTGAAATTCATGACATAAATCGATTGCATTTGGACGCATTTTATAATTTAGTTTTAACATATTTCGTATTAGCATTTGAACATTATGCGCAAGGTATATTTCCTCGGATATACAAATCTTGATATTCCGAAGCATTTTGTATACATTTGACTTGAAAACATCAATATCAATCATATTATTAGGGGCATAAGTGTTTAAGATGTAATTTTCAAAAAGATCCTTGTGCATAAGCAGTTCCAAAAGTGTGATCGCAGAACTCCATATGTCCCCTGCCATTCCGTCATAATCCTTGTTCGTAAACATTTCTGGAGGTATAAAGCCAGCCGTACCGACTGCACCGTGCAAATTTTGGATGTCCGTAGCAGTTTTATTGTCGCTGATGATAGCCAGGTCGAAATCGATCAAAGTTATTGCTTTACTGTAGATTGAATAACAAATGTTTTCTGGTTTTACATCACGATGGCAACAATGATGCCCATGCAAAAAATTCAAAGCATCAAAGAGCTGTCCCATGATAAGTATTATAAATTGTGTATCGAACTTCTTCAAGTTTTTGTGCTTTAACAGTTGATGCAAATCCAGACCAGCATCTTTCTGCACCATATTGATATATACTGCATCGCTGTTACGATTTCTCAATATAGAAATGCCATGAATCAATGCTTCGTTCTTTAACTTAGACAATTTTTTCAATATCATGATCTCGTTGCAGAACTTATTAAGTTTTGACTTGGTTCGCTTTTTCACCTCTAAGTCTTTATCTTCGCTAAGCGAACAGCAGTCAATTGGCAAGTATATTGATTTACAAATTACGCTTCGAGCGTTTATACTTTCTGGACTTTCCACTTTATAAACGGTGGTACTAGTAGACTCATACAAAAGGCACTCTTCACAATCTTCACAAGATTTTAAGTTGTATTGGCCGGCCAATAACATAGAAGGTTGCTTCAACCCTGCTTCCTCCTCAGTTTTCCGCAGCTTCACCAGCTCCTTCAAGCTACAAACATCCGGCCATGTGGAGTGATCTTGGGCACACTGCCTTAATTGATTGTATAAACTCATCTAGTTGCCAAGACCTAATTATACATCTTTGTGACTGACACGTGGGTCCATGTACACTTATTCTTGTTTTCTTTAGCCGGCAGCAATCCAACTTCAATAAGGGTAGAACTGTGTTAGTTGGTAGAGAGCTGGCAGCAATTTAAATTATATTAAATTTTATTAATTATTATTAGTGCTATATGTTTTTTTTTTGTTGCATCATCCATCTCATCATCCATCACTACTACTAATTCTTCACTGCTAGCAAGACACTACTGTATAATCCCTTTATCACCAGATGCTACTATCTATCCGCCAACTTTAACTTGATGCCAATTTAAATTCTATTACTATTGACGAT
>MDSZ01272138.1_pt1 | contig 10094 bp, 7 predicted proteins | sample 811201 | NCBI WGS metagenome assembly MDSZ01 (sample SAMN05326647, study PRJNA326480) | marine metagenome | isolation source: seawater | place: Indian Ocean: North | collected 2010 | reverse complement strand
TGAAACCTCAACTTCTCGAACCGCCCGGTGCGGACCCGCATGCCGGGTGGTGTGGGAGGGGCGGAACCTATTGGTTCCCCCCTATCCCGATTATAGATAACCGCAACACAGGTAAATTCCGCGTAAAAAACGGTTTCAGGTCAATCGCGTCAGCTGCGGACCGGTAAACTGTACACAACCTTCCTCCTTACCGTTGCGTCTGAAACCGATGAAACACATAACCTTTACCTTTGTTGCTGTGGTCCTGTTGCTGACCGGCCTCTGGCTGCTGGCCGATACCCTCTGGCCGGAGCCGTTCAGCTACTTTGCTTTCCGTTCCGTGTTTGTCCAGTACAGTGGCGTGGTGGCCATGGGCGTGATGAGTGTGGCCATGATACTGGCCACACGTCCGGCCCGGCTGGAGCCGTACCTGAATGGCCTGGACAAGATGTACCGGCTGCACAAATGGCTGGGCATCACCGCCCTGGTCATGGCGGTGGCACACTGGTGGATGGCCAAAGGCAGCAAATGGATGGTGGGCTGGGGCTGGATTGAACGCCCGCAGCGGGGGCCGCGGGGCGGCGAGGAAACCCTCGGGATGATCGAGGGCTGGATCCGGGCCCAGCGGGGACTGGCGGAAACCATCGGTGAATGGGCCTTCTACGCCATGGTTATTCTGCTGCTGCTGGCCCTGATCCGGCGCTTTCCCTACCACCGCTTTGTCAAAACCCACAAGATGATAGCGCCCCTGTATCTGCTGCTGGTGTTTCATACGGTGATTCTGGTGGAGCAGGATTACTGGCGTCAGCCGGTGGGCTGGGTGCTGACCCTGCTGCTGGCGGCGGGGGTGGTATCGGCGTTCCTCTCCCTGTTCGGGCGTATTGGCGCGGCCCGGCGGGTGCCCGGGCGGATCCGGGAAATGACTTTCTATCCGAAGTTACAGACGCTGGAAATTGCCATTGAGCTGGACGGAGACTGGCCGGGGCACAGGGCCGGGCAGTTCGCGTTTGTCACCTCTGACCACAGGGAAGGCGCCCATCCCTATACCATTGCCTCCGCCTGGGATCCGGTGCAACGGTGTCTGGTATTTGTCACCAAGGCTCTGGGGGATCATACCTCGCGTCTGCCTGAACGCCTGCAACCAGGAATGCCGGTGGAGGTGGAGGGGCCCTACGGCTGTTTTGACTTTGAGGATGACCGGTCACGGCAGATCTGGGTGGGGGCCGGCATAGGCATTACCCCGTTCATTGCCAGACTCAAGGCTCTCGCCAGAGAGCCGGGGCGCAAAGCCATAGACCTCTTCCACCCCACCTCTGATATTGACCCGGAGGCGCTGCAGAAACTGCAGGCCGACGCTGATGCTGCCGGCGTGCGCCTGCACCTGTGGCTGGGCAACCGGGATGGCCGGCTGGACGGTGATATCATCCGGGCGCAGATTCCGGACTGGTCTTCAGCCAGTGTCTGGTTCTGTGGCCCCGCCGGTTTTGGCCAGGCCCTGCGGGCGGACTTTCTGAAACACGGGCTGAAGGACAGGGATTTCCACCGCGAGCTGTTCCAGATGCGCTAGGGCGTCCCGGAGGCCGGAGCCTCCTGTACCGGAATCCGCGCCGGCGCAGACCCGCCCGCCCGGCTCTGCTTCCGGCGGATGCGGCTGTCCACGCAGCGGCTGTCATCGCGCAGGATCACCACACACTCCAGACACTGGATGCATTCGTCGTAGTCAATGCGGCCATCCTGGCGGATGGCGCCTATGCCGCACTGGTGCCTGCAGTACTGGCAGGGAGATCCGCAGCGGTCGATACGGTCCAGCCAGCTGAACAGGCGCAGACGCCCGAGCACGGCCAGCCCGGCCCCCAGCGGGCACAGGTAGCGGCAGTAGAACTTGTGAATGAACAGCCCGGCGGCCAGCAGTGCCAGAGCATAGAGCACAAACGGCCAGTGCCGGACAAAGCCCAGGGTGATACTCGTCTTGAAGGGCTCTACTTCCGCCAAGCGTTCGGCCAGGGTCAGAGAGTAAAAGGCGGTGACCACCAGCCCCAGCAGGATCGGGTATTTGAGCAGAATCAGCCGCCGGTGCCAGGCTTCGGGAATCCGGAGCTGGCGCAGGTGCAGGCGGGCCGCCACCCAGGCCACCATTTCCTGCAGGGCTCCGAAGGGGCACAGCCAGCCGCAGAACAGCCCCCGGCCCCAGATAAACAGGGTGGTGAAGGTGTACAGCCAGAGCAGGAAAATGACCGGATCCAGCAGAAACACATCCAGTGAGAAGCCGTCCCACAGGGCCAGCAGCAGGGTATAGATATTCACCACCGACAGCTGTCCCTGCGCGTAGAAGCCGATGAACAGCAGCGTGAAGATCAGAAAACCCCAGCGGAATCTGTGCACCAGCCGGGAGTGGCGGGTCAGACGACGCTGACTGGCAAAGAACAGGGTCAGCAGGGTCAGTGCCAGCACCAGCACCGTCACCTGCCAGGCCCGCTCTTGCCATATGCCAACCCAGACCGGTTGCTGCCTGCTCTCTTGTTCTGCCACCGTCACCGGTTCAAACAAGGCCTCACTGAAGGCGACCGGCAGGGTAAAGGTGGCGCTGTCGCGCACCAGATAATTGCGGGCCAGCTCCACATGCAGGCGCAGGGAGGCGGGTGCGCCCGGATTGAAACCGGCATTGCCACCCACGCGGAACAGGTTAACAGCGCTGAAATCCGGTTGCCCCCGGGCCTGCAGGGTCAGCTTGTCGTCAAGCCAGTTCAGATCCCGGATTTCCACCGCCAGATTGTTCTGTTCCAGGTCGATGCGCTGCGGCGTGCTGCCCGGTACGAAATCGGGCCCGATATGGGGAAAGGCGCCTCTGGATGCCACCAGCAGCAGGTGTTCATTGTCCTCCAGCCGCGCCATCAGCGCCCGGTAGCCTTCATCCCCGAGCAGATTGCGCCCGACCATGGGGGCATTGATGTAGGCGAAATAAAGGTCGGAGAAGGGCTCCCCTGGGGCCGCTTCGGGTGGGTCGGGGTAGTCGGACAGCGGACGTCCGAGGGCCGCTTCTGCCTGGGCAATGCTGACCTGAGCGTGGGCAACATAGCCTGCATCCACCAGCCCCTGCCAGTCCATAGGCTGGTAGAAGTCCGGCCTGGCCCGGGTGGGCGGTGCCTGGGCAAACTCCGGAAGCTTCCTGCGGGCGACCTGCAGGGCCGTGGACAATACTGTGTCATTGATAATGAGAATGGACACAGTGGCTTTGGAAACCCCATCGAAATAAACCGCATCACCTTCGGATGACCTGCCCTGATGGCTGCTGCCGGTGCGGATGATGATGGGATCACGCAGAGAGCGGCCAGTGTACTGCTCCACAAAACGGTGCATGGGAGCTTCGCCCAGACCGTGCAGGAATACCGGCTCGTGGTGCTCCAGCACCCGCACGCCGGTGAAGCGGCCCCGGGTATCCAGCCCGATCAGCATGCGCACGGGTTTACCCCCGAATCCCTGCAGGTCACTCATTTCGGTGGATTCGTAGGCGTAGCCGAGCAGGTCCTGCAGCTGGTACACCGGGTAGACGGGGACGTCGGGCAGCTTCTCGCCGATCACCGTGGCCGAGGGAAACAGCTCCTGGACAAGCGCGCGTCCGCTGTCATCAAGTTCCGCCAGGGCAGGGAAGGGCAGCAGCAGACAGAACACAAGGGTCAGACTCAGGCGGGCCATGGGCTCTCTCCGGAAATTATTGTTGTTCTCCCCATGCTAGAGCTCCGGCGATGCCGCTCAATACCACCAGGGTGCCGGCCTTATGCTACTTTCCGGGGTGCCGAAACGGTCCTAAAGTACCATTCTGGGTGTCCACCTCTGTCGCTAGTATGACATTGAGCTGCCGGCACTGCCGCGGCTCGCATTCTGTGTGCAGACAACAACGACGACAAATAACAAGAGGTGAACACCATGTGGACCAAACCTGTCTTTGAGGATCTGCGTATCGGCTTTGAAGTCACCATGTACTTCGCCAACCGCTGAAGCGGATGCGGCCGGTGTCCCGGTGACGCTGGCCGCCTTCTGACGGGTACCTGGCCATGCAGATACACATTCTCGGTTCCGCAGCCGGGGGCGGCTTTCCCCAGTGGAACTGCAACTGTCACAACTGTGCCGGCTTCCGCAGCGGCAGCATCCGTGCCGAGGCCCGCACCCAGTCCTCCATTGCCATCAGTGAGGACGGCGAACGCTGGATCCTGTTCAATGCCTCCCCGGACATCCGCGCCCAGCTGGCGGCTTTTCCCGCCATGCAGCCGGCGCGCTCCCTGCGTGATACCGCTATTGCCGCGGTTGTGCTGATGGACAGCCAGGTGGATCACACCACGGGCCTGCTGTCCCTGCGGGAAGGGTTGCCGCTGGAAGTCTGGTGTACGCGCCAGGTACACGACGACCTGAGTTCCGGATTCCCCCTGTTTCCCATGCTGCGGCACTGGCAGGGGGGGCTGGTCTGGCGCGAGATTCCGGCCTCGGATGAGGTGCCTTTCACACTGCCCTGTGCGCCGTCCCTGGAGCTGACAGCCATCCCGCTGCTGAGCAACGCACCGCCCTATTCGCCGCGCCGGGACCGGCCGCATCCGGGTGACAACATAGGTATCTACCTGCGTGACAGCCGCGGCGGCCGCTCGCTGCTGTATGCCCCGGGCCTGGGTCAGCCGGATGAACGCATTCTGGCCTGGATGCGCCGCGCGGATCTGTTGCTGGTGGATGGCACCGTCTGGCAAGACGACGAAATGATCCGCCAGGGGGTGGGCAGCAAAACCGGCCGCGCCATGGGGCATCTGGCCCAGACTGGCCCCGGCGGCATGATCGAGCTGCTCGATACCATGCCGGCCAGCCGTAAGATACTGATTCATATAAATAACACCAATCCGATCCTGGACGAGGACTCACCCGAGCGCGCCGAGCTGGCGGCGCACGGTATTGAGGTCGCCTGGGACGGCATGCACATCGACTGGACGGGACAGCGATGAACGCCAGAACCGGAATGGCCATGAGCCGCGCTGAATTTGAGCAGGCCCTGCGCCGCAAGGGGCAGTATTACCACATTCACCATCCCTGGCACCGGGCCATGTACGAAGGTCGTTGTACCCCCGAACAGATCCGCGCCTGGGTGGCCAACCGCTATTACTACCAGATCATGATTCCGCAGAAGGACGCGGCCATTCTCGCCAACTGTCCGGACCCGCAGGTGCGGCGCCACTGGGTGCAGCGGATACTGGACCATGATGGTCACGGCGACGATGCCGGAGGCATTGAGGCCTGGCTGGCCCTGGCCGAAGCGGTGGGGCTGAGCCGGGAAGAAGTCACTGATCAGCGACACGTGCTGCCGGGGGTGAGGTTTGCCGTGGATGCCTATGTCCGTTTTGCCCGCACCGCCAGCTGGCAGGAAGCCGCCTGCTCGTCGCTGACCGAGCTGTTTGCCCCGGAAATTCACCAGAGTCGTCTGGATTCCTGGCCACAGCATTATCCCTGGATCGACGAACGCGGTTACTGCTACTTCCGCAAACGCCTGTCGGAGGCCCGGCGGGATGTGGAGCATGGCCTGCGCATCACCCTGGACCACTTCGTCAGTGCGGAGCAGCAGGCGCGGGCGCTGGAAATTCTGCAGTTCAAGCTGGACGTGCTGTGGACCCTACTGGATGCCCTGACCATGGCCTATGTGCACAAGACCCCACCTTACCACACGGTGACCAACCAGCCGGTCTGGCACCGCGGACTCTGAGGAGGCACCATGAAGCAGATTCCCCGACTTCGTCGTGGCTTCCGTTTCCAGTGGGAGCCGGCACAGAAGTGTCACGTCCTACTCTATCCCGAAGGCATGGTCCGTCTTAATGACAGTGCTGCTGCCATTCTGGGTGCTATTGACGGCCGTCGCGACCTGATCGCGATTATTGACAGCCTGCAGCAGCAGTTCCCGGAGGCACAGGAGCTGGAGGCGGATGTGGTCCGGTTTCTGCAGGAAGCCGGACGCCGGCACTGGATTGAATGGTCATGACGGCACCCGGTACGCCAGCATCCGGGGTCGGGCCGCCCCTGTGGCTGCTGGCGGAACTGACCTACCGCTGTCCGCTGCAGTGCCCCTACTGCTCCAACCCGCTGGACTTTGCCCGCAGTGAAGATGAACTGAGCATGGCCCAGTGGCTGGACGTGCTGGCGCAGGGGCGGGAGCTGGGGGCGGCACAGCTGGGCTTTTCCGGTGGCGAACCGCTGCTGCGGCAGGACCTGCCGGAGCTGATTGCCGCAGCCCGGGAGCTGGGCTATTACAGCAACCTGATTACCTCCGGCCTGGGGCTGACGGCAGACAAGCTCAAAGACTTTGCCTCGGCCGGACTGGATCATATCCAGATCAGCTTCCAGGCCTCCGACCCGGAACTGAACAATGCCCTGGCCGGCTCACGCAAGGCCTTCCGCCAGAAGCTGGCGATGGCGCAGGCGGTGAAAGAGGCCGGTTACCCGATGGTGCTCAACTTTGTCATCCATCGCCATAACATTCACCAGATGCCGGATATCATCCGTCTGTGTGAACAGCTGGACGCCGACTATGTGGAGCTGGCCACCTGTCAGTATTACGGCTGGGCTTTCCACAACCGCGAAGGGCTGATGCCTTCAGCGGAGCAGCTGCGCACGGCCGAGGCCCAGGTGAACGAACACCGGCGCCGGCTGCAGGCGCAGGGCTCGGCCATGAAACTGATTTTCGTAACCCCCGATTATTACGAAGAGCGGCCCAAAGCCTGTATGAACGGCTGGGGCAGTCTGTTCCTGACGGTTGCTCCGGACGGTACCGCCTTGCCCTGCCACAGCGCCCGGATTCTGCCCATTGAGTTTCCCAATGTCCGCACCATGACGCTGGCGGATATCTGGTACCGGAGTTCGGGCTTCAACCATTACCGCGGTGATGCCTGGATGCCGGAACCCTGCCGTTCCTGTGATGAGAAAGACAAGGATTTCGGCGGCTGCCGCTGTCAGGCCTATCTGCTGACCGGTGCGGCTGAAAACGCCGACCCGGTGTGTGACAAGTCCCCGTACCATCACCGCATACTGGCCGCGAGGCAGGCGGCGACGCAGGCGGCCACCGGTCTGGACGATCTCACATACCGCAATGCCCGCAATTCCCGTCTGTTTTTCCGGAGCTGACATGTCTGCATACCGGGGCTCCGGTGACGGCAGGGTTACGGCCCGGGAGCTGTGCGCCGCCCACATCCAGAGATCCGGACTGGTGGCCTCCGAGGCGGGGCTCTTCTGGCTGGAATCCTGCCCGGGGCAGGCGCGGACCCGGCTGCATCACTGGGACGGGCAGGGCTGCCGGGTGCTGGAGGCGGGCGATGAAGGTTTTTCCAGTCGGGTTAATGGTTACGGTGGCGGCATTCTGGCGGCTCTGGCTGATACGGTCGTGGCCGTGACCGACTCACAGTGTCTGCTGGCGCTGGATGTGGCATCGGGTCGCCGGCAGGTGCTGGTGGAAGCGACCGGCGCTGCCTGGGGTGGCCTGGTGGCGGATCCTGTCCGCAGCCGGGTACTGGCCGTACGTGAGGCGGATAACCGGCAGCAGCTGGTGTCGGTGGATATACAGGGCCGCTGCCGGGTTCTGCATCAGGGTCTGGATTTCTACAGTGCCCCGGCCCTGTCCCCCTGTGGCCGCTGGCTGGCCTGGGTCAGCTGGCAGCTGCCGGATATGCCCTGGATCCACAGTTGTCTGTGGCTGACGCGGTTGAACCGGGAGGGCATGCCGGAGCGTGCTTTTCCCTGTCCGGCGCCGGCCCCGGGGGCGGTGCAGCAACCGGTGTTTGCCGGCGGCAGCCTGTGGGTGCTGTCTGACCACCGGGGCTGGTGGCAGCCCTGGCGGGTGGAGACGGATACCTGTGTCTGGCGGCAGGGGGACACTGTGCCGCTGGACCATGCCAATGCCCCCTGGCAGCTGGGTGAAAGGCACCACTGCCCCCTGCCCGGAAGCGGCTGGGCCCGGGTCCGGTACCGCAATGGCTGCGGCGAGTTCTGGCTGGCCGGCGCCGATGGCCGGGAGACGCGATCCGGTGCCAGTCTGGTTTACACGGATTTCCGTGCACTGGCCCAGTGGCGCGGGCAGCTGGTGTGCATCGCCCGGGCCCCGGACCGGTTTGACAGCATTGTCGCGCTTGCCCCGCAAACGGGCCGCCTGCAGGTGCTGGCCGGTGGTGAGCGGCCGCCGGGTAAGCCGCTGCGGTGGCCGCAGTCTCTGACGGTGCCCGGAGCAGAGCCGGTACAGGTGTTTTTTTATGAACCGGAGGGCGCGAAGGTCCCGCCACCGGTGGTGATAGTGGCGCACGGCGGCCCGACCTCTGCGGCCTATCCGGTTTATGACCCCGGAGTCCGCTTCTGGTGCCAGCATGGCTTTGCCGTGGCCGAGGTGAATTACCGCGGCAGCAGTGGTTTCGGGCGCGCCTTCCGTATGGCTCTGGCCGGACACTGGGGCGAGCATGACGTGGCGGATCTGCAGCGGACTGCCCGCTATCTGGTCAGCCAGGGGCTGGTGGACGGGCAGCGGGTGTTTGTCCAGGGCCGCAGTGCCGGAGGCTATTCCGCGCTTATGGCGGTTGCCGGTAATTCCGGATTCTGTGCTGCCGGCAGCATCTTTGGCGTAACCGATCCCCTGCAGCTGCGACAGCAGACCCACAGATTCGAGTCCGGTTATCTGGACTGGCTGCTGGGAGACCCGGGCCTGCACACCAGCCGCTGGCAGGCCCGCAGTCCGTGCGCCCTGGCTGCCCGGATCCGCACGCCGGTCATTTTCTTTCAGGGGCGGCAGGACCAGGTAGTTGTGCCGGAACAGACCAATGCCATGGTGCAGGCCCTGCGCCGGGCGGGCGCAGCTGTGGCCGTACACTGGTTTGACGAAGGCCATGGTTTCCGGAATCCGGACAATCAGGCCTGTGTGCTGGAGACATTGTACCGTTTTTATCAGAAGGCCGGCCGAAAGACCCATGCCCGGCAAGAGAACTTGAGTTAAACTGTCGGCTATTCCAACAACAATGCAAGCCGCCGGGAGTTGCTCCCATGAGCCATGACATATCGTCTTTGCGCAAGTTCGTCTCGCCCGAAATTGTCTTTGGCGCCGGTTCCCGTCACTCTGTGGCCAACTTCGCCAGCAATTTCGGTGCCCGTCACGTACTGCTGGTCTCCGATCCGGGAGTTGAAGCCGCCGGCTGGGTGGCGGATATAGCAGGACTTCTGGAGGCTGCACGGATCCGGACCACGGTGTTTACCGGAGTATCACCCAATCCCAGGGTCGAGGAGGTTATGGCTGGCGCCGAGGTTTACCGCGCCAGCGACTGTGATGTCATTGTTGCCATCGGCGGCGGCAGTCCCATGGACTGTGCCAAGGGCATCGGCATAGTCGCCAGCCATGGCCGCCATATTCTCGAGTTTGAAGGGGTGGATACCATTACCAGCCCGCCACCGCCGCTGATCCTGATTCCCACCACAGCTGGCACCTCGGCGGATGTGTCCCAGTTCGCGATCATTTCCGACCCTGCCCGACGTTTCAAGTTTTCCATCATCAGCAAAGCCGTGGTGCCGGATGTGTCCCTGATCGACCCGGAAGTCACCCGGACCATGGATCCCTTTCTCACGGCCTGTACCGGGGTGGATGCCCTGGTGCATGCCATCGAAGCCTTTGTCTCCACCGGCGCCGGGCCGTTGACGGACAGTCATGCCCTGGAGGCCATCCGTCTGATCAACCGCTATCTGGAACCTCTGGTGGCGGATACCGGCAATGCGCGGCTTCGGGAACAGGTGATGCTGGCTTCCATGCAGGCCGGGCTGGCGTTCTCCAATGCCATTCTCGGTGCTGTGCACGCCATGTCTCACAGTCTCGGCGGTTTTCTCGACCTGCCCCACGGCCTCTGCAATGCTCTGCTGCTGGAGCATGTGGTGGCCTACAACTTCCCCTCCGCAGAAGACAGGTTCCGGCAGGTGGCCGAGGCCATGGGGATTGATACCCGGGGCATGACCGGAGGGGAAGTGAAGAAACGGCTGATGGCCCGGATCATGGAACTGAAGCGCCGGGTGGGGTTGGAGGCGCGGCTGACCCAGCTCGGTGTCACCAGTGCCGATATTCCCTATCTTTC
>MDSZ01252020.1_pt1 | contig 10094 bp, 6 predicted proteins | sample 811201 | NCBI WGS metagenome assembly MDSZ01 (sample SAMN05326647, study PRJNA326480) | marine metagenome | isolation source: seawater | place: Indian Ocean: North | collected 2010 | reverse complement strand
TGTCTTCTCTCTGGATGATGTTTCTGCTTCCGCAGTTGGCACCTTCCCCGGCAATGAAGCCTCTGGGTTTGTATACAAGCCGGGCTCTAGAGCAGCCTCTTCGGCGAGTGATCGCTCTGTAACTGCAGTCTCTGGTACCGAATACTTGCTTGATCAAGGATATGACAAGTTCACTATGCCACTTTACGGCGGATTCGATGGGCTTGAAATCAAGGAGATGGCTCCGCTGATCAACAATGGTAACAATGGCGAAAGAACAGTTATCGGATCGGACGTAACTACAAGTTATGAAAGATACACTATCCAAAGAGCTATTGATACTGTTGCAGATCCGGAAATTGTTGACATGAACTTGCTTCTTGTTCCCGGTGTACACGTCGCTGGAATTACCGATCACATGATCAATACATGTGAGCGCAGAAGAGATTGCATGGCAATTATTGATATTCCACATGCCTACACTCCAAGACACGAAGACGATACTACAGATCCTACTGAGAACAATGCGTTCAGTTCAGGCGGCTCTGGAAACTCTGTAACTGCAGCAGTATCGTACATGAAGAGAACTGGACACAACACTTCTTATGCTGCTACATACTACCCATGGGTTCAGGTTAGAGCACCAGTTTCTGGATTACCAACTTGGGCACCACCTTCGGTTGTAGCACTTGGTGCCATGTCTTATGGACAAGCAACTCAGGCAGTATGGTTCGCTCCAGCAGGATTCACCAGAGGTGGATTAACTGAAGGACGCGGAGGTATTCCAGTGGTTGGCGTTTCTCAAAGACTTACTTCCAAGGAAAGAGACAAGCTTTATGAAGTAAATGTCAACCCGATTGCTCAGTTCCCCGCAGAAGGAATTGTTATCTTCGGACAAAAGACACTTCAAGCTACTCCAACTGCACTGGATAGAATTAACGTCAGAAGACTTCTGATCTTCATTAAGAAGAGAATTTCTGTCATTGCTTCCAGATTGCTGTTCGAGCCAAACGTGTCTGCTACTTGGGGTAGATTCACATCACAAGTTGTGCCTCTGCTTGATAGCATCAAGACTGGCTTCGGATTAGATGACTTCAGAGTTATCCTTGACGAAACTACAACAACTGCTGACTTGATTGATAGAAACACAATGTATGCAAAGATTTTTGTTAAGCCCACGAAAGCTATCGAATTCATTGCAATTGATTTCATCATTACTCGCGCAGGTGCATCATTTGATGACTAAGAAATAAAAAAGTGAGAGTATTGGGCTTAATCCTGATGCTCTCACTATTTACTATGAAAAGAGATTTATCGGAGGATTTTTAAATGGCTTTTTGGAACAATAAAATCGTAGAACCTAAACGACAATTTAGATGGCTTCTAAGCGTCGATGGGATTCCATATTATACAATCAAGAAAGTAAACCGCCCAAGCTATGAAGTTGCCGAAGCAGAACACAAATTTATTAACCATACATTTTATTTTCCGGGGCGAGTAACATATAACACTATCAGTTTTGACATTGTTGATACCGCAAGTCCGGATGCTGCAGAAACACTCAAGCAAATGTTGTTTGCTGGTGGGTATGCCTTGCCAAAGAACGAATTGGCAGCAACTCAAACTATCACAAAGCACGGTGGGGTTACTGCCCTAGGACGTGTCACTATCGAACTGCTTGGCGGTGGTGGTGTACAAGGTTCAGGTGCTGGGCCCGGTATTGTTAGCCCTGAGAATGACGAAGGCGCAATTTTGGAATACTGGACTCTTCACAATGCTTGGATCAAGAAGATCGAGTTTAGTGAGTTAGACTACGAAGGTGACGATCTGTCTACCGTGACTGTTGAACTTCGCTACGATTACGCTGAACTTAACAACACTAGCGTTTCTCCAAACAATGGTACATTCGACGCAACAGGCGCAAGAGCACCAACGTTGCCATACGGCGAACCATTCGGGGCTGATGTTGATAGACAAGATTAATATTATATTCTCTATGGAGGTTAGATGAGAAATAACGAAGAGAGAACGGGTGCTGTCCAAACTCCGGACAGCCCCGCCCCTTCTCAACCACAAACGGGGCAAAAAGGACTAAGTTTTGTTGCACCAACAGAATTTGTAGAAATACCATCACAAGGCAAGTTTTATCCAGAAGGACACCCTTTGCATAATGTAAAGACAGTCGAGATAAGACAGATGACAGCCAAAGAGGAAGACATTTTGTCTTCTAAAACTCTTTTGAAGCAAGGCGTAGCTATCGATAGGTTTTTACAATCCGTTTTGGTGGATCAAAAACTGCATTCAGATTCTATGCTGATTGGTGACAAAAACGCACTTATCGTTGCGGCTCGCTGTACAGGATATGGGCATTCGTATGGTACAAGTATCACATGCCCTAGTTGCACTAGTACTTCAAAGTTGGATATCGACTTGGAAGATGCGGCTCAAAGATATGCCGGATATCGTGCTGCTGACGAAGAAGAGCCACTTGAGGGTGTTGAAGGGCCGGATGTTAACGGTAATTACTTTATTACACTTCCAGTGTCTAAGGCTAGATTCGAAGTTAAGCTGATGACTGGTAGAGATGAGAAAGCATTTGCTAAAAGATTAGAGCAAAGAAAGAAGAAGAAACAGGCTGAAGCAATGATGACTGATCAATTCAAGACTTTCACTTTGTCAATCAATGGCGTCGGGGATCTACGTCAAATGTATAGATTCATTGACAATCTTCCAGTAAGGGATTCTCGTTTCTTGCGAAATCAATATCAAAAGCTCTCACCTGCTCTTAACCTGAAACACGACTTTATCTGTCCAGAGTGTGAATTTGAGCAGGAGGTGGAAGTGCCAATCACGGCGCAGTTTTTTTGGCCTGACATCTGATTATATGGAGCAAATCTATGAACAGTTCTTTCTGCTTAAATATCATGGCGGATGGAGTTTCATGGAAGCATATAACCTACCTGTAGCCTTAAGGACGTGGTTTCTCAAACGACTATCTAAACAATTATCGGACGAGAACGAGGCACAGAAGAAAGCCATGTCAAAAGCTAAAAGAAAGAAGTAAAGCAGTTGTTTCAACTGCTTTCTTTTTATTTGTACTATTTATTATTGTATTTTGGTGTCGTTTAATGAAAACATATATATTTGATTTTTCTAAAAGAAATAAACTTAAAGAAGGCTTTATAAGAACTTTCGGTGTCACACTCAAAGGATTGCTCAAGAAGATGTTTGGTGGAGAAAAAGTGCCAATCATTGTTAAGGGTAGCCCTAGAGAGATCCGAGCCTTTGCGCGAGCATTGATCCGCGAAAAAGATTATTGGAAAATGTATCAAAAATATGGTTTAAATGATCCAAAAACTTATCGTTCCAAGTACAGACTCAAGAGAGCGATTCATGATTTTGAGCGCATGACAGATATGGACTGGCCGCTTGATTTTAGGTAATAATATATGTTAGAAACACTTTTAAAATTAAAAGAATCGCTATTGGCTCAAGGTATTTCTGGGGCTCCAATTGATGCAATTGACGAGGCAATTGAAGCAGCAAGACAAGCCGCTAACCAATCATCAGCAGACGTTGAAGCAGCAGCAAATAGAGCAAGAGAGTCGGCAAACCAAGCAGCCTCAGACGCTGCAGCCTCCAATAGTGAAGTCATATCTTCATTTCAAGCCAGCGCACAGGCAATCAGAGACTTTGCCGATGAAGAAGAGAAAGCGGGAGAAATCACTAAAGAGCAAGCTAATGCAGCAAGAGAAGCTGCCGCCGAAATGGATGCCATGGCAGAAGGCGCCTCATCTGCTACTTCAAAACTAGACGCGTTTGGCAAATCCATAGGCTTGGGCAAGAAGATGACAGATTCCTTTACGGGATCAATGATTCAAGCCGGCTCACTAGGTTTTGCAGCACTTGGCGAAAAAATGAAACAGATGGTTAGCCCACAAGCACTTTTTGCTTCTGGGTTAGCGAAGATGGAACAAGCCACAAAAGATTTAATGTTTGCATTTGATGAACAGCAAGCATCATTGGCAGTGTCAACAGCAACATCTGGCGAATATAACGACATGATGTATGACATGATGGAGTCGAACAAAAGCTTTGGTGTAGATGTAAAAGCCGCTGGAGAAGCAATCTCAGGGCTTCACACCGAGATGATGGCATTCAGTACTATGAACAAAGAAACGCAGACTCAGTTGGCTACCACGTCCGCTAGAATGAAAGCCTTGGGTGTTGACGGAGCAACTGCTGGAAAGCAATTCGATGCTATGATTATGGGCATGGGAATGACTGCTAAACAAGCTGACAAGGCAAGTCTAGAATTAGTTAGTTTGGGAGAAAATCTCGGAATTGCAGCAGACAAAATGTCAAAAGATTTTGCTAGTGCAGCGAAAGATTTAGGAAAGTACGGCCCGGAGGCTACTGAAGTTTTCAAAAATCTTGCAGCAGCCGCCAAAGCAACAGGCATTGAGATGGACTCTCTATTGGGTATTACGAATCAGTTCAATACTTTTGAAGGTGCTGCTGAAGCCGCCGGAAAGTTAAATGCAGTTTTGGGAGGCGGTGTTATAAACTCCATGGATCTCCTGAACGCAAAAGAAGAAGAAAGAATCAGATTGGTGATCCAAGCAATGGAATTATCTGGTAAGAATTTTGATTCTATGAATCAGCACGAAAGATTAATGATGGCAAACACTCTCGGTATCAAAGATATGACAGAGGCTAATAAGCTATTCAGTATGTCATTGTCGGCATATGATGAAATGCAGTCTAAAGCTGGTGAAGCATCTGCAGAGCAAGCAAAACTACAAGAAAGGGCACAAGCAGCACAAACAGCAATGCAGAAATTTGAACAAATTGGGCAAGCATTCGCAGTTGCATTTATGCCAATCTTAGACTTCATGCATGGATTTGCAAATATAATCTTAGAGATCAATGATATGACAGGTGGAATATTTGTTCCCGCCATGGTTTTATTAACAGGTATACTTTATTTTGCAACTGGCGGATTTAAATCTTTATCACTATCATTTTTGCCGATACCAAAACAGGCGCCACCCACATCAGCCGGTATTTTACAAATTGCAGCGGCAGTCACGACAATGACGGGCGCATTACTGCCAGCCCTCCCAGCAATTGCAGCGTTAGGTTTTGCGATTGGCGGACTTGGATTAGCTATAGCTGCACCATTTCTTGCAATTGCGGCTATTGTTTTTTCGTTTACACAGTTATTTATGGCAATGATGGAGGCACCTAAAGCGATTGGCGCTGCCATTGTTGGACTAATGGGATTTGCTGTGGGCGCTTCAGTGGCTCTGATAATAATGGCAACCGCCCTAGCTGTTGCAGTAACAATTCTAACTCCTTTTGCAGTAGCAATGATGGTGGTAGCACCCGCCCTAATGGCATTTGGAGCAGCGGCTCTTGTGGCTGTTCTTCCATTCTTGTTATTGGGAAAAGCGCTGGAAATGATGGCTGCAGGGTTATTGGCTTTTAAAGAAGTAGGTTTCGATCAATTAATAATGGCAGGGGTATCGCTAGCAGTTTTTGCAGGGATATTATCTGTTATTGCTGTGCCATTAGGCTTGGGAGCCGCATTGGTTGGAATTGGACTGATGCTTTTCGGAAAAGGCTTACAAGCTTTCGCTACAGGTATTATTTCGTTCAATGATGTCGGCGTAGGTGCATTGTTGACTGTAATGGCAACGCTGGCACTTTTAGCCTTTGAACTTTGGCTGATCGGTGGTGGACTCGGCCCAGCAGCATTTATTGTTGGAATGGGACTTCTTTTGTTAGGCTCAGGGCTCCAGTCTTTTGCTGAAGGACTTCTAAAATTCAACAAAGTGGCTATCGGTGCCATATTTAAAATGTTATTCTCATTGGGAATGTTAGCATTCATGCTGAGACTTACAGCCGTTGAATTAGCCTTCGGAGGAATTGCCGTAGGTATAGGACTTATGGTTATTGGCTCTGGGTTGTTATCTTTTGCTAAGGGACTGAAGAAGTTCAATAGAATCGGAATGGAAACAATCATGACTGCGATGTTGTCATTGCTCTTCTTGGCTGGCACTTTGTCTATGGTGGCAGTGCCATTGTTCTTGGCTGGAATATTGGTGGGTATACCGCTACAAATGATAGGAGATGGGTTATATAGTTTTGCTAGAGGGCTGAAAAAATTTAATAAAGTCGGCGTAGGAGCAATTGCTACGGCAGTTGCATCACTCTTTATTATGAGCGCCACCTTCACCGCCCTCGGCCCACAACTACTAATTGCAGGGCTTCTCGTCGGTATACCTCTTCAGTTTATTGGCGACGGCTTGATGGCATTTGCGAAGGGTATTAAAGCTTTCAATAGAGTCTCCGCCGGCGCCATCGGGGCTGCAATTGCATCTCTAGTTGGAATGGCTTTGGCTCTGATCGTCGCAGCACCAATGTTCTTTGGAATGTTGATTGTCGGAACAGCACTTCTTGCTTTCGGATCCGGACTTTATGAGTTTGGTAGAGGTATCAAGAAATTTAATAAGATAGGCCCTGAAGCAATCGCTGCCGCAATTAGTTCCTTAGTTTCTTTTGCGATTACCTTTTTCTTCTTGTCGCCCTTATTGATGGGAATGGCTTTAACAATGTTTGTTGTCGGCCCTGCCCTGATGGTGTTTGGCGCGGGACTGAAGGCTCTTGCTAAGGGAATGAGAGGAATCGCCAGATCTGCAGAAGGATTAATGACTTTGGCGAATGCTATGGGATTACTGGCATTTATTGGAATGGCAGGATCTTTTGGATTGATGGGAATCGCTGCAGCAATTATGGGTATCGCTTTTGCTCTCATGTTCATACCAGAATCCAAAGCTTTCGCACTAGGATTTACGCTCGATGGATATGCCAGAGCAATGCAAGCAGTTTCTGCACTAACTCCAGAGTCAGTTGAAGCAGCAAATCAGGTTGTTGAGGCTGCTGGTAGATATGTTGAAATACAAGCCGAAATGCGCATGCCCGACGCAGATGCATTTATTCAAGCCATGTCTAGCGTCTTTGGAGCAGAATCAGATGCAGGTGGCGGACAAGATATTGTTCTCAAGGTTAATGGTAGAGAATTCGCCCGTGCAGTCGATGTCGCCATCAACAGACAACACAATTTAAGAATGGACTAATTATTATATAGGGAGGTGCAGATATGCCTAAAAATGACAATCCAGCCGTTCCGGGCTCACATACATTTGTCGATCCACAAGCTAGCGCAGTAGACAATACTAAAATATTAGCAGATCCGGCAACTGACTTAGCTGTCAAGCGAGGACAGTTTATTGAGATATATCATATTCCTTCTGGTGAAGCTGTTGTCTTCAAAGCGTATGTTGAGGACTTCCAAGACAAGTATGATTCAACATGGAATGACGCAGATGTTTATGGAAGGATGGATCCAATACGACAATTTGCAGGCACCAAAAGAGTTATAAGTCTAGATTGGATAGTTCCGTCTGTCTCAGTCGCAGAAGCAAAATTTAATCACAAAAAGTGCTCTCTCCTGTTTTCCATGTTGTATCCAAATTATGATGCAAGTGGTGGAGGTACATCCAGTGCAACACAAATTAGTACCGCACCAGTTTTTAAAGTTAAGTTTGGGAACTTAATTCAAAACGCCAACTCTCCCGGCGGCGATGCTGAGGATAGTGGCTTGGTGGGTGCGATTAGTGGATTTACATATGCACCAAATATTGAAGCCGGCTTCGTCGATGACATATCTGGCGGAGGCTATGGAAACATGTTCCCAAAAGAAGTAAAATTATCCATGGAATACACAGTGTTCCACACACATGGACTTGGTTGGGACGGCACCAGCAAGAGAGAGTCTAAATTCCCATATGGTGAGGTGACTTCAGGCGCCGGCTCTGGAGAGACAGTCACTGATAATCCATCAGATCAATTAAATGAATTTTTAGAAGCTGCAGCAGAAGCAGTATTTGGGACATAAGATATGAGCAGATTTACAAAAAGAAAAGTATTCAACAATAATGATGAATTGTACCAAGAAATGGCTGAAGAAAGAGATGTTAATAAATTTCGACAGTTTGAGACACCAAATTTTATTTATCCAACGGTTAAACAAATGAAAGAATTGGCATTTATTAGGCATGTTTGGAAATCGGGGGATAGATTTTTTAAATTAGCTAGCAGGCACTATGGAGACTCAGAGTTGTGGTGGGTTATAGCTTGGTTTAACAAGATTCCCACAGAACAGCATGCGAAAAAAGGACAAGTCATACTTATTCCAAAGCCTATAGGCAAAGTTTTAACTTATTTGGGGAACGATACTTATGGCAGACTCTAAGTTTTCAGATTCATGTTTCTTAGCAGACTATATTGATGTAATTGCTAGGCATAATCAACAAAGAAAGCCTGCTGGATATGGTGGCTTTAAGTGTATTGACGCCCCAACTAGATCTGGCGGCGGTGCTCACGAAATTATTTCAAAACTAACTTCTAGAAATGGAAAAAGTATCTTTATGAACTTGGAGCCAGCAGCCATGTCTTTGTTGGTACCAAAAGTAAGATTATATAAGCAAGTTTTTGATGGCAAAACATTGGTGGCAGAGCCTGAATTCATTTTTGAAGACTTTTATAGTATGTCAAATGTAGATGCAATTTTTGCTGGTAACGCTAGAACTATCGGAGGCAAGGGACTCTCAGAAGCCACTTGGGCTTTTAAGGACACAAACCCAGCAGAAGCAGAAAAAGTGATCAATGTCAATTTAAAATTTGAGTTTCAGTCTGCTGCTGATCTTTTGGGTAATAGATATGATACAACCAGTGGCTCTCCTATAATAAACAGCAGTACTGTCGAGGATGAAAAAGCTAATATGATTGATCTCATATTGCATCCTCCGCAACTCAAAGACGCCAGAGATTCTAGCAATCCATTAAACAATTACAATCCCGCTTTCTACAAAATTAAAATGGTTGTCGGATGGGCGCGCCCAACATTACAAAATAATAGACTCCCCGGCTTATCTCCTTTGCAGACAAGAGACTTACTAGCTGAATTATCGAATCAAAGAATGTGTATGATTTTGAACTTAGTTAGTCACGAGTTTGACATTCAAGAAAATGGACAAATTTCTTTAGGTGTGGAATATATTGGCTCTTTGTTGGAGTCGATCAATGGAAACTCAGCCGACATTTTGAGAGTTAAACAAAAAATGATGGGTGAAGCTCAGGGTATGCAAGATGAGCGCGATAAGCAGAAAATCAATAGAGAAATCTCTGATCTGGAAGAATATGTCGAATGTCTCAAGATAAAGCAAGCAACCGGCGGCAATGAAGCATTTGCAGAAGAAATAGCCGACAGAGAAGAAACCATAAAAGAAATCGAAGAAGAGAAAAAGGACTTACAAAAAGATATGGACGAAATGTCTGCTGAAATCAAGGGAGAGGTTTATCAACAATTCTTAGAATCTTTAGAAGATGACATTATGGAAATTGAAGCCGATGAAGATGAGATTGAAGAATGGGTTGAAAGTTTAAGCACTTCTGTCCGCCCACCGTTTTCAGACTCCTTTGGCGCACCAGAAGCAAACGCTCCAGAAAACGCCGAAACTGGGCAAGAGCAGGTTGAATTAAACGCAGAACAGGTATCACAAGGAGAAACTGGTGAAGCCGCTTCAGAGGCAGCAGAAACCGCATCAGGAGCAGCACAAGATCCCTCTAAAGGCTACATACACTATATAGCACTCGGTTCTATATTGGAAAAAGCTGTGGCTGCTGGAATGGGATTCACAAATCAGGAAGTGTCAAATTCACTTTTAATAACAGGGCCGGTTGTCATTAATCATCCCAGAGGCGGACTATTTCAATTCAACTTAGCCGATCTTCCAGTACCTTTTCAAGACTTTCAGGCGTGGTTTTTTGAAACTGTGGTAAGAAAACAACTTTCCTCTTACCCTCTTAAACAGTTTATAAAAGACATATTAGAAAAGTTAGTTAAAAAAGTTTTACAGCCATCAGAGTGTTTTTCTAAAGGAAGAGAAAGAAGGGTTGTCAGTATTGCCATGACTAACTTTACAATTTCAGAGCAAACTGCGGAAGCCGCTGGAATGGGCGCATGGACAAGATTTTCACCAGTTGGG
>MDSZ01221281.1_pt1 | contig 10094 bp, 9 predicted proteins | sample 811201 | NCBI WGS metagenome assembly MDSZ01 (sample SAMN05326647, study PRJNA326480) | marine metagenome | isolation source: seawater | place: Indian Ocean: North | collected 2010 | reverse complement strand
TATTGGAACTGATACTGAAAAGCCTCCTGCACGAATGGGAACATCATGTCCTGTTCCAGACATTCCCTTAATTGTTGGTCTTGCCAACCCAAATAATGAAATAGTTTCTCCTAGTCCCAAAGCGGAACTGATATTAGTGTTTGCTTGTCCTTGTTGCCTTCCTAATTGTTCACTCTGTGAATTATCAAAAGAAATTCCTCCAGACAATAATTTGTGTTCTGCTTCAATCACTAGCCTTGTTGAACCTTCTTTAATACCTGGAATTAGTGATGAAGTTAATGATAGACCTGCAGTATTGCTTGCGAGTAGTAGTTGTCTTTCAAGAACCTTAAGTGTTAGGTTTTTCTTGTTTATTAGCGGCTTGAGATAAGCGTATGTCCTCAAAGTTTGAGCTTTGGGGACCTTTGATAAGTCAATTTTCTCAATAAACCCATCGATTACTTTAAAAAAAACTGTTGCTTGTTCAGGGGCTAGTTCTTGGATTGGAAGTATAACCCTAACTAGAGGATATCCTTTTTCATTAAAGTCTCTCTCAATCTCATAAGCAATTTTGTATAAGTCATTGATGCTTTGAGGTGTTCCTATTAATGTTTTATAATATTTCTCTTTATCAATAATATTTTGAAGTTCCTTTGGAGCCAATATTATTAAGCTCTTTAAATTTATTTTTATACCTGTATCTTCTTGTTGGCTAATATCTATTTGGGGCATTTTAGGGACTACTGTTTCTTGCTTTTTAAATTGATAGTAATCTATACCAGGTGGGCTTTGAAACATTTTTGGCAAGGCTTGACTGGGCGTTCGAGGGGCTGCAATAGATAATTTGCTGTCCACTAACCCCAAAAAAACTAGTATAAAAAATTGAAAGAATGCGATTAAAACCTTACTAAAATTGTAATTTTTCAACCGTTTTAATTGTAAAAAACGAATCCCCATCAACACCAAGCTATTTAAATTTCCAAACATGTGGATAATTACATTTAACCGTTGAAAAATCAAGGTTTTTTTTGGTATTTATTTTTACTTATCCACAGATTGTGTATTTTATAAGCTTACTTATCTCTGAGTACTCTAAAATTTAGTTCCAGATAGGCCCATTGATCTTCTTGAGAAATTCTTCATGTAATATTTTTTCCTCATCAGACAATCTCACCAAAATAGGTTCAAAATCTTTTGGGGCTTTAAATTTTTCAGTATTCGATAATAAGTTTTGTGAAAGATTTAATCTCTCTTGTTTACCACCTAACAATTCTATATACACATCTATAAGAAGATAGCAGTCCGTAAGGGCGCCATGTTTTTCGCGGTTTTCAAGGCTTATATTAAAACGTCTACACAAAGCGTTTAAATTATTTTTACTTCCAGGAAACATTTTCCTGGACATCTCTAATGTACAAACAGTTCTAGAAAAACTAATTACTTCTTTACCTATCCGCTCAAGTGAAGAATTTATCATTGACAAATCAAATGAAGCGTTATGAATGATTAATTGAGAATCTTTAATAAAATCAAGGAATTCTTGTGATGACTTTTCAAAAGTTGGAAATTTTTCTAGAAATTTGTTATTCAAACCGTGGATTTGTTCAGCTTCATTTGAAATTATAATGTTTCCGGGATTGTAATATCGATGGTATTTTTCTCCTGTTGGCGAGTCATCAACCATTTCAACACAAGCTAATTCTATTATTCTGTCTTTCTCAGGGTCTAGTCCAGATGTTTCCGTATCTAGTATCAGCTTTCTCATAGAAAACTACTTAGGTTTCCATTTTAGTTTGTCAATTACAGGCTGAATTTGGTCAAGCGTTTTATAGCGTATAGACATACTTCCACTATTATTGTTTTTGTGATTAAACTCCACCTTTAAACCAAGCAAGACGGTTAATTCTCTTTCTAAATACTCAATATTTACGTTGTTTAAACCGTCAAGTGAATCATAGTTTTGACTATCGTTTGATACTGCTTTGGTTCTTTTAATTTGGTTTACAAGTTTTTCTGTTTTTCTTACACTCAACTCTTCATCGATAATTCTGTCAGCAACTTCTTTTGCTTTATCTTCAGGCAAAGACACCAATACCCTTGCATGACCAAAACTCAAGTCACCGTTAGAAATATGCCTTTTTACACTATTAGGTAAAGATAACAGCCTTAAAACATTAGCTATGTGGCTTCTACTTTTGCCTAACTGAGAAGATAGTTTTTCTTGGGTGTATTCAAACTTTAACATTAGCGAGCGAAACCCTTCTGCTTCTTCTATTATATTTAGATCAGATCTTTGAAGGTTTTCGATAAGAGCAACTCCTAAAGCTGTCGAATCATCAAAGTCTCGTACTATAACTGGTACTTCATGTAGTTTGACTATTTGAGCAGCTCTCCAACGCCTCTCTCCCGCTATAATTTCATATGAAGAGCCTTTATGAGAAAGCGGTCGCACTAATATAGGCTGAAGAATGCCATTAGATTTTATTGACTCGGCTAACTCATCTAACTCGGTTTGATCAAAATGCTTTCGGGGCTGAAACTTTCCTGAAATTAGGTTTTGAATAGGTAGCTTTATCTGCTCATTTTCACTATCATTCTTATTTCCTATTTTTTTTTCAAGATTATTCTTAATTATATTTAAAGAAGGAATGGGGTTTTTATCTTTAACGCTATTGTTATTATTACTAATTTTAGACTCTATCTTTGTCTTAACGACTGAAGCCAGGCCCTCATCACTGGATAAAAGGGACGATAAACCCATTCCTAGTTTTTTTGGTGATTTTTTCTTATTTTTTTTTTGAGTTTTATTCATTACTTTTCCTTAGTTTTTTAAGCCTCCAAAATTTCCCCTCTTTAAAACTTCTGCAGCTAAATTAACATAAGCTTCAGACCCAACGCAACTATGGTCATATAATAATATCGGCTTTCCATGTGAAGGAGCTTCAGAAATTTTTATGTTTCTTGGAATGATTGTTTCATAAACAGCGGAACCCATTACTTCCCTTACATCCTCTTCAACCTGAAAACTTAATTTATTCCTTGAATCATACATTGTTAATAAAATGCCATCTAAGTCTAATGAGCTATTCAAACCAGATTTTATATCTTTAATCACCCTAAGAATTTGGCTAAGCCCCTCTAGTGCATAAAATTCACATTGCAACGGAATCAATACTTTATTGGATGCTGTTAAAGCGTTAGTAGTCAAAAAGCCCAGTCCAGGCGGACAATCAATTATTATTGCTGAAAAATCTACGGGGAGTTTTTCTATAGCTTCTTTTAAAATATACTCATTACCTTCCCCATTATTGATTTCATGTTCAGCCTTTGCCAAAGAAACACTGGAGGGGACAACCCCCAAACCATTGACTTCTGTTGGCTTAATTGCGTCAGCAAGCTCCACTCTTTTAGTTAAAACCTCATAAGCTCCAGGTTGACGTTTGTTTGACTGTATAGCAAATCCAGTACTAGCATTTCCTTGTGGGTCAAGATCAATAACTATACATGATTTCCCTGAAATTGATAAGGCCGTAGCTAAGTTGACAGCTGTAGTAGTTTTCCCAACCCCACCTTTTTGATTAACTATTGAAAATACTGTTCGCATAGTTTAATTACTTTTTCTTCAGGTTAACTATTTCTAAGGTAACTCCACCTGATTTATCTAATAAATAACTATTCTTAACAATTTTGTATGAAAAATTCCAGAGTTTTTTCGCTTTTTCAATTTCTTTTTGATAATTTTTACCTTTAGGGAGAAGCAAAATTGTGTTTTTACTGGACAAAGGCATTAGAAGCTTTAACAAAATATAGAGTGGGGCAACCGCACGAGACATTATAACGTCATATTTTTCTTCTACTTTTTCAACTCTTTCATTGATAATACTCACCGATAACATTAATTTTTTCTTAACAAGGTTCAAAAACTCGCATTTTTTTTTGTTTGACTCTATTAAGGTCATTTGTATTTCTTTTTTTTGACTTGAAAGAATCAACAGGCAAACTAAACCCGGAAAACCAGCGCCTGAACCAACATCACATACCCTAATACTTCTATTTGCATTATTTTTAAAAGAAATTATTCTGTTGGTTAGCTTGGCAGAATCGCTGAAATGCCTGAGCCAAATATTTGAAATTGTTCCCGACCCAACAAGGTTTGTTTTTTCCTGATATTTTATCAGAAGATTATGGTATTCCGCAAATTGTTCAATTGTTTCACGTGGAACATTATAAAGTTTTTTAAAAGATTTGATCTGATCAGAAGTTTCCACTTTATTTTTTAATATATTTTAGGAGAATAGCAGCAGCAGCAGGAGTCATTCCAGGTAGTTCTCGAGCTTCTCCAATATTTTTGGGCTTATACTTCTTCAATATTTCTTTTACCTCGTTTGATAAACCAGAGCAGTTATCAATATTTTTATTAAAATTTATTGTTAGCCCTTTATCTCTATTTAACTCCTCAATTTCTAATAGATATCTTTGCGAATATTTTTCATAAAAAGAATTGACTTTGATTTGTTTAGATATCTTTTTATCTAATTTAAGCTTTTTTAATTCGGGCCATATCCTATTTATTAGCTTCCAGCTGCCATCTTTGTACCCAAGAATATCATAGGCTGAACGTTTCTTTCCATCTTGATTAATTTTTAAACCGGCTTTTTTGTATATTTGTGGAGATGCAGTCAGTTTTTTCAGAATCTTGGTTGAATTATTGAGTATTTCTTTTTTCTTTTCCCATTCTTTTTTCCTTGATTTCTCAACAATTCCTAATGATATTGCTTTGTCAGTGAGTCTTTCGTCAGCATTGTCAGCTCTAAGAAATAACCTGTACTCTGCTCTAGAAGTAAACATTCTGTAGGGTTCAATTAGTCCACCCTTAATAATATCAGAGGTCAGGACACCTAAATATCCGTCCGAACGCTCCAATACAAATTCTGCTTCGTTTGATAAGTATCTTGCTGAATTAATTCCAGCCAAAAGACCTTGGGCAGCTGCCTCCTCGTAACCTGTAGTTCCATTAATTTGTCCGGCAAGGTACAACCCCTTTATCTTTTTTGTTTCATATGTATTTTTAATTTCATTACTTTCTATACAGTCGTATTCAACGGCATAACCAAACTTTTCAATTACAGCCTTTTCTAAACCTTTTATTGTCTTAAGAAAATCTATTTGGGATTTTTTTGGTAAAGATGTTGAAATACCATTAGGATAAATTATTTTTCCACCTTTTGTTTCTGGTTCCAAAAATATTTGATGCCTATTTCTGTCAGCGAATTTCATAATTTTATCTTCAATTGAAGGACAATACCTAGGACCTCTTGATTGTATACTCCCATTGTAGATAGGTGATTTATGAATACTTTCATTAATTATTTTATGAGTTCTTCTATTAGTATGTGTAATAAAACAAGGGGTTTGATCAACATTTAATTTCTTTGTCATAAAGGAAAAGGGTTCGGGTTCGTCATCTCCCTCCTGAACAATACATTTGGAAAAATCAATTGAATCGCCTCTAATTCTTGCAGGAGTCCCAGTTTTTAATCTAAATATGGAAAAATTATTTTGTTTAAAGAAGTTCGCAAGTTTTTTAGAAGAGGAGCCCCCAATTCTACCCGCACTCCATGTTTCCTGACCCATAAATATTTTTCCGGACAAAAAAGTACCAGTTGTTAATATCACAGAACCACAAGTAATTTTTCCATTAGATTCTGTTTCAATTCCTTCAATGGTTTTTGTGCTTTTAGTCTGACTTATTAATAAATCATTTACCTCATCTTCTATAATATCTATTCCTTCTTTTGAAATTATTTTTGAAATATTGTTTTTATACTTATTTCTATCAATTTGAGCTCTTGGTCCTTGAACAGCTTCACCTCTAGTTCTATTCAACATTCGAAATTGAATTCCAGACAGATCTGAAGCTAATCCCATAACACCCCCCATTGCATCTATTTCTCTTATAAGATGACCTTTTCCCAGTCCACCCATTGCAGGGTTACAAGACATTACCCCAATGTCATCTGCAGAAAAAGTTACTATTGCAACGTTTAAGTTAAGTCTTTTGGCCATAACAGCGGCTTCAACCCCAGCATGCCCCCCACCGATAACTAAAATATCATAATTCATAAAAAAAGTTCCACGTGAAACATTATTACTTTCCAATACAAAATTTATTAAACACAAGCTCCAACCTTTCTTCTATATTACTTTTTCCATACAAAGTATCTAAAGAAGACAAAGTTTTAGATAAAAAATCACTCGCTATTTCGATATTTTCTATATTTTCTATATTTTCTATACACATTTCTAAATCACTAATCATAGATGAAATAATACTTATTTGTGCCTTTTCAAAGAAGTAATAATTTTCATTTATATTGCTGTCAATTAATAACAGATTTTTATTTAAAAACTTCATTAAACTAATCAATATCTGGTAGTCATTTTTATTATTTTTACAAGATATTGAGAAAGACTCAGTTTTCTTCAAGGTAGGGATTTGGTTTACCCACTTTGTTTTAACACTAGCAAAGGAACCCAAGTCTTCTTTATTATACACTACTACTAAATTTTTATCTCCAATTTGATAAATTGCATCTTCAATAAAACTAGCGTTCATTTTAGTAAAAGAATCTGGTGAAAGTACAAGAATAAAATTTTTAGAACTATCTAAAATTTTAAGAGTTTTCTTTACGCCTTTTTTTTCAATTAAATTTTTTGCTTTTCTCAATCCAGCAGTATCTGTAATAGTAGATTTAAGTCCGAAAATTTCAAGTTGAGTGGTGTTTTTATCCCTAGTAGTTCCTTTAATGGAAGACGTAATTGCTTTATTTTCTTGGCATAAAAGATTGAAAAACGAAGACTTTCCGCTGTTTGGTGGCCCAAATATAACAACTTCTTGTCCTTTATACGCTTTGTCCCAAGTAGTAGATAGCTCTACAGCTTTTTTTGCTTTTTGAACGATTTTTGTTAAATTATTTAAAACAATATTTAGATTATAATTTTCTCCTTCTTCAGGAAAATCAATAGCAGAATCTAAAATTGCAAGGTTTTCTATTATAACTTCTCTCCATTCTTTACAAATATTCTGTGCTTGTCCAAAAGTTTGTATTGATGCTACTATTCTTTGTTGTTCAGTTTCTGATGAAATTAAGTTAGCTAAACCCTCATAGTGAATAAGATCATTTTTACCATTAGCAAAAGCCCTTTTTGAAAACTCCCCGGGTAGTGCAAATCTACATCCTATAGTTTTCTCAAGAATTTCAAACATTTTATTAATGATAGCTATGCTTCCATGAGTGTGAATTTCCAACATATCCTCACCTGTATATGAAAAGGGGGCTTTGAAAAAAATAATTAAGCCACGGTCAATTACGGAGTCCTGGTGATCAAAAAAAGTAACAAAGCTAGCTGTTCTGTTAGAAAATTTTCTTTTTTTGGTCAATTTTTTCGCAACATTCAACGAATTTGGACCTGAAAGTCTTATTACTGCAATTGCAGAACGTCCATAAGGAGTCGACAAAGCAAAGATAGTTTCTTTTTTTACCATCAATTTCACTATTATTAATTTAGGTTTACAATTATATATATAAATTTTAGTATTGTTGCAAAAAAAGGATTTGTTTTGATCAAGCCTCTCTCAATCTTTTTAGTTGCTTTCTTATCAACCGATGCCCACGCCCAAGTAAATTCTGGTGATACAGCTTGGATCCTTTCATCCTCAGCATTAGTCTTATTCATGACATTACCTGGTCTAGCCTTGTTCTACGCTGGATTAGTTCAATCTAAAAATGTTTTATCAGTATTGTGCCAACATTTTGGAATAGCTTGTCTAATGTCAATCATATGGGTTGTTCTTGGTTATTCTATTGCTTTTTCACCGGGTGACTCAGGTTTTTTTGGAAATTTGTCAAAAATGTTTATAGAATTACCTCCTGGGTCTTTGAGTGGCAATATTCCAGAAGTTTTATTTGCAATGTTTCAAATGACATTTTGCATTATAACACCAGCATTAGTGATTGGTTCATATGTTGAAAGAATAAAGTTTTCTGTAGTTCTTATTTTCTCAGCATTGTGGTTAATTTTTGTTTACTGTCCAGTTGCTTTTTGGGTATGGGGCGGAGGATTCTTAGCAGAAATGGGAGTAAAAGATTTTGCAGGTGGTATTGTTGTCCATACAACAGCTGGCTTAGCTGCTTTAGTGATTGCTCTTGTTTTAGGGAAAAGAAGAACTTTTGGTTCCAACATAATGGTACCACCACACAGTCCTGTTCTTACAATGATTGGAGCATCTATGCTATGGGTCGGATGGTTTGGATTTAATGGTGGTTCTGCTTTAGCTGCTGACCAAACTGCCTCAATGGCAATCTTAGTTACTCATATCGCTGCATCAATTGGAGCTTTTTCATGGATATTAATAGAATGGTTTCGATTTGGAAAACCCTCATTAGTAGGAATGGCTACTGGAATGGTTGCAGGACTTGCGACTATTACGCCAGCTTCTGGATTTGTAGGGGTACAAGGCGCGATTATTCTTGGTGTAAGTGGAGGAGTATTGTGTTATGTTGCTGTAGACCTCGTAAGAATAAAGCTTAAGGTTGATGACAGTCTTGATGTATTCGCTGTCCATGGTGTTGGTGGTATTCTTGGAACTATTCTATGCGGTCTTCTCATTTCCTCTAGCTGGGGAGGGGTCGGCTTTGACGAAGGTTTACAAGCTATTGATCATATTAAGATTCAATCATACGCAGTTATTGTAACAATAATCTGGACCATAGTAATTACATATATAATATTAAAGATAATATCTCTATTTACATCTTTAAGAGTTGACGAAGAAAATGAAATCGAAGGCTTAGACACATCAACTCATGGAGAAAGTGGTTATAACAATTAGTTTCTCCAGTTATAAATGATTTGTAGCAATTAACTTATCCCATATTTTTTTTGCTATATTTGTCCCGCATAATTCTTTGATCTGAACGATCCCTGTTGGTGAGGTAACATTAATCTCTGTTAATGTTTCATTAATAAGGTCTATTCCAACAAAGAAGAGTTTCTCTTTTATTAAAATTTTTTTTAGAGAATTACATATTTTTTTTTCTTTATCACTTAGATCCGTTACTTCGGCCCTTCCACCCAGATGTAAATTAGCTTTAAAGTGCCCCTTCGGAGGAATTCTATTTATAATACCTACCGGATTACCGTTTAAAAGAATAACTCTTTTATCTCCATTTTTAACATTTTCTATGAATTTTTGAATAACAACTGGAACTTGATATTTGTTTATTAGTTTGAGAAACTGATTATTTGCTTCCTTAGGCTTTTTTATGTCTACCTTTTCAATACCTTCACCACCTTTATTGTAAAGAGTTTTGATCACAACTCTTTTATATTTTTTTAATAAATCCTTAAAAGAATTCAAATTACCGGTGATGAATGTTTGAGGCATTAAATCTGGAAAGTACATTGGAAAAATTTTTTCAGTAAAATTTTTTATTCCAGAGGGATCATTAACAAAAAAGGGTTTTTTATTAAATTTATTATGTATTTCTAAAAGATAACAGTTGGTTAGATATGCGAGATCGAAAGGTGGATCTTGGCGAATAAAAAAAAATCAAACTTTTTAATTTCTAATTCATCTTTTTTACCAATAGTTAAGTTTTCATTTAGAACTTCATTACCTACTGTTGTAACAGCACTTTTTTTTAATGTAACTTGTTTCGGTGAACCTACCCAAATTTTAATGTTGTTTTTCAAACCTTCCTTAATGATAGAAATAGTTGAATCAGAACTTTCATTCAGCTTTTCCAAGGGATCCATTTGAAAAAAAGCAGAGAGTTGTTTATCTGACATTTTTTATAGTTTTTTGAATATCAACCAACAGAACAAGCTTCTTAATATCATCCATGCTGTTCAAAAAGTCTTCTATTTTTGTTTTCTCTTCCATGTCTGAAGAAATTCCCATTATATAAACATTTCCATTTACAACATCTACACTATAATTATTGCTAAGAATACCAGGTTCAAGTAACAGTCTATTATTAATTTTCACTTCAAAAATAAAGTCTTCTGTTTTTTCAGAAAATGAAATTTGAGGTCCAATTTCAAGCTCATTA
>MDSZ01122395.1_pt1 | contig 10094 bp, 8 predicted proteins | sample 811201 | NCBI WGS metagenome assembly MDSZ01 (sample SAMN05326647, study PRJNA326480) | marine metagenome | isolation source: seawater | place: Indian Ocean: North | collected 2010 | reverse complement strand
TTGGAGGCAATAGCTTGACTGAATTAAAACAGGCACTGGCTGAGGCCGAGCAAGACATTACTGGCGGATTCAGCCCGCGCTGTGCGCCAATGGCCGATATCCGAGATATTGGTGGGTTGTTGAGCCGGGCTGGGCTAGCTTTGCCGGTGGCTGATAGTGACAGGCTTACGGTAAATTACCCTCACATGTTTAAACTGATGTCAGATTTACGAGGTATGGGGGAACAAAACGCCTTGTTTTCACGGCTAAAAACACCAACAAGGCGGCAGGTGTTTATGCGAGCCGCAGAGATTTATCAGCAACGTTTTGGTCGGGCTGGCGGCCAAATTCCGGCTAGTTTTGAGATAGTCACTTTGACTGGCTGGGCGCCGCATGAGAGTCAGCAAAAGCCACTTCGCCCGGGTACCGCGTTGCATCGGTTGGCAAGTGTTCTCGAAACTGAGGAACAGGATCCTGAAGTTGGGGTTTAGATCACAATAAATCCTGTAATGCGGCAATCAGCGGGATATCGGCGTCTGGCATGGGATAGTCGCGCAACTTTTGTGGCCGCACCCATTTCAGCGCACCGCCCTCGATTGGCTGGGGTCTGCCTTGCCAGCGCCGGCAGACATAGAGCATCATCAACAGATGAAATGCTGTTCGATTGTCACTCGCGCTGTAGCTATGGCTGGCAAAACTCAGCGGTGCCAAACAGGATGTGTTGGTATTAATGCCTAATTCTTCGTCAAGCTCTCTGATTAGGGCTGTTTCTGGGGTTTCACCGGGTTCGATCTTACCACCGGGAAATTCCCATAGTCCGGCCATTGGTTTGCCTTCAGGACGTTTTGCCAGCAACACCCGGCCATCACGGTCAATCAGCGCCACGGCGCTAACCAACAGCATGTCTATACCTCCAAGCTTGGCTGGCGCCGCATCTACCATAACAATCAGCTGCGGTAGTTAGCATTGATTGAAATGTAGCTATGCGTCAGATCACAGCTGTAGACAGTCGCCACCCCCGTCCCTACTCCAACCGATACGGCAATATCGATTGATGCGGTTTGCAAATGGTCGGCAATCGGATTTTCGTCATAATCTGCAACGCGCACTCCGTTGGTGGCAACCGGGAACCCGCCTATTTTTATACCAATCATCTCATGATTTATGCCAAAACCAGATTTGCCAACGGCCATAACTATTCGTCCCCAATTTGCGTCTTCACCGGCAATGGCGGTTTTAACAAGTGGTGAATTTGCAACAGCAAGGCCAATGTGCCGGGCCTGACGATCTGAGTCGGCGCCGCTGATGGTGATGGTGATGAATTTGCTTGCCCCTTCGCCATCTCGCACAATTTGCGTTGCCAAATCCACCATCAATTGTCGCAGCGCGTGACGAAATCCAGCAAGCTTAGGATCCTCAGCGCTTCTAATCATTGGGGTGTTGGCACGCCCGGTGGCGATGAGGAATACCGTATCATTTGTTGATGTGTCGCTATCAACAGTTATGGCATTAAAGCTCTGATCGGTCTCGGTTGTTAGCAAAGTCTGCAACAAATCAGCTGGTAATGTCGCATCGGTGGCGATATAGCCAAGCATGGTTGCCATATTTGGAGCGATCATGCCGGACCCTTTGGCAATGCCACAAATATTGACAGGTACGCCGCCAATTTCACAGGTAACATGCGCGCCTTTTGGAAATGTATCTGTTGTCAAAATGGCACAAGCTGCCTGTTCCCAACTGGCGCCTTGATTGGCAACAAGCTGAGGAAAATAGGTAGATAGTTCAGAAGTCTCAAGCGGTTCACCAATGACTCCGGTTGATGCCAGTAAAATTTGGTCTGCGCTGATGCCAAGCGCGCACGCCAGTGCCGAACTTGTTTGACAGACAGCATCGCGGCCGTGTTTGCCGGTAAAAGCATTGGCGTTACCTGCATTGGTCAAAATTGCACCAGCCCGGCCAGAAGCAACCACATTACGGCTCCAGATTACCGGTGCAGCGGCAGTATCAGACCGTGTGAAAACTCCTGCTACAGTTGCTGTAGCGCAAAGCTTCATCAGCAATAGATCATTTCGGTTTTTATATCTCAGTCCGCTTGCCGCCACTGCTAGGTCAAGGCCTTCAATGGCGGGCAATTCTGGAAATTTGTCTGGTGCAAGTGGAGACCGCATTGTCATAGCAAACCTCTTGGCAAACTTTTCTCAAAGTTGCTTATTGCGTGGCATCCATCGCATCTTTGCGCACATCGGCGAAGCTTCGCAACTGGATGTCTTGACTGGCACGCAATTCCTCCAGCAACCGGCCAAGAGTTTGCGTTGACAGATTATTTTCCAGTTGCGCCCGCATGACCTCAAGATCCGGGGCCGGTGCGATGTCTTTTCCGTCCACTTTGATGACGTGCCAGCCAAATTGTGTTTGCACCGGGGTATCTGAATAACTGCCTATCGCAAGACCAAAAGCGGCTGTTTCAAAAGCCGGCACCATTTGCCCACGCCCAAATTTTCCGAGCGACCCGCCATTTGGCCCGCTGGGGCCAGTTGATTTTTCCTTCGCCAATTCAGCAAAATCACCACCATTTTGTAACGCCGAAATGACAGCCTCGGCCTCAGCTTCGGTCTCAAGAAGAATATGTGACGCGGTCACCTGCTCGCGAGATGCCGAGTCGGCAACATATTTGTCGTAGGCCCCTTTAATTGCTGTTTCTGTAATCTCGGCGCGAACTTTCTCTGCAAGCCAGCTTTCTGCCAGCACCCGGTTTGCTGCCATCTGCATAGCAGCAGCAATCTCAGGCTTTTTGTCATAGGCAACATTACGCGCTGCAGCGGCGGCAAGCTGTGAATCAATCATATCGGCAACAAGCTGTGAATAATAATTTTCCAGCGGTGCTTGCCGAAACTCTTCGGGTAGAAGTTCGACTGTTCTCAAAACATCATCCAGCCATATGTCTTTGCCGTTCACCGTGCCAACTGATATCTGGTCACTCGCCTGTGCAATTGCAGAGGTCAAACAAACCGCCGCTAGCACACCATAGCCAGTATGCCGCAAGATGCGTCCGAATTGATCCTTCAGAGATGCCTCAAAACAATAGGATTTGCCGGTCATTACATATTCTCCGTCCACTTTATCATTGGCATTAATTTGTTTGCGTGCGGCGGCGGCGCCACTCGCCTGAAAAAACTTGATTAGGCTTGTTTACTAGCGGTACCTGTCTAAATCAGATATATAACCTAAAGGCAGGGTTTATATCCAGTTTAATCCTGCCCTTTCCAGAAGTTCCTTACGGCCTTTAAAAGCGAACAAGCTACTCTTACGAAAACTATGCCAATCAATTGACAAAATTGGCAACTATACCTATGTCCTTTCATGCATAATGTGGCAGTGTAAGGTCGCTTGAACGTCAAGCGACGATTTGCACGTCTGTATGTTGCCGGTCAGGGGAACTCTCATGTTTGGGTCGTTAGCGAAAAGTCTGTTTGGCAGTTCCAATGATCGGGCTGTAAAAAACCTGCAGCCTCTAGTATCAGAAATCAATGGACTTGAAGATGGCTTGAGCAGCAAGGACGACGGGGCGTTGCGTATCATTACGGAAAAATTGCGCGACCGGTTAGCTAATGGCCAAGCCAAAGATGATTTACTTCCCGAGGCTTTTGCCCTAGTTCGCGAAGCGGCCAAACGGACGCTTGGCCAACGACATTTTGATGTGCAATTGATGGGCGGTATTGCGCTTCATAACGGGCAGATTGCTGAAATGAAAACTGGCGAAGGTAAAACACTGGTGGCAACGTTGGCCGTGTTTTTAAATGCCCTTGACCAGCGAGGCGTTCACGTGGTGACGGTGAATGATTATTTGGCTCAGCGTGATGCCGAATGGATGGGCCGGGTCTACAAATTTTTGGGTCTCAGCGTGGGTTGTATTACAGCTGGGCTGGACGATGACGCCCGTCGTCAGGCTTATGGTTGTGATGTGACATACGGCACCAACAATGAATTTGGTTTTGACTATCTGCGTGATAATTTAAAGTTCCGCCTAGAAGATATGGTTCAGCGTGATTTTAATTTTGCGATTGTCGATGAAGTTGACTCGATCCTGATTGACGAGGCTCGCACACCATTGATCATCTCTGGTCCAGCAGAGAGCAATTCGGCGTTGTATTTGGTGGCGGATTCGATAACCCCACAGTTAGCTGCTGATGATTTTGATCTGGATGAAAAAGCCAACAGTATTACGCTGACTGAAGCTGGCATTGAGCATGCTGAAGATCTTTTGCGTACTGCCGGGAAAATCGGCAGTGGCACATTGTACGATATTGATAACGTCGGCCTTCTGCATCATGTCAATCAATCGTTAAAAGCGCACCATTTATTTAAGCGTGACACCCATTATATGGTTAATCAAGGCCAAGTAATGATTATTGATGAATTTACTGGCCGGGCTATGCCAGGGCGGCGGTTTTCAGATGGCCTTCATCAGGCCATCGAGGCAAAGGAAAAAGTTGAAATTCAGGCGGAGAACCAGACGCTGGCATCGGTAACTTTCCAGAATTATTTTCGTATGTATCAAAAGCTTGCCGGCATGACTGGTACGGCGATGACCGAGGCTGGTGAATTTTCCGAAATCTATGGTCTTGAGGTGATGGAAATACCGACGAATCGCGATGTGGCGCGGCAAGACCATGATGATGAGGTCTATCGAACCAGCGCTGAACGTGATGACGCTGTGATTGCGTTGGTTGAAGATTGCAAAGAACGCCAGCAGCCAATTTTAGTTGGCACCGTCAGCATCGAGAAATCTGAAAAACTATCAGCACAGCTGACCAAACGTAAAATTCCTCATAAGGTATTAAATGCTCGAGTTCACCATGAAGAGGCGATGATTATTGCTGAGGCTGGCGTGCCGGGCGCGGTTACCATTGCAACAAATATGGCTGGTCGCGGCACCGATATTCAACTTGGTGGTAATCTTGATATGCGTCTCGAACGGGCCGGAGGAAAAAAGCCACTTACCGACGCAGAGCGTGACAAAACTTCTAGCGAGGTTGCCAACGCAAAAAAGGTGGCCCTCGATGCTGGCGGCCTTTATGTGATCGGTACAGAACGTCACGAGTCACGGCGTATTGACAATCAGTTGCGCGGCCGAACTGGGCGTCAAGGTGATCCTGGAGCGTCCAAATTCTTTTTGTCGCTTGAAGATGATTTGATGCGTATTTTTGGATCAGAAAAGCTAGATGGCATGCTTGTCAAGCTTGGACTTGAAAAGGGTGAGGCCATTATTCATCCTTGGATTAATAAGGCTGTTGAAAAAGCTCAGACAAAAGTTGAAGCTCGCAATTTTGAAATCCGAAAACAATTATTGAAATATGACGATGTGATGAATGATCAGCGGAGGGTGATCTTTGATCAGCGTAAAGATATTATGCGGTCTGAAAATGTCCATGACACCGTTGTCGATATGCGGCATGAGGCGGCGGCGCTAATTGTTGAGCGAGCCATTCCCGCAAATAGTTATCACGACCAATGGCTCACCGAACAGTTGCGTAATGATGCACAACGTGTTTTAGGTGTTGAAGCGCCAATTTCAGATTGGTTTGCTGAAGACGGTATTGCCGAGCCGGAAATCGAAGAACGCTTAATCGCCGCCTCTGATCGGCGCATGGCTGAAAAGGCGGTGCGGCTTGGCCCTGATATAATGCGGATGGCAGAAAAATCATTGTTGTTACAGGTTCTCGACCAACAATGGAAAGAACATCTGCTCAGCCTTGATCAGTTGCGTCAGGGCATCTCATTGCGGGCTTATGCGCAAAAAGATCCGTTGAATGAATACAAGCGCGAAGCGTTTATGATGTTTGAATCCATGTTGGCTAGCATGCGTGAAACCACAAGTATGGTGTTGTCACATGTCGAGTTACGCAGTGAGTCTGCTGATGATCGCCCTGCGGCATCTGTAAGCCCTGCGCCCACTGCTCCACCAAAAAAGGTCGCGCGGAATGCTCCATGCCCGTGTGGGTCAGGAAAAAAATATAAACATTGCCATGGCGCAATTATAGCATAATTTGCTGATTGAGTTTTAGAGATGATCAAATATCAATTAATTTGTGATCAAAGTCATGAGTTTGAGGGCTGGTTTCAGAGCAGTGTCGCCTATGATGAACAAGCTGCAAGTGGATTGCTTTGCTGTCCGATTTGTGACAGTGATCAGGTGAAACGGGCATTAATGGCGCCAAATATTGCTAGCGCAAAACGGCGCAAAACAGCGGCTGATCACTCACCAGCTTCTGAGACCAATGAATCGGCTCGGGCCGGACCAGCTACTCCCGATTGGCATGAGGCCTCGGCTGGGCATGCCGCGACGCCGGGCCGGGCCCCGGTGCTTCAAGCTGAACAAGTGCAAGCTTACGGCGCGGCACTTGCTGAGCTCCGACAATTACGGCAGAAGCTCATCAAGAATTGCCGTGATGTTGGCGATAATTTTGCTGAAGAAGCACGCAAAATACACTACGGAGAGGTCGAAGCTGAGGGCATCTATGGACAGACCACGGAGGAGGAGCGCGAAGCACTCAAAGATGAGGGCATTGAGATATTTGATATGCCGTGGGCACCGTCTGACCATTGACCAAGCAAAACGGTGGCATGAGATTGTCCGGGTTCAGACAAATCCGCCACTTGCCGCGTAATTAATTGCTAAGGAGCCGGTCTGCTTGAACCCGCCACTCAGTCGAGGCGCCAGTCCAGTTATATCATCAATGACGATTCCAACTGCGGCAAATTCATTGCACAATTCACTCGGCCGAACAAATTTTTTGGGATCATGGGTGCCAGCTGGCACCAACTGGACAACATATTCCAGAGCAAATTTTGCGAATAACAAAGCGGGTAGGCTTCGATTAATTGTGGTCACAATAACCACGCCGTTTGGATCCAGCATGCTGGCAATTGCCTTGATAAATAGGCCACGGTCTGCAACATGCTCAATCACTTCCGACGCACAAATGACCTCAAAAGATTTGTCGGTCTTGGCTAGTTCTTCAATAGTGCAACAATTGTAATCAATATCTAGACCAGACTGTTTGGCATGTGCGGTGGCGGCCTTGATTGCTGCCTCAGTTATGTCGATGCCAGTCACCGTTGCGCCCAGTCTAGCCATTGGTTCAGCAAGTAAACCACCACCGCATCCAATATCGAGAATTCGCAAACCAGTCAGCGGATGCAATGCCGTGGCGGCCGGACGTGTTATCTTTGGCCAAAAGCGTTTAATATTGGCTAAAATATAATCCATTCTAATCGGCGTAAAAGCATGGAGCGGTGCCATTGGCCCGCGCGTGTCCCACCATTGACCAGACAAAGCGGCAAAATTATCAATTTCTCTCTGATCTGCTGTCGTTACCATTGAACTTGCCCCGTCGCGCCGTTCTCGCTATTACGTGCGTGAAATTAACCTAGTGAGTTTAGCATACAACAAATGGCACGAATTGTTCAAAAATTTGGTGGCACGTCGGTTGCCGACCTTTATCGGATACGCAATGTTGCCCAGCGAGTGAAAGCAGAGGTTGATGCCGGTCATGAAGTGGCAGTGGTAGCGTCTGCGATGTCGGGCACAACCAACCAGCTGGTTGAGTGGGCGACTACTGTTGGCGCGGTCCATGATGCTCGCGAGTATGACGCGATTGTCGCCACCGGAGAACAGGTGACAGTTGGCTTGCTTGCCATTGCTTTACAAAATCTTGGCGTTGACGCGCGCTCATGGCTTGGATGGCAAGTGCCAATCCAAACTGATGATGTGCATGGTGCTGCCCGAATCGACCATATTGACCCGGCAATCATCGATGACCGGCTACGCCAAGGACAGGTGGCGGTTATTGCTGGCTTTCAGGGCATTGGGCCCGATAACCGCATTACCACGCTTGGGCGTGGTGGGTCCGATACCTCGGCAGTGGCATTGGCGGCGGCGTTGAATGCTGATCGCTGTGATATCTACACAGATGTCGATGGTGTCTATACCACCGACCCTCGCATCGCACCGAAAGCGAGTAAGCTTGACCGAATCACATTTGAAGAAATGTTGGAAATGGCATCATCAGGGGCAAAAGTTCTGCAAACACGTTCGGTAGCAATGGCGATGCGGCATAATGTTAACCTTCAGGTATTGTCGAGCTTCACTAACGCGCCTGGAACTTTCGTTGTAAATGAGGACACAATCATGGAACAGGAAACCATTAGCGGCATTACATATAGCCCGGACGAAGCAAAAATTACAATTGTTGGTTTGCCTGACCACCCAGGTGTTGCCGCTGCGGTGTTTGGTAAATTAGCTGATTACCATGTCAATGTTGATATGATTGTGCAATCAGCATCAAGCACAACCCAGACCACCGACATCAGTTTTTCGGTTGGGCGCCTTGATATGGTAAAAGCAGTTGATATTATTGAGAAAAGTCAAGAATCTCTGGAATTTGAAACAGTTGTTGCTGACCCTAATGTGTCAAAAATCTCAGTCGTTGGTACGGCCATGCGATCACAGCCCGGTGTCGCCAAGACCATGTTTGAAACTTTAGCGTCAAAGGGTGTGAATCTTCAGGTGATTTCAACTTCTGAGATTAAAATCTCAGTTTTGATTGACGCAGAATATACGGAGCTTGCGGTAAGAAGTTTGCACACGGCATTCGGACTCGATGATGGCTGATTTGATGGCGCCGCATAAAAGCTGTGTCAAAAAAATCCAGCGTACATAGGGCTAGACCATTTTGGAATTATTCGTCAAATAACTGATTGACTTGACAAAATGGTCTGAAAAGCTACACATCATATATTCGGAGAAAAAACCGATCGGTTGTTCTTGGAGGTAGCCGCATTTGACTCAAACGATTTTGCCCGGTGTTGGTGAAGGCCAGCCCCTCAACGACAACTTCAAACGGATCGGCAAGCAGCTGCAAGCGGCTCGAAAAGAGCGTGGCTTGCGGATGACAGATGTTGCGCGTGAACTCCGAATTTCGGCAGATTATTTGAGGTGGCTTGAGTCGGGTGATTTTGATCAGCTGCCAGCTCCGACATATGTGTCTGGCTTTTTACGCAGCTATGGCAAATTCTTAGAGCTAGACGGTGCTGACCTCGCTAGGCGGTTTTATTCAATCAACGGCGATGCTTCATCCACCATGGATTATAAACTGCCGGTAACAGCTGGACCACCGCAACGGTCTGCACCGGCGGTAGCTTCTTTGTTTGTCGTGCTGGCATTAGTTGGTTACGGGGGGTGGTATTGGATCAGTGGCCCAACAACACCGGACGCCGCTGCCGAGAGTGAATTAGCAGTTGGTGAGATCGATAGTAAACAACCGGCTTTGATGGAAAAAAATGCGATCGGGCAAAGATTTGAGACCCTTTCACAAGTTCCACTAGACACGTTGCCGGGTGACGATGCTTCTGTCATTGTATCCAATGATGATTTGTCTGGAAAAACACCACTTGTAACGACAACAGACGGCGATGATAACGTCGATACTGAGAACGCTTCCGGCACAATCAATCTTACCTCAGTGGCGCCAAGTAGCAGTAAGTCGGTTGTTAATGATAGAGATGCCGGGGTTATGGTGTTTAACAGCCCAACATTGGCAACCACCTCGTCATATTCGACAGATGGAGATGCAGCGACCCAAGTCGTTACACAGATATCGCGCATTGAAACTTTTAACAATACGACGGTGACGCCTGACTCTTTCCAGCGACCGCCACCAAGTCATGCCGCCGCCGTGGCAACATCGCGAGACCCGGATCAGGAGGTGACCATTCGCGCAACCGCCTCAAGCTGGGTGGAGATTGTGCGAGATGACGGCACAGCGGTACTAAAAAAGTTACTGAAAACTGGCGAAACCTACGTGATAGATGATGGTAGAGCGCTCTATCTTAGCACCGGTAATGCCGGCGGGATTGAGCTTGTTGCTGACGGTAATAACATAATTTCAATTGGTGCCATTGGTGAAATTGTTCGGGATTTGCCGCTGGAAAAAAATCGATTGCGTGAGCGTTTTTAGCACGACCATCTCGAAGATATTATTTTTCTAAAGGGCAATCGTAAAGCATTTTGGTGAAGATGCCTGTGCGAGATGTCTGATTTTTGGTTTTTGTCT
>MDSZ01069290.1_pt1 | contig 10094 bp, 6 predicted proteins | sample 811201 | NCBI WGS metagenome assembly MDSZ01 (sample SAMN05326647, study PRJNA326480) | marine metagenome | isolation source: seawater | place: Indian Ocean: North | collected 2010 | reverse complement strand
GAGAGAAAAAAAAGAAAAAAAAAGCCCCCCCCCCTAAAAAAAGCGCCAATTTTTTTGTTCGTTCTTTTTTTTTCATTTATCAAGAGTGACCCAAAAAAAAGTAAGACCAACAGAAGCGAACTTTAACAACGGCTTCGATAATGAGATCCTTTTCGACCAAATAATGACTTTATTCTGATATCATCCATCGCGAGAAAGGTGACGACGACGTAAACGACGACGTTTCTTCTGTTTTATTTTTCTTCTTCGCTTTTGTCGTCGTTGCGCGTTTTCTAATGTCGTGTGTTCGTTTGGCGGGTGCGTCATTAGAGTCTCTGTCGAGCCAATCCAATGGCTTGGACAGCGCTAACCGCCGCCTAGATAAACCAGAACGATACGCCTCTAAGCGCTTCCGTTGGGAGTTTACTACGTTTCGCTCCCGTTGTCGCCCGGTCTTCGTTGGACAGTTTTTTTGACGACGCGTCTCGTCGCCTCGCAGTTCGCGCGGCGCGGCGCGTCTTTCCCAAGACGCCGACAGTGGGGTCGGGGTGCCACGAGGGAAGGAGAAGAGTCAAAAAGGAAGAAAACGCGCGGAAATACGACGCCGATGAGGAAGCACACTTGTCCGTACCATCTGACGAACCAGTCTGATTATCAAAACTTGTGAATCTCGTTAATCCGAGGCGTGTTTTGCGTGTTTTCATCCGTGTCTTTCCCGCACACGCGTGGTGTTGCTATTGGCGTTGGTATCGCGTGTAAATATACTGACGCACGTTCTTCTTCGCAGAGCGCAGGAGGTACGAGACTCTTTTGAAAGACGCGTGAAGAAGGAAGAGGACAACAACAACATCATCAATTACAACAACTTGATACGCACGCACGCACGCACGCACACACCGCACGATCTATATATACATACATGAAAGATGATGACTTCCAAAAAAAAAATCTTAGGACACCTTCGCAGCGCAAGCTATGAGAAGAACATTTGAAACCTGATTTCATATGATATTCGTTTCGCGATGGATGAGCTTCGTGTGTGTATTTGTAAAAGGGATAAAACAAAGTCAGTGAAAGATACTCTCAAGGCATAGTTCACTTGATTGCGGACTTGTTCAGGGTCTATAAGCATGAAACTAAACATCTCGAGAATGGAGACTTTGGAAAGTTGTTGTTGTTGTTCTCTCTTTCACGTGCATCGTTTTCGTATTTGGACGCTTCACTTTACTCGAGTTTGATCGCATTCGTGCAAAAGATTCAAACCTGAGTCATTCCGCGTCCATAAAGTAACCCTTAAGTAAAGCGGTTTATTCGTTTGTCAGTAACGTCTCATCCCTAGAGCTTCTGGTACATTTGATTTTGTTTGGTTTTTTGCGTTTGTGTGTGTCTGTGCGCTTGATGAAAATACACGTTCATGTTTTATGTATGCGGGTGACGAAAAACCTTTTATGAACAATCCTACTCTGAGTGTCTTGCACGCTGAGGATTACATACCTGATGCGAACTGACGCATTCGAATATAAAACATGTTATTGTTGCACACATACGCACGCATGCACGCATGATTTGCTTGATTGACGATAATGATGATGCGTTTGAACGAAAATTTCCGAGATATCCGTGAAGAATAAACTATACAGAACTCAAAAACTTTTCCGAACACCCAATGTGGACGAATATACGACCATACTCTCTGAGATATCGATATTTCGTTCAAAGCGTCATCATCATCGTCGTCATTCAACAATCATCTGTCTTTTGTGACTTCACATAGATACTCATGCACTTTTATTCATTTTTATTTCATTCACAAAACAAACAGAGAGGTGATGCACCGAGCGTTTCGGACTACGCTAAGCAGCTCTTTGGCAGCATGCGCTGCTCTCGCCGCCTCTGCAACGTTAGCATCGAACGAAGGCGTCGTAAATGTCATGCCGAATATAATAAAAGAAAACGAGGACAATAATGTTAAAAAGAAATGGGATTATAACTGGGATCGAATGGACTCAAACGTGCAGACATCAACCACGCGAGTCATTCATTTAGTGCGACACGGACAATTCAATCAAAAAGGCAAAGACGATTCGAAACACAGCTTGACGGCTTTAGGGAAGAAACAAGCCTCATTAGCGGGCAAACGCCTTCGAGACATCATACCCCAAGGCACAATTCCTAAACGAATAGTTTCCTCGACGATGACTCGAGCGGAAGAAACGGCACAAATCATACGCGACGAATACTTTAAAGAAGTTGAAACGATAGAGAAATCCGATTTATTACGAGAAGGTGGACCTACGCGACCTGAACCAGACACTTGGACGCCCTACGGTGGTCCATCGGAAGCCGAGTACTGGAAAGATGGTGCGCGAATCGAAGCTGGATTTCGATGGCTCTTCCATCGTCCGAAACCAGCGAAAGTGAAGAAAGTTTTGAACGAAGAAGAGAAGACGACAACGACAACGACGGCAGAGAAAAATGACGAAACGAAAAGGAATAAAACGAAGAACAAAGGGGGTGATACAGCAGCAGCAGCAGCAGCAGCAGTAGCGGTACCTGGTTCTCCTCTTCCATCCGCCCAAGAGGAAACGCACGAAATCGTCATCTGTCACGGGAACGTCATACGATACTCTATCCTTCGATTGCTACAGCTCCCACCAGAAGCCTGGTTACGGTTTTCGTTATACAACGGGTCCTTAACGAGAGTTGAAATTCGAAGCGACGGTTTGTGTAGCGTGAGATGCGTGTCCGATGCCGGATTTATGAAACCAGAGGAGATTTCACTCAATTAGTGAGAGAGAATATACATTTTTTAGGCCAAGCCCACAATACTCAGTCGTGTACAGCAATCCACATTATCTTATTCGCGCGGGCTTTGTGCTCTGAAAAGAAGCGCTCGAACTCACGCGCATATATTTATTCATCGCCAACGAAAAGACGTTGAATAGATGTTTCATCATCCACAGCGCGTGATGTCTTCTTCTTCCGCGGCGTCTTCATCATCCTCATCCTCATCTTCTTCTTCCTTTAAAAACAATCAAAGAAGATATCGCGCATTTTCATCAACATCATCGCGCGTCAGAACAGACAGACGCACCTCTGGTGCTGCTGCAGCTACATCAGAAGGAAACGACAAAGACAACATCCCGCCTAATTGCACTCGAGTCTCGGTCGAGGTGAAAAAGCCTTTAGGATTGATCTTGGAAGAAGACGGTTTAGGTGGCATTCGCGTCGCAGAGGTAATCGAAGAAGGCAACTGTGCAAAGACGAAGTTAATTCGGGCGGGCGATAAAATATTAGCCATATCGGCGGAAATCAAAACTCGAACGCAAGATTACGGCGGAGTTTCAGTCGGAAGCGGCGAAGAAATGATTCGCTTGCAAGTGCAAGGAGAAAAGTTTGATACGATTATGGCGGCGATATCGTCGTATCCTTCGCAGAAGACGATGAAGATAGACGTCCTTAAATGCCAGGATTAAGTATTAGAGCGATGAGAGAAAAGGAGAGAAACAATGACATGTAGGAATTTACGTTTGAATTGTTTTTGTTTACTACATACGTACTAGGTAGGTAAAGTAGTGTTTGTTATTATGAAGAAGTGCGTACTTTTAACGGTGGTTGCCTCTACTCCATTGTTATTTTCGCATACGCGCCTCCTTCAATATTCTCCAGTGTGTGTGTGGCGTTTTCAAAACCTGGAGGTATGCTCTGATGGGAATGGCGCGAGTTCCCATTTAATGTCGGTTCATCATTGAGTAAGTCTTGCAACCATGGACTTTCTTCGAACGCATTCATCGCATTTCCCATTTGGTGGTCTTCGTTGCTCCCGAATCCATTATTATTGGTAGGCGGGATCGAAGAAGTGTCGTCGGAGGGTGGAATAGAGGTCATGTGTTGACCCCATACCGACGGTTGTTGATGTTGATGTGGTTGTTGTTTCTTTTGTTGCAAATTTGCCATCGCGTCTTGCACCTTAAGCAATCGCTCGTTGTTGCGCTTCAATTTTTCATTCTCTTTGAGCAAGGTGAAGTTCTCGCTCTTTAAATGGGTATTTTCCAGTTCCAAGACATTTTTCTCTCGATTTAGGATTTGAATTTCTTCCTTTAACTCTTCTATGACATTATCAGCGCTTGTTCTATGCGCGGATGGGTGCTCGTCTACAATCTGACTATCTTGTTTACGAGGAAAACGTTGAGATTGGGAATCGTCACGTTGTGCTTGAGTACTGCGAATTTGTTGTTGTTGAATCTGCTCCTCTGGGGTTGGTTGCTGAGGCGGAAGGGGTTGCTCAAGCTCCGAAAAGGTGCTATAATCTGAAGGGTATACTCGAGGTTCACTCTCAAACAGCGTCTCAATCATGTTTCCAGATTGTTGTTGTTGTTGTTGTTGTTGTTGTTGTTGTTGTTGTTGTTGTTGTTCCCGCTGCTTTCTGCTCAACTTCGTAGTCGCTGTTGCTTTCGTCTTTTCGGAGTCTTCCGTCTCATTTCGTATATTTTGATACTTTTCATACAAGTGATTCATGTAGCCCTTACTGATAGTTTGAACGTATTCATTCAGCGTTTTCCATTCGTGTCTGTTCGGGTCGAGCATTCTCTTCTTATATTCTTTTAATGTAGTTTGCTCGAGAAAGTTTCGAAAATCCAAGTGCGAGTTTTTTTTTTTTGAGTTTCTTTCACCATAAACACGAGTAAATCTTTATCTTCAGCGGTGAAAGAGTGGGTCGTCGTACTCGCTTTACTACGAGTATTCTTGTTTTCATTGTTTGGTTTTTCTTTCGTAAGAGTGGGTTTCTTAGTTGTTGTCTTCGTTAGCACTCTTGCTTTTCGTGCCGCCCCACCAGGAGCAAGAGGAGAATCAGGAGAAGAGGATGGTGGGGAATCGAGAAGTTTAGGATCAAAAACATCTAATGTCGGATACTTTCTTTGGGTCGTGGGGACCCCAGGCCACAGCATTTCTTCGATTCCTTTTCTTTCCTCATCCGACGGCAATCTGACTTCCGGCCGGCGCAAAAACGCCGGCTCATCACACATCTCAGCCATGGCGAGTTGCGCATCCTTAACAATCTTCGCCCGCCACTTCTCGACGTCAGGGAACTTATACATAAATAAAAAAGTATTGACGTCTTCTTCCAATTCGTGTCCTTTCAATAGTTCCAAATCACCGCTCAACACATGAAAATAATGAAAAAACGTGAGCTCTTGCTTCGACGTCGGATGCATATACTTCAAATGAAAAACTATCTCCTTCGTTTCATCGATATATTTGTAGTTTTTCTTACACACCTTCTTCAGCTCCCTAAAATAACGTACCTTCGCATGGCACAAATCCCTTCTTTCTTCCTCGGTCAATTCGTGCTCCTCTTTCGTCAACACTCCGTTTCTTTTCCAATTTTTACTTCGCTTCTTTACCACTGGCCCCAAGGACACGGATGTTATCGTCTGATCTCTTTTGTCGTACACGTCCGCTTTAAACGCGCCCCCGGACATTGAATTTGGATACTCTTGCCAATATACTTTAACCACGTCCATACTTTGTAAAACGTTATATGTAGCGCGATCGTTGTCTGATAATCCCGATGATGCTCTGTGATGAGAAGCAGTTCCTACGCGAACCCCTACCTTTGCATCATCATCACCATCATCATCATCATCGTCGTCATCATCGTCATCATCATCAAAGCTTTCACCACTAATATTCAACGCCTCGAAGACAGTACCCGTAGTCACTTCCTTCCCATCTCCCGCGACGATGACCCTTTCTTTCCCGGACATTTTCGATCGCTCGATCGTTCGGTCGACGCGCCGCCGCGTGCCTCTTTCCGCCGGGGGGTTAAACGAATCATCGACTTCATCCATCAAAGACTTCTTTAAGGCTTCTTCCATGTGCGCTCGGAACCGTCGTTCTTCGTGCACATCTTCGTCTTCGCCTTCTTGTTTCTTCAGCAGAAAACCGGGCTGCATTTTTGTGCGATATTTTTTTCTTTTGTAAAATGACAAATGACAAAAAATTGAGGCTGAGTAGGACGTAAAAGAAAGACCACATGTGGAAGTAATATGGAGGTAATATTTGTCATGCTGTTGTTGTTACAAAACGCGCTGTTTTCATCCGAGCGTTTCTAACCTCTCAAATCGGCAGCGGCGGCGGCGACGGCGGCGGCGGCGACGGGAAGGGCGGTGAAGGACTGATTGGTACGGCCACCGGCGAGGGCGGTATCTCGTAATATTCTCGCCACGTCAATACGTCGTCGTCGCACGGTCCCATCATTTCCGAAGGCATGCACGTGAAGCCGTTGATGGCGCTGTTCGCGTCGTCTCCTCCCGATTTCATCGGGTTACTAACGAACAGGAGAAGAAGTGGGAGCAGGAATATAAATCCGAGGAGGAGGAGGAAGCCGGCTTGCGCGCTTTTGACTTGTTGAGACGTCAACGATGGTCGTTCGGGACTGTAGTAGATGCCGGTGGTGGCCATGCCGAAGAGGAAGGCGAATAATTGCGTCAAGTTATCGGTAAACGGCGAGTATCCCATTATCATGACTATTAAGAATATCGCAAAACCGAAACAGTGTAGGAAGGACAACTCCTTCGTTTTCCAGTAATCCGCGTAGCAAAGCGGGAGGACGGCGGCGATGGCGGATAACCCGCCAGTGGTGACGTGATCGTTTAAGAAGTACGTGGACGCGATAATGCCCACGAACGGACCGAAGAAGAGCGGTACAGCGATGTATCCACCAATGTTTCTCTCGATAGGAGCCGCTATGAATAACAGAGAGAGCATGGTGATCGCGAATGTCACTACATTCCCGACGGCGAAGATGGACGTAAACAAGCGCCAAATTTCAGTCTTTTCCGTGACTAACCAACCTAGATTTCCGGCTATGCATGACGATTTGGCCATTTCAAACTTGGAGGGTCCTAAGAACGAGTTGCCGGATCTCGACCACGACGCCGAGTTACAAAACACAATTTGAATGCCGAACATCATCGAGAGTAAAATGGCAAAGAGGAACACCCATCGAACGTTTTGCTGGTTTCGAGCGACGGGAAGTAATCTCAGACTCACTCTATACGCCACGGCGGTTTCGACCGCGTCGCCGTCGCGCCTGATTTCAATCCAGTTTTGGTGCGTTTGCGGGTTTCTAAATCCAAAATTGTTACGTTCGTGGAACGCCGCTTCGTCTCGAGAAGGTGCGACCGGATAGAACCACGAGTCGCCTCTTCGAATGGGTGGCCCGGTTTGTATCGATCGATACGTCGACGGCAATTCTGGGGGGATCTCCTCGTTTTGCATCCAGTAACTTCCATTTTGTTGTTGTTGTTGTTGTTGTTGTTGTCGCTCGTTATTATTGCTGTTTCTACTATTACTATTATTATTATCATTATTCCGCGGGTTCCTTCTTCCGTCAATTGCATCGAAAACGCGGCGTTGCGTTTGATTTACAAAGTGTTGCGTCCTTGAAATTTCTCTATTCACGTTTGCGATAAAGTTCGGTACCGCGTTCGACAAACTCATCATGCGACGAACAATACCCGACCTCCTAGACGAAGTGTTGTCACTTGGATCGTTACTATCAAGAGTATCTCCGCGACGACCGATAACAGGCGGCGCCGTGTTCAATTCGATATCTCTCAACTCCATCGAGCTCACCAATCGCATCTCGGTCATCCCAACCACCGGTGAGCCTTTCATACCTCTCACGTCCCCTTTTTCGTTCAGAATTTCCGGACATGTCCTCTTCGCCCATTCTTGAATGGCACTTCTCAGCGCGAAATTCGGTGCCATTCGCACGATAGATTCGTTCGCTTCCGCCAACGGCTGTCCGGTTGCCGGGCACGTTCTTCCGCCTCTCCGGATCCAGTCTTCCACGCTCGATCGTTCGTACGTTTGTCCGGTTCGGACAACCACCGGGTCTTTTAATAATTCTAAACTCACTGGACAGAAAAACGTGGAGCTAGCGCCGAGCGCTCGCGCGTAATCGTCGATTTCGTCGTCGTCGACGACGACGACGTTCTTCTTCGACGTTTGTTCCGTCGAGGTTGGTGGTTGTTGGTCCATAAAATCAGTATTAGTGTTTTCCTTTTCTTCTTCCGGGTGGCTTTGGTAGCTCGGATACCGCGCGTCTTCGACCCTTCGTCTCACCGAGTCCGCGTAAATTTCGCGTTCATCGTCGTCGTCATCTTCTTCTCGTCCTCGTCGTCCTCCATCGTCGCGCTCGGCGAGGTCGTGGACGCGATCGTCGTCAGGCACCCCTCCCGAGGACGACATTCCTCTACGCGCACTCTCTCTCTCTCTCTCTCTCTCTCTCTCTCTCGCACGCGAATGCTTCGCGTCCCTCTTTTATCCTCGCTCCAAAATCCGCGCGAGAATCGAGACCACTTTTTTGGACGCAGGCGAGAGGCGCAGATGCCTCCAACACAGTCAAACAATCAGAGGGATTAGCGTTTTGTTGCGTTGTAAAAATGAAGAGTAAACGAATAATGGTCTCTCACTAAAATGGTCTCACAAAATCCTTTAGTAACAAAAAGGAACGAAAAGAGCGGCAAAAGGGGCGGAGTAAAAAATGGCACGCGTACCTAACACAGCAGCCACGCGATGGTACCCGATGCTTTCGCGCGTGCGGTATGAATATCAACAGTGACGCATTTGCGCTGGATCTCTATACTTTCTATAAATCCTCTCGATTTCTTTGTTCACGTCTTCCGTCAACGGCGGTTTGGTAAACGCGTTCAAATTTTCCTCCAACTGCGGCATGGTCGTCGCGCCGATGATGGTCGAACGGACGAAGTCTCTGTCTCGAACGAACCGTAAGGATAAATCAGTAAGCGTCGTGCCACTTTCCAGAGCTAAGGTTTGGTATTCAGTCAGACAGTCTTTCAAACGCGGTTCATTGAATCGAGACATGTATCCGGGGAAGAGCGTGAATCGACTGTTCTTTGGCGGATCGTCTTTGTTTAAATATTTCCCGGTTAATGCGCCACCGGCTAACGGAGAGTATGCCAAGAAACTCACGTCGTGGTTTTTCGGCGAACACGCTTCGTTTAAATCGGTTTCAAACGCGATTCTTTGGAGTAAATTGTACCCGTTTTGAATCGTTTGCATTTTCGGTCCGTTTTTATATTTCGCCAACGCGCCAAACTCGCAGACGCCGAACGCGGTTTCGTTCGACGTTCCAAAGTGTCTCACTTTGCCACTCTTGATCAGTCTGTACATAGCTTCTGCTTGTTCTTCGAACGGAACGTCGTCGTCGCGTTCGTTGTTTCTTTCGTACGGAACGCCTCCGAAAAGCGACACGTATCGATCCGGCCAGTGAAGTTGTAACACGTCGATGTACTCCGTTTGAAGTCGTTCTAACGAGCACTCCACGCTTCTTTCCATCTGTTTTGCCGTCATCCTGTTCTCCTCGTCTTCCGCGCGGCCTCTCAGTGCCATCTGACTCCTCCCGGCCACTTTCGTCATCACCACGAAGTCCTCTCGTTTCTGCCTTTTCAGCCACCTCCCGACGTACTCGTCAGTTTTGCCTTGCGTCGTCGCATCCGCTGGTACCGGGTACATCTCAGCGGTATCGATCGCGCGAACGCCGAATTCTTTACACGCGAAGGCCAGTTGTTCGTGCGCTTCTCGCTCCGTGTTTTGGTTCCCGAACGTCATCGTCCCCAACGTCACGTCGCCAATCATCTCCAGCGTGTTTTTTTCTTCCATTTTTTCATCGGAGTCGTTCCTCGCGATGATGATGTTCTCTTTGATGTCGCGTGCGCAAAGTCTTCCTCCTCTCCTCCTCCTCTTCTTCGCTTTGGTCGTCGTCGTCGTCTTCCATCGGGAAAAAAAAGAGTTTGTCTTCTTCGAGACAGTAGAGAACGACGAAAGGAGGACGCCTCCTCCTCCTCCTCCTCCTGGAGTTGCTCGCATCGTCGTAAAAAGTGACGATAGAGAATGAATGAATATCCCGTTTTGTGGGATGCTTTTTGCGCTCTCAAAAGCACGTGTTGCCAAACACCTATTATACAATTCTCTCTCCCTCTCTTCTCCCGTCGTCGTCGTCGCAGAAGACGACTACATACATAAAAAGAAGAGAGGAGCATCATCATTCGGCGGTTGTTGTTGTTGTTGTTGTTGTTGTTGTT
>MDSZ01033870.1_pt1 | contig 10094 bp, 12 predicted proteins | sample 811201 | NCBI WGS metagenome assembly MDSZ01 (sample SAMN05326647, study PRJNA326480) | marine metagenome | isolation source: seawater | place: Indian Ocean: North | collected 2010 | reverse complement strand
GAAGACCAAGATAGAAATTTTCTTCACGACATTTATTTAATATTTTTTCACTTACCTTAAATTTTTGAAAGGATTCATTTGGCCAATTTTTATATTTATTATTTTTGTTTTCAACGAGGTCTATTAAATCCTTACTACTTTTAAGATTTAATTCTTTAGTTAAATCAGCCAATGCCTCCTGAAAAAAATTGAAATAGATATGAGGTTTCCTTGACCTTGAATTTTTAGACCAAATAGTGCGATATTTATTTTGAAAATATAGTGCAGCTTCTTCCGGAATATTTTTTTCAATGTCGTCTGGAAAATCAGGAAGCTCTGTATTAAGATTAAGAATTTTATAGTTATTTTCCAGTTCTGAACGGTCATTTACTTCAATAAATTCAACGGTTATTTCTACATCGTGGCCCAGTTCATGTAGTTTTTTAGCAGATTCAAATCTATGTTGACCATCTATTAGATAATATCCCTTATCCGTAAGCACGTGTATGTTAATTACCCCCATGAAATTAAATTTATTATATTTTTTTTTATATTCTATCTGATAATCAACAATATCATTTACTTTATTTCTATCAATAATACGCTGTATTTCAGGAGTTATAATTTCTAAAGTTAGTAAATTTTTAATTTTAAAATCACCGATGATTCTATTTTTATTAGTTCCAGATTGTTCTTTGATACTATCAATATTTTCAAGTGAAATAGACATTTCTTACTATATTATAGCTGATTTCTCTTTAAATATAAAAAAATTTGATATAATTTGTTAAGATACATCAAATTAATTTTGACTATCATGTCAACCGCAAAACAGGAACTTTCTGCTATTTTAATAGATTATGCAGATAAAATCCCAGATCAAGTATATATAGATATTCTTAACAGAGTAGCAGAAATACCAGACCATATTGACCCACGCCAAGCAGGTGAGATTCAGCAAGAACTAGATGATACAAATGTTGAATTAAGAGTACAAACCGAAAGAAATGATATATTAGTTGATGAAATTTACAGAGTTGAAGCTCAACGCATTAAATTAAATGATATGTATAAATCTCAAAAGAAATTGATTGAAAAATTAAAATTAGAAAAGAGATATTTGGCAAATGAAACTTGGACACTTGATAAATTATATGACAGAATAAAGCCAAATAATAAGGAAAGATTAATTGAAGAAAAAGACTATAATTACTTCAATATATTAAGTAGTGGAGAAACTTCAATTGATACAATTGAAGAAGAGGAAACATTAGAAGATATATATAATCTTTTTAGTGGTGAAAAATCTTCTGAATTCGATTATGGAATTTATGATCTGTTTCAGAGCTTATCAGATACCACAAAGTATGGTTATTATAAATACGTATCAAGATATCCATGGCCAACAGTAGGACACGAATTAACAACTTATTTACTAAACGGTTTAAATGATTTGTATAAACTTAGGTTGGAAGAATTACAAGACGATAGGACAGGAATTAACTACCTGACTCACATGGAAACTTCTTATTAGTCTTATAAACAATACATTTTTTTTATAAATTTTGTATGTTAAGTTAACTCTTCTGCAAAAAGACCCGGGCCTATTTCAGAAATATGTTCATTGTAAGAATTTCTATCAAGAAGAGAAGGCAGCGATTCCTCATCATTCAATTCTATTTCAGCTAACCAAGTTTTATCACAAATATCTTCTGGATTAAGTAATGCATCATGATGCAACGTGCGTAAGGTACAAGATACAGGTCCTTTGATAGTATATGAACCTTCAATGTTGGACCATGTGCTATGATATAATTCATCTGCTGCACTAATTTGATATGCAGTCCAACCAATTTCTACAATTGGCGTGTTTTTATTAACTGGAACACCTGTTTTTACTAAGGGTATTATGTGGTCAATGGAACCTACTTCTTCTAAACCACGTGATGTTAAACCTAAACGTGCTATATTACCACCACAGCGCTGTAACCATGTATGTGTTCGAATTGAAAATAACATATCAGTATTTGAAAAAAGTTTTAACAAAGCTTTACTCATTATACATTACTTATTTGAATTATCTATAGAGTATTATAATTAATGCTGTTATTTATCTGATTACGCATACTTATCCTTTCTTGAGCTCTTTTAGCAAGCATAAGACAAATATTATTAAATAATGATACTACAGCAATAATAAACCATACAACTTCTAATACAAATGGAGAATACGCATTTTTAACCAAACAATTAAATCCTACAGTTCCTGAACCATATAGGTTAAATAAATCTATAAGAATGGGTTTGTTGTAAATTTTATATGTTGTACAAAAATAAGCAGCAATTAAAAAAAAAGAACCACTAATTCCAAGATAATCATCATATTCAAGCATAAATTCTTATAATGATTAACTTTTATGTTAAGATAATCTTAATAAATTTGATATAATACAAGATCCATCTTATTTAACATAAACATGGATTGTGATATCATTACTAACAGTGATTCAGAGGAAGAAAAACAAACAATGAATGAAGTATCAAAAGTAGTATATGAACCTGATGAATTAAACAACCTATTATTAATGGATATGAAGAAAACTTCAAGTAAATTAGGAATTGTGTATATTACTGGAGATATTAATTCATATTATAAATGGAGAGCGGCTGGATGTTCTCTTAAAGTAACTCTAAATAATAAATCTTTTGAGTGCAAAGTATGGGAAAATTCAGGATTAACTCCGGAATATGTCCAACAATTTGATAATACACGGTGTATTGTTGGAGGAAGACTTAAGGCTGAATATTGGAAAACTCATAAATTTAGTCTGGAAGTAACTTCAATTAAGATTTTGAATAACGATACAAAACTTGAAGAACTTAAGGAATTATGCAACCAAAAAGGATATTTTATCAATAAAAAATTGATTGATTATAGTAAGATAATTAAAATAACAATTATTTCTAAATTTAAAACACAAGGATTTGATGATTTTGTTAATCAATTTAAGGTACCTATTAATATCAAATTGAATCAAATTACTCTTGAAGGAGAAAAAACAAGTCCTGAGTGTATTAAGGCAATTGAAAATTCGCAGGATTCAGACCTTATTCTAATTATACGGGGTGGAGGAGATACAGCAGAAATATCGAATTCATTTGATACAGAAGAGTTGTTTAAATCAATTAAATCTTCAAAAGTACCCATTGTAACTGCAATAGGACATGAACAGGATAAAGGTGATAAACTACTTATTACAAATGTCAGTGATTTAGATTTACCTACACCAACAGCATTAGCTAAATTTTTGAATTGCAAGCTATATGAGCATATATTAGAAAAAATTGGGTATTTAATTGAACATAATGAAGACCAGTTTGAGAAAAACATAAAAGGACAGATAGATAAACAATTCTGTATTTTGGAAAATTATGCTAAAGTTTTAATAATTGAAAAATTTGGCGGACCAATTATAGAAATAAGTAGTGAAAAAAGTATTGTAATTAGGAAAGATGAAAAATATTATATAAATCATATATCTTTTGATAATGAAATAGTAATATCCAAAGCCGATATTAAAATTAAAGAGCAATTGCTTAATTCAATTAATGAACAAGATATTAAACTATTTGAGAAAACACTTATAAAATTTAATAAAGTAGGTGAAAAAATGGAAGATTATGTCAGAGATACTATAACTAAACTGAATAAATTGAATACACTGAGTGAAAAATTTGATGAAACAATAGGTGTTAAAAATTCGCTATATTGTACTATGATTAAAGCCTCAAGAAGTCTGCCAAAAATAGTTCAGATACAAGAAATTCTACTACACTATAAAAATGCTATTGAAAAATCTCTTAATGGCGAAAATGAAAATGATATTGAAGAAATATATATGTTTATATCTAAAGAATGCTAATATCGAATCCTATTATATCTCGGTAACCATTGTAATTACCTACTGCATTAATAGGTTTAATATCGTGCCATAATTTTATATCATCTTGAAATATAAAATCACCAGTATCAAGATTAGTTCTAAATATTTCTTTTTTGTTTTCATCATAAATTAATGATATATCATTTTCAATATTATGCTTATTAAGTATCATAGCTGATACAATATAGTCAGCGCCATCTTGATGAATACCTTCTGGTGCATTATCAGATGGTTGATTGGCAAAAGATAACAGTCTAACTTGATGTACATCTAACTTATATTCGCATTGTTCAGGCTTTTGATTGAAATAATGTGTAAGTGATAATGGCGGTACAAATAGTTGAATCAATTGGTCTTTAATTATGTCTTCTTTAATAGGTTCAAAATATCTCATAAAACTTCTGAAATCTACTACATTTTGGGAAAAATTATTCTTATATAACTGTTTTACATTGATTACATCTTTATCAATATTAATTTGAAATGATGCATAGCGTCTATATCTACTGGGAATTTCTTTATTTTCAGGATAATAGGTATCAATAGGTAAATCATTAAAGCTAAGACGTAATTTGGATAAATCGTTAATGTCAATATCAAAATCCCTAAGATTGAGTTTACTGAATACATGGTTTCTGTCAATCTTAGATAATTTTTGAATAACTGGCTTACTAAAATTATGTAATTTTGTGGAAAACATATTACATAAGAACAGATTATCTTTATCTTAAGATAAAAATTTGATACTGTAATCATCTTTTCAGAATTTAGAAAAGATGGTTTCTGCTTTGAAGTATAGAGATACTCATATTTTAATCTGTTCATTAAGTATTATTTGGAGTAGTTGTCTACAGCTTTCAAAAAAAAAAATATCAAAAAAAAGAACAAAAAATGTTATTAATTTAATGATAATTCTATTCATTATATCTGGGATTATTTCGATTACAGAACTATGTAATCAATATAATTACTATGCCAGATTTATAGAATTTATGTGTTTCACTTGTGGATTTGGTATTCTAATAATAGCTCTATACTATTATAGCTTAAAATTTATAATGCGGGATCATTCACGTGTAGCTGTTGAAAGTCTTGATAACGCCTCCAATCCTGTTTCGAATAAATTGGGAACAGAAGATGTAATAGAAAATAATCAAGATATAATTGTAAATGTAGATAATAATAGTTCAAGCATTGTTTAAACAGAATGCTTAACAAGCATTGCAATAGTTACTGGTCCCACTCCACCCGGAACAGGTGTTATTTTACAGCATTTGTCATATACATCATTGGTATCCACATCTCCTACCAACTTATATCCATTTTTTTTTGTTGAATCAGGAATACTATTAATACCTACATCAATTATTACTGCTCCTTCTTTTATCCAATCCTTTTTAACTAACATAGGCACACCACACGCAACTATTAGTATATCTGCTAATTTTGTTATTTCACGTATATTTTCTGTTTTCTTATGACACAGAGTAACTGTAGATTCTTGATGTAACATTTGAAGACCCATAGGAAGACCAACAACTTTACTTGAACCAATCATAACTATGTGTTTTCCAACGTAATCAATATTATAATATTTGATAATTTCAAAACAACCTTCAGGTGTACATGGAATGAATTTAGGATTGTTATATGAAGTAAGTTTACCCGAATTAATAATGTTAAACCCATCTATATCTTTGTGGTAAGAAACACTATTGAGAATTTTTTCTTCATCAATATGCTCTGGTAGAGGTAACTGAACAAGTATTCCGGTTACTGAATTATCGTTATTTAGGGTATGAATAATTTCTTCAACTTTAGATTGACTACAATAAGTATCTAATTTATGAACAACACTTTTAATGCCAAGTTCTTCGCATTTTTTAGTCTTCATATCCACGTAGGTTGTTGAATCCTTTCTATTACCAATCAGTATAACAGCAATACAGGGTGTATAGTCAATATTTTTAAGTTTTTCTTTTACCCCTTTATATATAAAATCCGCTACCGGCCTACCACTAAGATATTTTTCCATATGACTATGTATACATAAAAAACTTTAGATATGTATAAATAATGTGTAATGATAAAATTTGATTTAAACATATGTGTACTATTTTTTCAAAGTATAGCTGTAATGTCGGATAATAAACCCAAACTAATCAATCACAATGAAACTAGACAGTCTTACACACCTATAAACAATTTAAATCAACTTGAATCAGCTGAGAAAAGAAAAGAAATCTTGAATGGAAAAAAAAGAACAAACGTTCTGTTTGATAAATTCTATGTAAAAATCAGAGAAGATACTCCGCTCATGGAATCAACATTCGTTCTAAAAAAAGATTAAGAATAGTATTCTAAGGGAATTACCCACAAATGTAAGATTTATTTAAAACTTCCTTAATTTAATTAATGCAAATTTAAAAATATATGAAGGAACAGGTATCAAATTATAGAAAAATTATGTAGAATAAAAAAGTAATACACATTAGAAAAAATATGGTAGAAATGGGAGATAAATGTTGTAGTTTAATAAAAATTTTTTTTTCAAATAATTCTGTATATATTTTCCACTTCAAATTAAGCATATTTATTGCCATAACCTTCTTGTTATCAAAAAAGCTAAAAACCTTGTAATTATTATCCTTTATTACTCTTACATAATTGTATGTGTCTCTCCATTTAGGCACATGATGAATATTGAGTATTTTATTACAGAAAATATATGTATAATACATTCCCAAATCTGTATTAGATAGAAGACGTGATATTATATTATAGCAGCCAGACATACGGGCCGTATGTATATCATGTGTATATTTTACTACATTATTACCAACACTAATTATTTTTTTATTTTCAAGGTCATATCTTAAAATAACATTGTATCCATAAATATCATCAAGATGAATCTTATTAAGCTTTTCATAGAAATTTATGGCTTCACTGTCATATCCACAAAGATTTATTGTAGTAAATACATCATGTGATTGACATAATGATATTATGCTATTTTTAAGCATCATGATGTTATCAGGAATACCACTTGTAATTACATTATATGCTATAGAAAAAGATTCATCATTTTCAGAAAAATAGCTATAGATACTTTCTCCAAGTAAATCAGTAATTTTATCTATCGGTGTTGTGCCTCTGAGATTATTTTCAGATAGCAGGTCAGTTAATTTTAACCGTTTTTCGACTAAAGTTGACCTTTGGCTTGGATTAATTATAACGTAATCAATATTTTCTTCATACTTTGATTCAATTATTGGATTTGTCAAATAGTAGATACTTGAAACACCTCTTAAAATGTTATAATCTGCTATAGTCATAGTACGATGAACAATTTCATTCCACATTGAAAGTCCACTTATTTTTTCAATAGTATTGTTTTGCAACTTATTAAAAATAACACCTTTTTTATTTGACAAATTACGAGGATTGTTATCTATAACATTAATGGTATATCGGCATTTATCATCAAGTATTTCATTTTTCTTTTTTTTCCTGAATGTTTTAAATATTGGAAAATCCATTCTTAACTTTTCTAAAGAAATTTCATTGAGAATTGTTAGGTCTTTTGTAAAGATATTAAATTTGTTACGACATAGAGGGCATTTTTTTGATGATTTAGCGATATGCCTACAACATCGTATACAAATATGATGATTACATGGATGAAGTTTTACTGGATAGCTGCGTATTGCTGTGTATTTTTCCATACAAATACAACATTCTTGATTTAATTCATTCATAAAATTAATGATAATATTAGAATTAAATATTGATAAATTTTTAGGTAAATATTTACTTAAGAATATGTAAAAATATGTATTAATTATTTATGTTTAGACACCCTAGTGAGGTTTGTATGACGTATTTTGAACATTTTAAGTTGTCGATGGGATTTTCATATAAATTTACAATTGCCGCAGTTCAGGCTTTCATTCATGCAGTGATTCCTGATTTATATATTAGTTCTACCACTAATACTATAAATGATATTCAATCTATTATAGAAAAAAGTGGTTGTCGTAAAAAAAATGAATCTTGATATTATAGTTTACATATCATCAAAGCTAAGTTCATTTCTAAAGTCATTAACTTCTGAGCTATAGTTAATGCTATTAAGAGATTCTATAGTGAGGGGTTCTTCATTACCTGTATCATAATCAGAATCGCTTACTGGAATAAGAGGCGGTGATTCATCACTATCATAATCACTGCCATAAATATTGGAATCATTGTATGTTTCTGTAATAAGATTACAATTTGGAACAACTATTGAATCATCCGTGCCGCCAAAATTGCTTCCGTCCTCAAGTTCTATTTTAAATGACGAGTAGTAATTTTTAAGTACAGGGTCTTTTGTTAAAATAGGAAAGTTAGTAATAGGTTCTGTATTATTAACAATATCTTTAAGCATAAATAACTGACCCGAATTTACTTCCGGATAGTTATCTACAGATACATAAATTGGATCTGATTCATAGGATTCGCGAAAATTAGAGATATTATCACAATATGAACCCATGGTAGCAGCAAAATAGGGATTAAGTTTTCTGGTTACTAAATCAATAGCTCTACCCCAATTGAATTCATTACTTGGAATGTATCTGTGAATATCAAGAATAGTGAAATATACACGGTCAGTCATTTTTATACTATAAAAAATTTTAAATCTAATATTAATCAAATTTTGAATAATTATTTATTAAATTTAATTTTTTTATAAAAATTCTTTATAAATAAATTATTAATTTGTGTCTGGACCAGGTGTTTGATCAGCGGATTGTGCTGTTGAAGAGTCTTCATTGGCTTTTTTTTCTGCTTCAGCTGCTTGTTCTTCGAGTTGTTTAAGTTCATCCTCGGTAATAATTTCGCTTGAAATCAATTCTATTCTTTTCACACACCGTGTTGAAAATTTATAGTTTTCTTTTAAAAACTGTTCAAGGCGAGCACAGTATGATTTAAATGCAAATGTAAGACTACTCTGTTGTTCTTTAAGGTTAAGAATTAAATTACCAACTGAAAAACCCCTTTTTTCATTATTTTCTGCAGCAGTAATTCTTTCAGAAAAAGTAGCTATATCACTTGATAATTCATATAAGTTACGCTCCGTTACTGATAATAGAGCAAATACATCCGACATAACAAATGTTACTGATTCATCGTCAGAATACTCGGCAGCTCCAGAAAATTTGTTTCTTTTAATTTCTTCATTACTGATATCCATAGGATTATTTTCTATTTCAATACATTTATCTACTATGCCTTCTGTGTACTTGTATAGGTCTTTGTATATTTTCTTTAGATATGTAGCCTTTTGACTTTCGAAAAAATTCTTATCAAGAGTCATAGTATCTTTTTGGAATCCAAGTGTATCTAGAGATGTTCCAATATCATAACCTCTTGCTTTGTCTCTGTTAAGTTGTCCTACAACATTAGTTATTTCATTAATATCGCTCTTAAGATTATTAATAAATCCGTCCATTACATTGTATTTTTCAGATATTTGATTCACAATAGTTCTATATAGATGAGTTTTTATAAGATCATTCAATTCGTTATTCACGGGTTTGATGGATGTCATCTTATAATATATAAGTACAAAGTTATTTTTGCGGAAATTTTATATTTCCGCATCATAATATCCATAATAAATTTATTTGAAATTAAATTAAGATATTTATAATCCTAATAAATAATATCATTAAAGATTAAATGGATAAAGATTCATTTGATATATTCAAGAAATACTCAGATAAACCATCTACAAAAAATAGTGCTATAGTCAGTGTAGTAGATAGCTATGACCACCGCGAAGTAAGTAGGGAAATTAATGATTTTAATATTGAACTAAGAAAGCAAAAAATAACATGTGATAAATTTGATAACAGTAAAGAAGATATGCTTGAAAAATGTAGGTCATTTATCGAATCTAACAAGTCTATTATTCAACAGCAAATTGACCAACTCCATTATCTTGAAACGGAATTGCCCAAGTATGTTCTTCAAAATAAAGAAAATGCGGAAACCGATAGTGAATTAAACGAATTATTAAAGTCCAAAGAGTATATCGATATTACAGATAAAATACGCTCAATAAAAAGCACTATACACAAATTAAAATCTTTTTTAGTGGACGAGGGTCTACACAATTTT
>MDSZ01250012.1_pt1 | contig 10095 bp, 5 predicted proteins | sample 811201 | NCBI WGS metagenome assembly MDSZ01 (sample SAMN05326647, study PRJNA326480) | marine metagenome | isolation source: seawater | place: Indian Ocean: North | collected 2010 | reverse complement strand
TTTTGGAAGGAATGTATTGAGGAACTAAAAAAGGAAAAATCAGTATTTATGCTTGCTGAGGCAGAAAATCCAGAGCTTCATACAGTTGGCTTTGATGCAACATACGCATGGCATTTTCATTTTGTGATGAATGAAATTGCAAAGAAGAAAAAATTTGCTAATGATATAAAAAAATATATAAAAAATAAATCAAAGGAATTCTCAAAGAGTTCATATAGATTACACTTTACATCAAACCATGATGAAAATTCATGGAAAGGTCATGTTCAAGAACGATTAGGAAGCTTAGTAAAATCTTTTGCTGTAATGAGTGTTACATTAGAAGGGATGCCGCTTATTTATAATGGGCAAGAAGCGGGTCTAAATAAAAGACTAGAGTTTTTTGAAAAGGATACAATTTGTTGGGATGATTTAACTATGACAGATTTTTATAAAAAATTATTTAGATTAAAAAAAGAAAATATAGCATTATGGAATGGTAATTATGGTGGTGATATAGAGATAGTTTCTAATGAAAGTGATAGTTTGACATTTGCTTATATTAGAAAAAAAAATAATAATAAAGTTATTTCAATCTTTAATTTTTCAAAAGAGGAAAGATTTATTAATTTGTCATCAGAACATTTAAAAGGAGAATTTAGCTCAATTTTTAATAGAGAAAATATTGTATTTTCAACTAATGAAAAAATATTATTAAAGCCATGGCAATTTAAAGTATATGTAAATAAATAATTATGAAAAAAAAGGTTTTAGGGTTTTGGGATATTTGGAATATGAGTTTTGGATTTTTAGGAATCCAGTTTGGCTTTGCACTTCAAGGCGGATTTATGACAAGAATTTTTCAAACTCTTGGTGCTGAACAAAATGAAATCCCTTTGTTATGGATTGCTGCTCCACTAACAGGTTTAATTGTACAGCCTATAGTTGGTTATATGAGTGATAGAACTTGGCATTCAAAATTCGGTAGAAGAAGACCGTATTTTTTAGTTGGAGCTATTCTTAGTTCATTAGCTTTGTTTTTTGTTCCACACTCTTCAGCACTATGGATGGCTGCTGGTTTTTTATGGGTATTAGATGCCTCAATTAATATTTCTATGGAGCCATTTCGTGCATTGGTTGCTGACAAATTAGATGAATCTCAAAGATCATATGGTTTTGTTGTACAAACATTAATTATTGGAATCGGGACATGGATTGCATCAAATTTGCCCTGGGCTATATCTGAGCTAGGTTTTAGTGATGCTGCACCTATAGGTGTTGTTCCAGAGTCTGTTAAAATAGCTTTCAGTATTGGAGCGTTTGTTTTTTTGACTAGTATTCTTTACACAGTTTTTAAAACTGAAGAATATCCACCTGAAAACCTTGATGATTTTATAAAAAAGAAAAATATTCAAGGTAATTTTATTTCTGAAATTTCAGAAAATATTTTAAAAATGCCCATAACAATGAAAAAACTAGGTGTAATACAGTTTTTTAGTTGGTTTGCATTTTTTACAATGTGGAGTATGGCAAACCCAGCTTTGACTGATCATATTTTTAATTCTCCTTTCCCTGAAATAAGTAGTTATAATTTTGATATAGAAGATCAAAAAATATCTTATAATTTAGCTAATGAAGCATTTCAAAAGTCATCAAATCTAGTTGGATCTTATATGGGGATATACGGTCTTTCTTCTATGGCATTTGCACTTTTATTAGTTGTATATACTTCAAAGTTTAATATTAATAGAAAAAATATTCATTTAATATCTCTAATATTGGGAGGAATAGGATTCTTATTAATGTATTTCATTCCTACTGAAAAAACTTTGATCTATTCATTTATTTTAATAGGAATCGCATGGGGGAGTATTTTATCAATGCCATATGCTATGTTATCTAGTTCAGTAGATTCAGATAAAATGGGTGTTTATATGGGTGTTTTTAATATGTTTATTGTAATTCCTCAAATAATTGCAGCTATTGGGGGCATTAACATTTTATCTAATTTATTTGGTCAACAGCCAATTAATTCTATGATAATAGCTGGTATTTTCTTAATAATAGCAGGATTTTGTAATTTGCTTATTACAGAAAAAAATGCAATAAAATTCCAAAAAGATTAGTATCCTTCATTTTGAATCATATTTTCATTCATATCAATTTCTTGTTGAGGAATTGGATATACTAATTTAGGATCGTTCCAATAAAAAGTGCCAATAGGGCTGTTGAAAATTCCCTTTTTTCTTTTGATGTTATGAAAATGATCACCTTCAAATCCAAGCTCTAAAAGTCTTTCAATACTAATTGCTTCCGAAAGATCATATTGATCCGATAAAGTTAAGTCATTTGTATTGTTTGCTCGTAATCTAATTAAATTATAGTCATCTTTAACTTCTGAATCTGAATATCCTAAATTTAGTTTACATTCAGCTCTTGTTAAATAAATTTCAGCTAATCTAATCACTGTTACATTCATATTAACATCTTTATATTTGGATAGTCTATTAATTCCAAAAACTTTATAGTTTAGCTGGCTTCTATCATCATTTGTAACATTAATAATACTATCAAAATATGAAGAAAATTTTACATCCTGCCACTTAAGCCTTCCAGTTAATGCACTATTACTTACATCTATATTTGGAATATTAATAATTTGAAAAATGGTTTCATCAGTAAAATTCCACCCTTTTGTTTTATATATTTCATTCACTTCACTATTTAATGAAAAATAACCACTATTGATTATTTCGTTACAATAGAATAATGCATCATAATAATTGTCTTTTTGAAAATGAACTTTTGATAAATATCCATATGCTGCCCATTTTGAAATTCTATCAGTTTTATTATCGGGTAATAATAAAGATGCCTCATTCAAATCTGAAATTATCTGATTGTAAACTTCTTCAACTGTGGATCTAGGTGTGTTTTGGTGTTCTGTAGCACTTCCTATACTTAAACGAATAGGTATTCCTAAATGGCTGTTATCTGAAGTGTATCCTGCGGGCTGCGCAAACATTCTTAGCATTTCAAAGTGAGAAATTGCTCTAATAAATAAACACTCGCCTTTTATTTTTCTTGATTTTATAATATCTTGTTCTTCATGATTTGGCAAATGATATAAAACGATATTTGCCATATTTATAGCTCTATAACCATCATTCCATAATCCGTTAACCTCCCCATTATATGCATTGATATCTCTTGTTCTAATTTGATTGAGAGCAAAATTTGATATTGGAGAGCAGTCCCAATTATCTGCTAGAAGTTCACTATTTGTAATAAGACCTCCTCCAAATAAATTTGTACTTTGTAGTTGGTTCATAGCTCCTGTTGTAATACTTTCAAGACTATCTAAATTTGAGATGGCAATTTCTGATGGAAATTTATAGTCTGGAATAATTTCTAATTGCTTTTTACAGCTAAAAAAAACTATGAATATAATTGTTATTGTAAATATTTTTTTCATTATAAAGTAATATTAATTCCTGTTGTAAATGTTTTTGCTTGTGGAGGAGATAGATAGCTTACTCCTTGAGTTATTGCTCCAGAACCTTCTCTGTTAACTTCAGGGTCCCATCCTTTATATTTTGTCCAAACCATTAAATTTTGACCTGAAATAAATATTTTAATATTATTAACTTTTATTTTTTTACATATATTTTTTGGAATATTGTAATATATACTTGATTCTCTAAGCCTAATATATGAAGCATCATGTAAATGTCTAGAAGAGTTTAGATCTCTATTTTCATTTAATGAAAGTGTTGGGATTTCAGTTGTACTTTCATTGTTTTGCCAATAGTCTAATGTGCGAATATCTTGATTCCATCCAAAACCTATATTACCAACATGTCTTTTCCCATGATCATCATAAATCATTTGTCCTTTACTAAAAACAAAGAAAATATCTAATCCGATATTTTTGTATTCAAATGAGTTTTTAATTCCTCCATAGAAATCAGGGTAAGGTTTTCCCATCACTTTTCTTTCGCTAACTGAATTAACTGCATCAAGAAGAACAATATTACCATCTAAGTCATAAATCATTTCATTTCCATTTTCATCTATTCCAGCAAATTCAGCGATAAAGAAAACCCCAACAGGTTCTCCAACTATGGCTCTATTTTCTCCAAAATTTGTTCCAGAAAGTTCAGTTGTATTTCCAAGACTTAATACTTCGTTAGAGTATTTTGAAATATTTAAATCTGTTTTCCACTTGATTTTGCTTTTTGGACTTAGATTATGACTTGTGATTTGCAGCTCTAATCCATTACTTTTAACTTCACCAAGATTTTGAGTAACATTAGTAAATCCACTTGAAGGAGAAAGAGGTGAATCACCTACTAAAACATCTGTAGATTTTGTGGAATAATATTCTAATGTTCCTTCAACCCTATTTTGTAAAATTCCAAAATCAAAACCTAGGTCAAACGTTAATACAGTTTCCCATTTTAAATTAGAAACTGAAGGGTTATCTGGTCCTATTCCATGTTCGCCAGCGTAGTTTTGATTAGGGCTATAAAAGCTATATTGATTGAAGTTTCCAATATTGTCATTCCCTCTAGTACCTATGCTTGATCTTAACTTTAAAAATGAAAGTAATCTATTTTCTTTTAAAAATTCTTCATCAGAAATAATCCATCCAAAAGATGTAGCCCCAAAATGACCAAATTTATTATCAGCTCCAAATCTAGATGAACCATCGCTTCTGTAAGAAATTTGAAATAAATACTTCTTTTTTAATGTGTAATTTGCTCTAGAAAAAAAGCTAATTATTGCATATTCTTGTCCTATACCATTAATTGAGAATTCTTTGTATAATGCTTTTTTTACATCTGAAAAACGAGAAATATTTGGGTCAGAAACTCTTTCATAACTATAATTTTCAATTGAGTGTTGACTGCTAAAACCACCTAAAATATTAAATGTGTTTGTGCCAAATATTTTTTTGTTAAAATTAATAGTTGAATTATAATTCCATGTGTCGTATCTTATTATTCTTTCTTCTAATGTTGATAGGTTTATGTTATTAGTGTCAACTTTAGTAGTTATTTCTTTTGGAGTAAAGAATCTTTCTTTTTGATTAATAATATCTAAGCCAAATTCATTTTTAAAAGTCAAATTTTTATTTAAATTGTATTCAATATTTAAATTGTTAAGAGATCTATATGACCTATTTCTATTATCTAATAACTCAATTTCGGCGACAGGATTTAAATTTTGAGATCCATCATTATCCCACCAAAAAAAAGAGCCATCTTCATTGTAAATTGGGTAAATTGGTAGCGCATCAGATTGAGCTCTGCCAAGTCCTCCTGAAGCACCTGTTTTAGCATATTTATTGTCTGTTCTCCCAACACTAATATCAGTAGTTAAATTTAATTTTTTATTTAGTTTATAATTAACTTTATTTTTTATTGTAGCTCGTTCAAATTCATTTCCTTTAATAAATGTTTTTTCTTTTTTAAAGGAGCCTCCTATATAATAATTTATCTTACTATTTCCTCCGCTATATGAAAGATTTAAATTATGAAATTGACCTATTTGTAAAACTTCATTTATCCAATCAGTATTTGATATAGAGTCTAGATTTACGCCATTTATTTCTGTTAAATCTTCAATATTATTTCCGTCATTCTCCCAAGCGATTTTATATAAATCAACATATTGATTTGCATTTAATACTGTTAATCTATTTGTTTCAGTAGATAATCCTGTATTGTAATTTAAACTGAATTTCTGTGATCCATCTTTCCCACTTTTGGTAGTAATTAAAATTACACCATTAGCACCTCTTGAACCGTATATTGCAGTTGCTGAAGCATCTTTTAGAATTGTAATGTTTTCAATGTCATTTGGATTAATAAGAGATAATGGACTAGTATTGTAGCCAAATCTACTAGAAGATTCACTTATGTCGTCGTTTAAAATTGGAACACCATCAATCACGTATAGTGGTTCAGCGCCACCTGAAAGCGTATTAACACCTCTAATTCTTATTGATGTTGGCGCTCCAGCCATACCATTATCAGTGGTTATTTGAACTCCTGCTACTTTTCCTTGTAAAGATGAAGAAAAATTATTGTTAGGTTTATCTTGTATCTCATCTGAGTTAACTGAAACCACTGCGCTTGAAATTTCTCTTTTAATTTGTGTTCCATATCCTACTACAACCACTTGATCAAGTAATAAATTATCTTTTTTTAATCTTACATTATGAATAATTTTTTCATTTTTATTAATATTAATTATATGTTCTTGTGTAGTATACCCTATAGAAGAAAAGAGTATTTTATTTTCTCCATTAGAAATATTGCTAATCTTATAGTAACCATTTATATTTGAAATTGTTCCGTTTGATGTTCCGCTTATTATTATAGTCGCTCCAATAGCAGACTTACCATTTTCATCTTTAATTATTCCCTCAATGCTTCCTTGACCTGACAAAAAAAAGCTGCATGTTAAAAAAGATATTACAGATATTATAAACTTCATGAATTTGTTATTTATCAATAATAAATTTATAGATTTGTTTTAAGCAAATATATAAATCGTGTTATAAATACACTAAGAATGTCTAAAATAAATATATCTATAGACTGTGTTGTTTTTGGTTTTGATAATGATAATAAATTAAAAGTACTACTCATTAAACAAGTAGGTGATGCTGCACAATTTGCACTGCCTGGTGATTTATTAGGTGAAAAAGAAGATTTAGATATTGCATCTTCAAGAATTCTAAAAAGTTTAACTTCATTAGATAATTTATATATGCGACAATTCCACGTTTTTGGAAACCCTGAAAGGGTTAGCTTTACAAAAGATAGAAAATGGTTAATTACTAATAGAAAACACCCAGAAGAAAGAGTTATAACTATAGGTTATTTTGCATTAGTAAAAATGGAAAATTATAACCCAAAACCTTCATCATTTGCTTTTTCAGTGAAGTGGGTTGATATACATCAAATCCCTGAATTAGCTTTTGATCATAATATGATTATCGAAAAGGCTTTATTGCATTTAAAAGATAAAATTAATTATGAAATAACATCTGAACTTCTGCCTGAAAAATTTACATTAACTCAACTACAGCTTTTATATGAAGTTATATTAAATCAAAAATTAGATAAAAGAAATTTTAGGAAATCTATTGAGAGAAAAGGTGTTATTAAAGCAACTAAAGAGAAGCAAATTGGTGTTGCTCATAAAAGAGCAGAGTTCTATAAGTTTATTTGATTAAGATGAAATTGTGTTAGTTTTTCAATTGGATTTTTAATTATCCCTCCTATTTTGCAGTTATATTTTGTAGCTGTTTTATAAATCTCATCTGATAAAAAATATGCTACAGACCCAACAAAATTAATATCCACATCTTTATGGTTGTTATAGCATAATACGTGTAGCTTGAAAAATTTTTCTAAAGCCTCAAAAATTATATTATTAATAATAGGATAGGTTTTGTTTTTTATCATAAATGGAAAATATTTTGATAAATAAACATTAGCTCTATTGTGGTTGTAGATATTATTTACAATAGTGGGCCAGTCAGTTTCATATTCTTTTTCAAATTTTTTCACCAATTCTTTATTTAGTAATTTATTAAAATAGAGTTGTAAAATTTTTTTTCCAAAGTAATTTCCTGAGGCTTCATCACCAATAATAAATCCAAGAGAAGGAGCATTTTCAATAATTTTTTTACCGTCAAAATAACATGAATTTGAACCAGTGCCTAAAATACATGTAATATTAGGCATATCATTATACATAGCAAAGCATGCAGCATCTAAATCGTGTTTTACTTGTATTATTGCATTGTTAAAAAAATGAGTTAATGATTTTTTTACAATAGTATTTTTATCTTTTGAAGAACAACCTGCGCCATAAAAAAAAACGGATTTAATCTGCGATTTATATTTTGATAAATCTGATTTGTTAAGCTGAATAATAATATTCTCTGAATCAATAAAATAAGGATTGAATCCTATGGTGTTAAATACATCTATTCTTTTACCTTTATTATCCGATAAGACCCAATTACATTTAGTAGATCCGCTTTCTGCTATTAGAATCATTTATTTATAATTTTAGTACCTGATTTTAGGAGATTTGATACGATTTAAGTTATTTTCAATTGGTTGTAATAATTTTATTATTACATCAATTTCTGAGTTTAATTCCTTATATATTGTAGATGCATTTTGTAAGCTTTCTTTATGTGTTTTTGTAGGTCCATAAGTTGATCTTGATGAGCCATATGCTGCCCATAAGTAATTCCAAACTGTTGGGAAGTCATTTTTTTCGCCTATTTCAGAACGCGATTGACTTCCATTCATTTTTTGTTCTAAAATTAAGGTTTTATCTCTTATATCAATTAGTTTAGAATGTAGTTCGCTATCTATGAGCTTTGCTTTTTCATACGCTTTAAGATTAAGATTAATTTTGTTTTTGGTTTTTTTAATTTTATTTGAAAGATTATTTATGTTGTCTCTAACAAGGTCTACTTCTTCCCAGAAATTAACAGAATTAGTATAATTATCATTGGAAATAGGCTTGTGAAGAGGTTTGATTTTAAAGTCTATTTTCTTAGATAAAGCAGTAAATTGACCTTTAATTTGTTTATATAATTGAACATAATATATTCCTGGTCTTACTAGATTTCCACTAATATCCTTATTTATATTTTCTTCAGAAATTGTATTGTTTGATTCTGATTTTAGGTTCCAACTAATTCTGTTAAATCCTTTATTGTTTTTTGCTTTTATTTTTCTAATAATTTCATTTTTATCAGAGTATATAAAAAGCCATACCTCTGGTTCTATCTCTTGATATTCTCTATCTATTATTGCCCAGTCTGGGACAGAAATAGTTTTATTTTCTTTTTTAAGTTTTTTCTCTTTTTTGATACGCTGTTCTTTATTTGAGAGATATTTTTTATTTAGATAGTATGTGAATTCTACACCAAAAGGAGGATTGTTAGCTGTGAAATAATTATCACCCTGTGATGCTTTTTGTCTGCTTCCAAGTATTCTTTTTTGTATATACCAAAGTCCATCTTTTGGTGCAAATAATATAGCCTCATTTTGAGAATTTTTAGAGTCAAAATATCTTAAGGGAGTATAATCATCTAAAATATATATGCCTCTTCCAAATGTGCCTAAAACAAGATCATTTTCATCTTTTTGGATAACTAAATCTCTAACAGGTATATTTGGGATACCCCCTTTTAGTTTTATCCAATTTTTACCAGCGTTATTTGTATAGTAAACTCCAAATTCAGTTCCTAAAAAAAGAAGGTCTTTGTTTTGATGATCTTGCACTACTCTCCATAGTATGTTTTTTTTGGGAAGATTATTTGAAATGCTTTGCCAATTTTTACCTTTATCAGAGCTTTTAAAAATATAAGGGAAGTAATCTCCATATTTGTGATTGTCGAATACTGCATAAACAATATTATCGTTATATAAATCAGCTTTTATGTCATTTACAAACGCAGTTTTAGGTAATCCTTTAATATTTTTAAAATTAACTTTTCGCCAATTTCCCCCTCCATCTTCTGTTATTTGTATAATTCCATCATCTGTTCCAGCATAAATTAATCCTTCTTTGATTGGAGATTCAGATAATGATGTAATAGTACTATAATTAGACATTGCATACATATCCCATGCATTATCCCATTTTTGTTTTTCGCCAAAGAAATTTGTAGAAACTCTTTTAATATTTTTAGTTAAATCTTTTGATATTGGATTCCAAGAATCTCCTCTATCTTCTGATTTCCAAACACGCTGTGAAGCAAAATAGATTCTTTGAGTATTATGTGGGCTTACAAGTATTGGAGCATCCCAATTATACCGTTCAAATTTTTCTCCAAGTTTAGGTTGAGGTTTAATGTTAATATTTTCTCCTGTTAATCTATTATGACGATTAAGGTTTCCTCTTTGCCATTGTGCATATACAATATCTGGGTTACCTGGTTCAGTTGCTGGTTGGTGACCATCACCTCCTAACACTACAAACCAATCTGAATTTCTAATACCATGTATGTTATCAGTTCTAGAAGGGGCTCCTTGTGTATTATTATCTTGTGTTCCCCCATAAATATAATAA
>MDSZ01087431.1_pt1 | contig 10095 bp, 8 predicted proteins | sample 811201 | NCBI WGS metagenome assembly MDSZ01 (sample SAMN05326647, study PRJNA326480) | marine metagenome | isolation source: seawater | place: Indian Ocean: North | collected 2010 | reverse complement strand
GGGAGGAGGAGGAGGACGACGACGACGACGGGATGTGCCTCAGCATTCTTCTTCAAAAATTCTTTTGAGGAGAGAGAACCCCCTCCCCTGAAGGGAATTTTTTAGTGTTCGTCGTAATTTGAATTGTTGAATTGGCGTCACTCTGCAAATTAAGCCAATTTCTTCTTTTGTCGCGCGAATATACAACTTATAATTCACAACGAACTCGACAGCATCTGATTGAATCTGTGTCTTTCTTTAAAACTCCCTTGTAGTAAACAAAGAAAAGAGAGTGACAATGTCTGATGTAAAAGTATGCAAGGTGATGACTTCGTACGGGACAACTTTAGTCGTTCTCGTACCAAATTCTTCGAACTATAATGCGCTGACTAGTGCGATTGAGAAGAAACACGCAAATTTGTATGGAAATCTGTACGGGGAAGTGAGAGTGACCAGGATGGATGGATTCTTACACGAAAACGACGAAGGTGCCGGCATTGGCGTTTCATATCCAGTCGACGACGAGTCTTTTCGTTCGATTCCGTTCACCAATTATTTAGCTCAATTGCACTCAAAAAAAGGAGGAGAAAAGGCAGGCAACTCGAGCGCGAAGAAAATCGTCGACGCGAAGACGATCGACGTTTTATCTCCGAAATCCTTGATCGATGCGAACGTCAAAGCTGCGGCGAGAGGTCCGACTCCGATTTCTATCGGTCCGTCCAGATTTCAAGGAGACAGTTACTATCTTGGAGGAGAAACGACCACAGCCGCTGCCACTGCTGCCCCGCAGGTCCCAAGTTTGAAGAGTAGATTCGCCTCCGAAGCCCCTAAAATCGAGGCGTCTGTAGCAAAGAAGAGCAAGAAAGGAACTGTGGGCGTTGCGGATGCACAGAAACCAGTCACTGATGTGGTGAAGGCTAAGACACCGCCACAGCCTTCGTCGGGACAAGCCACTGCTTCAAAACCCAATGCCAAGTTGATGACACCAGAGTTGGTTGCAAAGTTACTTGATTCAAAGAAAAACAACGTTCGCTTTCCGATATTTGCAAAGAGTTTGCAAAAGCACTCTGGATTTAAATCTGCTTGCGACAAATTGTCCGGTGATTCAGCGCAGAAAGCGTATGCGTCTGCAAAAGAGGTTGTGGGGGAAATAAAGAAATGCCAGGCAGAGGTGACCGGGAGCGGAAACGTTTACGAAGAGACGCTTGAGGTCATCCAAGCGTTATCTCCAAAAGTTAATGGACCTTCAGCACCTCTCATTACCATTTGTGTGATTGTAGCAAAGGTTTATCCAGGCGGATACAAAGCAAAGAAAGGACTCCCAACGAGAGTGTGGACAGCCATGATTGGCACGATGAAAGAGAGACCGAACACATTCAACGAACCTGCGCGAATGGTGCTCGATAAAGTCGCGACTATTTTGGGGTACGATCAGAAGTTACCGACCGCTGTAGAAGGAGTAATCAAGGGTGCGGCGGGAAAAGTCAAGACAACTCCGGCAGCTGTGAATAAGGCTGAAGTTCCGAAACCTTCTTCTTCTTCTTCTTCTTCTTCTTCTTCTTCTTCCTCCTCCTCCTCCTCCTCCTCCACCTCTTCGAGTAGTTCCGATTCCAGTTCCAGTAGTAGTAGCAGCAGTTCTTCTAGTAAAGGTAAAAGGAAAGTGGCGACGCCACCTGCTCAGAAGAAAAAAACGCCCGCCACTGTTGAGAAGAAAGTGACAAAGACTCCTGGAGGCTTGTCGCAAATCCTGAAAAATGTCGTGAAGAAAGGTGGCAATGGTGGCGTGCAAAAGAAGGCGAGTGCAGTTGCTGAAGTTCCATCGAAGAAAGATAAGAAACATAAGGACAATAAGGACTTATTGAACCCGGCGGCGCCGAGTAAAGTTGTCCCTGCGACAAATGAAAAGAATGAGTCTGCGCCTACTGCACAGAAGAGAAGAAAGAAAGATCCGAACGCTCCAAAAGGTGCCAAATCTGCTTACATCTTCTTCGGTGATAAGGAAAGAGCGAAGATTATCAAGGAGAATCCAAATTTTTCGCCCACAGAAATCATGACTGAATTAGGGAAACGTTGGAAAGAGCTCTCCGAGAAAGAGAAGAGGCCGTACGAGAAAGAAGCCGAGAAAGATAAAGCACGATATTCTGAGGCGATGAAGTCTTATGAACCAGCAGAACGTGACGACGATGAAAAGCAAGGAAAGCGACAAAAGAAGGACCCGAATGCACCAAAGAACGCAAAGAGTGCGTACATATTCTTCACCATGAAAAAAAGAGCTTCAATTGCCAGCGGATCTTCTCCCACAGAAATAATGCAGAAGCTAGGTAAGATGTGGAGCGCAATGAGCGAAGCTGAGAAGAAGCCATATGAGGATTCGGCCAAGAAAGATAAGGAGCGGTATGAGAGAGAGATGGCCAAGTACAAACGTAAACAAAATTGAATATACACAATACATATCTGAAGTATAATATTTATACACAATCGACGAATCTATTTACAAGCAGCATTTCTAGACTGCACGACTACGTGACCTATGTACTTTATTTTCTATCTATCTATTTAGGAGGGCAAATGTGAAGTAAGATAGTTGCCCTCCTCGCTATTTTGTCTTTGAATATTTTCGATACTGCAGGCGTTTTTGTCTCGTCGCCGGCGGCAGCGCAATTGCTTCTTCCGTTCATCTCTTTCTTTTTCCGAGCGTTCAAAATCTTAAATAAAGCCTCCTCCTCTTTCTCTTTCCACGACTTTGGTGTGCTTCCACTCGGAGCTTTATCGTTCGCTTTCATTGCGCTTTGCGGTGAATTAATATCCTTCTTCACCGCTCGATCTTTCTGCTGCCTCGAAGACAAAAACGAAAAAAACTTTTTGGAAATTTCATCTTCTTTCTTTTCCTTCGTTGGAATCTTATAAACAGAACGAATATATTCTTCTCTGTGTCTTCGTCGAGATGCAGCGGCGGCGAGCCTCCTCATTTGAAGCCATTTTGAAATATCCGAACAGCGTGTTGCTGTCCATCGTTTCCAGGTACGAAAATTTTCCGCAGTGAAATCAATTTGAAACCGAATCGATGTTATTCCATCAAAATGTACAACCCATTTATCCTCCAAGACTACATCCCTGAGCAAAGTCCACATATTCACATCTTGCAGGATATTTCTCGCAGCAAATGCATTGAAACGGCGGAAATCGCCCCCTTTTTTATCTCCTCTTCTTTCATTTTCATCCTCCACCTTGCGAATGCTTTCCCGCTTTTCGATTTCTTCTTGAACTCTTGCAGTAGTGGTGGAGTCATTCGAATCTATCCTGTCGCGCTTCTGAAGACTTTCCAATTCGATGCTTTCATTTTCATTTTCTTCTATCGCTTCTTCTTTCTCATTTTCCCGTGCCGGTTCCTCCTCTTCTATATTCTCACCATTTACGCGACCACCCCCTTTTCCTTCTTTTCCTTTTTCTTCTTCTTTTTCTTCTTCGAGAGCAACTGCGTTTATAAAATCATCGAACTCGATGTAATAACCTCTTCCTTTCTTCTCTTCTTGCTCTTCCGTAATATTTTCATATTTCTCTCCTTCGTCAACAACAACAACAACACTCTCTTCTTGTTCTTCTTGTTCTTCCCGTCCACTCAAAATTTCAGAACCAACATCCTCTTCAGCGAGAATGTCGTCGTCGTCGTCCTGTTCCACTTCGTCGAGCCGATATTTCCACGAGAAATCATCATAAGCATGCACATTTACGTACTCTATTTTACCATTACGCATATTATCATTTTCGTATTCAGAGGAGTTATAGTAATCCAATTTCGTTCTCGTCGTCGATGAAATATCTACATCTATAACGCCGGGAGCATCATCGGCACCGTACCATATATTCATCGAAGAGTGCGGAGAAAAATAATGAGAGGGTGCATTCCCACTCCGCCTTCGTCGAAAGAACCGCATACTTTTTTTACTCTCTCACGCGATACTCTTCTGTTCTTTCGCGCACATATTTTGTTTCCTTCTTGTTTGTGTTTGTGTTGTGTCGTTTTTGGCGGGAGCATGTGAAAGAAAGAAAGAAAGAAAGAAAGAAAATGCGTCAAAAATTCTTCGACTCTTCCTTCTCTTTATTCTTTTCCTCTTCCTTTAATATATACATACATACACACACACATGCACATGTATATATGATGCCAAAACTCAAAGCAGTATTCTTTGATTTAGACGACACGTTAGTTCCAACTTCGGTATACGACGTGAGAGCGTACGCAGACGTGAAAGCGAGCGTAATCACCTGGGTTGGAAAAATCCAGTTAGATGTGGATAAATTAGTCGCGGACTTTAAAGAGAAATTCGTCAAAGCACCGTGGGATCCAGAGTATAAAACCGACGTTTTCACGTGGCGCTCGAGAGTCTGGGAACATGCGCTAAAGTTGCAAGACGTAGAAAACGCAGAAGAAGTTGGATTGAAGTGTCAAAAATGTTTCGACGACAACCGCATGGGAACTTTTCCTTTGTACGACTGCGTGAAAGATCTCACAGAGTACATCAAATCGAAAGGTTTAGAGACGTGCATAATCACAAATGGACATCATCGAGTGCAGAGAGATAAATTAGAAGCGTGCAAGGCATACACATTGTTTGAGAACATAATCGTGGGCGGTGAGGAAGTGTTAGCAGGACGTAAAGAGAAACCCGACGGGAGTATTTTTGTTAAAGCCTGCAAATACGCGGGATGTTTACCCAGCGAAGCTATCCACGTCGGGGACTCTCTAGGCGCTGATATTCAAGGGGGCATCAACGCGGGGTTATTAGCGACGGTTTTTATTAACGTTAAAGCGCGCGATATGAGTACTATCCAGCCCATGCCTACATACACGATCAAACACATAACCGAATTGAAAGAGATCATCGATAAATTACTAGTGGTATAAAAAAGCAGTATTGTTCACAGTATATTGTTACATTTACGTTGTTAGGATAAACTTTTAGGTTGCAACTTCATTGTGGTCTTTTCGCAACATGGTCTCGATAAAGAACTCGCCCGCTTTGTACGAGCTGCGCACGAGCGCCCCGCTGGCTACATATCTAAAACCAATTTCCTTCTCGCCAAATTCTTTCCAATATTCGAATTTCTCCGGTGTCACAAACTCCTTCACCGTCAAATGCTTCGGTGTTGGCTGTAAATATTGACCTAAAGTAAATATATCGACTCCCACATCTCTGCAATCTTTCATAGCTTGCTTTATCTCGTCGTCCGTTTCGCCTAAACCGAGCATAATTGACGTCTTTGTTACCATGCCTTCCTTTGCTTCCTTGGCCGCTTTTAGCACTGATAAAGACTGCTCATAATTCGCGCGCGGATCTCGAACACGAGGCTGTAACCGCCTCACAGTTTCGATATTATGTGCAAACACGTCTAAACCAGAGTTAGCCAAATGTCTCACAGCGTCTAAATCACCTTGAAAATCAGATGTCAACGCCTCTACAAGAACGCTTGATTTTAACTTTTTCAACGTGCGCACTGTTCTCGCAAAGTGCTCCGCTCCTCCATCAGGAATATCGTCTCTGTCAACTGAAGTTAATACTATATACCCAACACCCCACGCAGCAATAGCCCTGGCCGTATTTTCTGGCTCCATATCATCCGGTGGCGGAGGTGTACTCGCCGTATTCACCGCGCAGAAACGACATCCTCGGGTGCACGTGTCACCTAATAACATAATCGTTGCCGTTCCCGTTTCCCCGTTCCAGCACTCGCCTACGTTTGGACACATGGCTTCTTCGCATACCGTAGCAATTTTATGCTCTGAATTATCTAACGTGTCTTTCAAAAACTCAAAGCGTTCTCCACTTGGCGCTCTTTGTCTCAACCATGGCGGCTTCTTCAAACCGGGGGGTAAACCGGGGATAGTTGCGGTTGCAGTCATTCTGCCACTTGACGTAGTCTCCTCTCCGGATGATCCTTCTATGGTTGCAACTGGTCCACACATTGCTGCAGCGGCGTTGAACTTTGGTGCCGATGGTGGCGGTTCAACCCCGTTTTCTTTCGCCATTCGAACGAGTTCCTCAAACGCATCTATGTTTTGTAATCGCTCGAACTCATAATCTTCCTCCGTTTTCTCAATATTTTCACCATCGCTCGTTGTGGCATGCAAACGCGTTGTTGTTGTTCTTGTTGCAGCTGATGGTGGTGGTGACGATGATGGTGATCTTGTTGTGCGGAACCAAGTGCGATACCTGTTTTTGCTCTTTTCTATGCATTCTTCGTTTTGTGAAATAATAGACGAGGAGGAAGAAGTAGAAGAGGAAGAAGAAGTTGATAAATCCTTTTGACGGTGTTGAGGTTGTTGGAAAAGTCGACGGCGCTGAAAAGGAGCAGAACAGGAAGCGGCGCAATTCGTAGTTGTCTCGTTCCGACGCGCGGAAGGTCGCGTTGTAGCGGTATCACCGATATATTTACTGACGCGCACGCATTGATTCATTCCGTTGATTCCCAGGAACTCTATTTTATCGCGTGTTTTTCTTATGATGCGACACAAAATGGATAAAAGCGCGAGGAGGGCGAAAATTTTTTCTTTCCATTTCTTTTGTGTGAAATGTGAAGCCGAAGCCCCAGAGTTTGCACGTTCTACAAATGATGATAACCAAAACGTATATAGAGGTACTCTATCTATTACAATAAAAGTATCTGAATATGTTTTTCCTACGTAGTATGTTGTTACGTTAAATAGTATACTATTTCTTTTCATTCAAAGTTAAAGATAAAGCAAGCGTCGACGTAATTAAACGATCTCCCAATAGAGTACAAACAGGTGCGCACGAAATTCATTGGTGAAAATCGGGCAAATAGTGCTCCTGCGACCTTTGGTGTACGCGAAATACCTCTCGAAAAAAAGGTAAGGGCGTTATTATGCCTTTAAGTATTTAGAAGATACGGAACGGCGGGCCCATCGTAGTCTTGATGTACAAGGACTTGACGTTTTGCCAGTTCTTCTTCAACAAAGAAACTAAAAAGTTCACAGCCATTTGCGTGTTGATGAACAATTCTTTCTCAGTCATTTCGACGTTACCGACGGCAACGGCCAAGCACAACACTTTCTTGAGCTGAAACTTGACTTGCGACTTGATGTCGTTGACTTTGGTCTCCAAGGACTCATTGTGTGTGCACAACGTCGGAAATTTACCCGCCTTGTTCAAACCCGGACCCAAAAGTCTTGGAATTTGTTTGATGACGGATTCAGACGCGACAAAAACGGCATATTTCTTAGCCAATTTCTTGATCAATTTCTTGTTCTTGTTCAACTTCTTCAACGCTTCGACGTCCATCTTTTCGATCCCGATACCCGCAGCTTCTTCGCAGTGCTTGGCATCACCAAGCATGCAAATCTTAAGCTTCGGTCTCGGCATCGCCGGTAAAACGACGGTACCGTTGAAACGCTTATCCTTTTGCGGATCGTAGTTCTTTAAACCGATTTGAAGCTCGACAGTTTCGACAAACTTCCTAGGTTTTTCTTTAGATTTCTCTAACATGAAGGACACGCCTTCTTTCAAGGTATCCGAGTTGAGCTTACTGTGAGATGAAAAAAGAGTGAAGGGAGAAAATGCAAGTCAGCTTATGTTCGTTCTTTTCCCGCGAGGATTCGTTTGCAGTAACCGTTCCGTAAAATGACTGTAATTTCGCGCACGAATGGTATTTCTACATTCGTTAACTTATTTACTGTAAGAAACGAACGTTCGTGCGATCGTGCACGCAACGCGTTTTCGAGCGGCAAAATCCTAAATTTGCGCCTCCCCGAAAAAAGACGAAATTCGAGCGCCACGGGTGCCACGCGAACGTGCATTCTCTCAATCATTCCGTCGTCGAGGTGTGAACGATGTCTTCTCGAGAGAATGAACGCGTTAAAGGAGCTAACAGACGCGACGTACCTCATCTTTAATTATATACTAAGTCTGAAAAGTGACGAAATTTTCTTTGCTCACGACAGTTTTCAGCAGTAGCAGCTCAAATAAAAAAAAGTACAAGGTACAAAATACCTCCATACGTAGTTGTGGTTGTCGTCCGTTGTTCATAAAAAAACTGACACACAAGGCATCAGCGCTACATTTGAGAAGAAGAATCGACACTATATAGACGATAGCAATGACATCGACGGTGTTGTCACCGAAACCGCTCCGGTCTGCTGCTGCTGCTGCAGCGTCGTCGAGACGGCGTCGTGCAAAGTCTGGTTCTTGCTGTTGCACTTCATCGTCCTTTTTGTCCAAAAACAAAACGAAAGAATATCGAGGAAATAGAGTTAGCACCAGCGGCAGCACTAGAACAATAAAAACAACAAGAATGAATTATAATGGTGCTGGCGGCGGCGGTGACGACGACGTGTCCTTCTTCGTGATTGCTAAACAGAGACGACGGATGCTAAAGTGCTTTCGTCGTTCTTCCACCATCACCATCACAGCAGCAGCAGCAGTAGCAGCAACAGCAGAAGTGGAAAACGAAGATGAGAGAAAGAAAAAAAGAAAATCGAATAAGTTACCGACGCGAATGGTCGTCGAAACGGCCATGCTGGCAGCTATGACAGGCTTGAGTTTTCACCTATCGGCTTCGTTTAGATTGGAAACGTATTTGGGTTCTCTCTTTCCTCTTCCAGTTGTTGTAGCATCTGCGCGTTGGGGTGACGTTGCCGCTTGGAGGACTTTATTGGTGGCGTTCCTTTTGTTGACGTTACTAAGTGGTCCTCTACGCGCCTCAAATTACGCGTGTTTGCACGGTTTTATCGGCCTAGCCTTGGGAATGTGTTGGAAAAGAAAGTTCTCATGGGTGCAGAGCGTGCCTATATCTGCGCTCGCTCGAACCATTGGCGTCTTTTCGTCTCTCGCGATTTCTTCTTTAGTGATTCGAGAAAACATCCTTCGCTTAATGATTCAGCAAGTCTACGCGCTGATTGATCAAATTTGCGCAACTCTAGGAGCAACATTCGTTCCGAACATGACGACCATTTTGTGTGTCGCTTTTGTATTCGTGATTTTGAATTCGTTATCGTATACGCTCATTTTACATTTGGTGTATTCAATAGCTTTAGTAACGGCCACACCTGATAGGAATTTTTCAAATGCTCCATTAAAAGTCAGAAGAGCGTTAGGATTATCCTCAACGTTTATACAATAGAATTCATCAATAATGATATATACCTAGGTACCGTACCAACCTTACATGTGGTATTTCATGAAAAAACGGATTTAAACTTATTCTATTTATATTATTATTCACTCAACCCGAGGTCGTCCACCAGCTTCTGGCGGTGCATATCTATCGAAGCCTTCAGCTTCAATCCTCGCCTTGGCTTGCGCCGCCCTTCTCTCGCGCACGATTCTCAGTTTCTCCATTTCTTCCGTCATTTGCTTCGCGGATTTCGTCGGAGGTGCATCGTCTACTTCTTTTGGTTTCGGCTTCGCTTTTGGCTTCAAATATTCATCCTCAAACGAGGAGGAAGAGGAAGAATCGTCCTCGTCCGAGGACTCTTCCTCTTCTTCCTCCTGAACTCCAATCCCTGCGAATCGATCAAATTCCTTTACCTTTACAATTTTTTCTTCTTCGTCTCCCGATGATGAAGAAGAAGATGATTTGCCGTCGTCGTCTTCATCGCTCGTTTCTTCCTCCTCGGAGGAAGATTCTTCTTCGCCTCTTCTTTTTCTCGCTTGTTGTGCTCTCCACTCCTCTTCTTGTTGTTGTTGCGCGGCGTACCCTCTGCCACGGCCTCTGCCTCGTCCACCTTTCGGTTTAAATCCTCGTCCCATTTCGAACCCTTTTTTGCCTTTGTTGTAAAGCTTTCTATATATATGTGTGTATGTGTGTATAAATATACGAATAAGGTGCGTGTTGTGGCGTTTTTCTTTCTGCAACGAAGTTGAAAGAAAAGCTTGGCTGGGAGCGAAAAATCGCGGTTATCGGAAAAATCGTCATTTACGTACATATATAGTACGCAAGGCACATTACCACGCCCGGAAGAGAGAGAGCTATTATATATATATATATATAGAGAGAGAGAGAGAGAGAGAGAGAGAGGGAGAGAGAGAGAAGGAGAGAGAACTTCACAACCTCTTCTCCACGCTTCTATTCCTTCCTAGTATGTATGTATGTATGTAT
>MDSZ01035421.1_pt1 | contig 10095 bp, 7 predicted proteins | sample 811201 | NCBI WGS metagenome assembly MDSZ01 (sample SAMN05326647, study PRJNA326480) | marine metagenome | isolation source: seawater | place: Indian Ocean: North | collected 2010 | reverse complement strand
CACCTCAATTAATCCATATCCTACTGTTGCAAGATGGAGAGATGATTTAGATTTTACCATTGCCTCAATTGCAGATTTTCAACCTTGGGTAACCAATGGAACATTGCCTCCTCCAGCAAATCCCTTAGTAGTTCCTCAACCTTGTATTAGGTTTGGAGGAGATTTTAGTGATATCGATAATGTAGGCCGAACAGGGCGACATTTGACTAGTTTTATTATGTTTGGTCAACATTCATTTAATTCAGAAAATACACCTAATGGTTATTGGATGGACAGATGTATTGAATTAAACTATGAATTTTTAACTTCTATTCTTAATATAAATCCCAACGATTTAACATATATCGAAGGTATTTGGTCTGGAGGAGGTAATTTTGGTCCTAATCTTGAAACTTTTGCATTTGGTACAGAGTTAGTTAATTCAGTATTTATGCAATATGAATTAATGAATAATCAAGACTATAGAGAAATGCCTCTTAAAGTAATTGATGTTGGATGGGGCTTAGAGCGATTGTCTTGGTTCTCACAAGGTACACCAACAATATATGATGCAGTATTTGGTCCCGTTCAAGATTACTTACTAAAAGAAACAGGCATCCAATTTGATCATGAATTAATTACTAAATATTCAAAAATAGCTGGTCTTATAGATGTAAATGAGGTAAAAGACCTAAAAATGGCAAGGTCCAGTATTGCAAAGAGTTTAGGATATACTTTGGATGATTTAAATTCACAATTAAAAGAAATTGAAGCCCTTTACGCAATCGGAGATCATTGTAGAACTTTAGCATTTACCCTTGCAGATGGTGCTATCCCCAGTAATGTAGGAGGAAATTATAATTTACGAACTTTGTTACGTCGAGTATTTACTTTAAATGAAACCATGAATTTTGATTTAGATATTTCAGATTTAATTTATAGATCTGCACAATATTTATCATTAAGTTTTCCAAGAGTAACAGAGTCATCAAAATTTGCTTCATCAATAGTAAATATAGAATATGATCGCTATCGCTCCAATATAGAGAAAGGAGAAAAACATGTAAAATCATTATTGAAACAGAACATATCATTATCAGATAAAACTCTCGTAGAATTATACACCTCAAAAGGTATTTCACCAGAAACAATATCGCAAATTGCCAAAAATAAAGGTATTAACATTGATGTCCCTCTTGATTTTTATCAACAAGTAGAGAATAAGGTTACAGAAAATCCCTCTGCTTTAAAATCAGCAACAGAATTTGATTTAGAATTAGTTAAAGATTACAACACAGATCTACTTTATTACGATGATAAACCACATAGAAATGGTACAGGAACAATTTTAGCAATTTTAGATACATCGCACATAATATTGGACAAAACAATCTTCTATCCTATTGGAGGGGGTCAAGCAGAAGATAGAGGATGGCTAATTTCCAATAAAAACAAGTATGAAATAATAAACGTAGAAAAATATGGTAATGCAGTACTTCATAAAATTTCTCAATCTCCTAAAAATTTGAAAGTCGGTCAAACTATTGAAATGGAACTTGATTGGGATCGTAGATTATCTCTTATGAGGCATCACACTGCAGTTCATATTGTCGGTGGTGCCGCAAGAAAAATTTTGGGTTCACATGTATGGCAGGCGGGTGCAGATAAAACACCTGATCGAGGTCGTTTAGATATTACTCATTGGGAAAATGTATCAAGAGAGACCTTAGATGAAATTGAATATATAGCTAATAAAGTTGTTATGGAAAATAAAAAGATACACAAACATGTTCTTGACCGAACAACAGCAGAAGAAAAATATGGATTTACAATTTATCAAGGAGGTGTTGTCCCTGGTAAAGAATTGCGAATTATTGAAATTCCAGGAATAGATATTGAAGCTTGTGGAGGCACACATGCTCATGCTACCGGGGATTTAGGATATATACGAATAACAGGATCTGAGCGAATACAAGATGGAATCGTCAGAATTACTCTAAAGGCAGGAAAACAGGCTGTAAGTCAATCACAACATAATTATCAACTTCTTACTGAAGCCTCAAATCATTTTAAAGTCACACCTTCAGAATTGCCAAAAACATCAGAACGATTTTTCAAAGAATGGAAAGATAAACAAAAAACAATTGATAGGTTGTCAAAAGAATTGGTAATTACAAAAGTCCCAAACTTAATTCACAATGCAAAGCTATTAGATAACAATTATAAATTAATTGTTGAAAGATTTGATGCTCCTCAGTCTGATTTAATTTATCTTTCAGAACAATTTTCCATAAATTCAGAAAAAGATGGGAATTTATTAGCAATTATTGTCGGCATTTATGAGGAACGTGCTCTTATATCAATTTCTAGAAGTAGAGGAAGTAATATTCCACATAATGCTATTATGAAAAAATTAGCTCCTATCATTGGGGGAGGAGGAGGAGGTAAAGGTGACGTCATATCTGGCGGCGGGACAAAAATAGATCAAATTGAATTCTTAATTTCAGAATCATTCAAAATTGCAAATGAAATAGTTTAAATAAAAAAATTAATAATACTCTTTTACCTTTAGTTTGTTCTTCCTAAGTTTCTATATCGATAAATAAGGAAAATTATATAAGTATATTAAAATCACATTCTATTGAAAATGAGTGAAAATTATTCTATAACTGAGATCCATGAAAATTTAACTGGTGTAAGTGTAGATTTACACTATCTTTATTGGGACACAACTCGTGAACTCCAAATGACAAGAGCCGAAAATATCGATTTAACTCCATTAGAAATAATAATTCAATTACGACAAATTGGAGAAGTATATGCATCTAGAGTAAAACGCATTGTTGATAGACAAGAAGATGAACCCCTACCATTCATGCATGAATTTGACGAAAATAAACAATTAAATTCAGTTGACTTAGAGGCAGAAAATGTCAAATATAATTTAGGCAAGTTCATTGAAGCAAGATCTAATCTATTAAACAAAATATCTTTCTTGGATGAGGTTGAGTGGGATTCATTAAAAGGTACCCATGAAAAAGAGGGAGAAATTTCTCTCAAAGAATTGTTAACTCCTTTAGTCTCAAGGGAAAAAAAAGCAATTTCAGATTTAAAAACTATGATTGGATTATCTCTTTAATCAAGTAAAAATAAATAGGAATTTTTATGGCTCTAAATAACTCTAATTCAATCGACAAAGATTGGTATATCATTAAAAAAATTAAACCATATTTATACCTCATACAAGAAAATTTTGAAAAAATAGACTCTCATTATTATACTTCATTTACAAACATATACTTGATAATTGGGTCTCATACTGCACTACTTTTCGACACAGGCACTGGTATAGTTAATTTAGAACCATATATTAAACCAATTATAAAAAATCATGAATTAATAATCATAAATTCTCATAATCATTTTGATCATGTGGGAGGTAATTATTTTTTTGAAGAAACCATGATCCATAGGCTTGATTTTAAAAAATTAACAAAAAATATGGATCTTCGATTTTTATCACCCTCAAATTCTATTGTAAAGAATTACTTAGAAAAAATTAATTATGAATTGTCATTTGCAAACTCAATGGTACCTTTAAATGGGGATGAAATTTTTGAATTAGGCGCATTAAGAGTTAATGTAATTTATACGCCCGGACATACACCCGGTTCAATATGTCTTTATCTCGATACTGGTGAAATATTTACTGGTGATACTTTTCAGTTAGGCGCAATTTTTTTGCCATCAACAGAGATAATAGATGATTATATTATATCACTTAACAAAATTTTAAACATTGCAACAAAATTTGTTAACCCAAAATTATATCCTGGTCATGAAAAAATTGAACTCTCAACTAATTATATTCATAAATTAATCCAAAAATTAAATCAATTAGAGATATATGATCCAATAATTGATAATTATATTAATTCAAAAATTTATGATTTTATTGATTTTAAATTAATTTTCTCTATGGATTAAATCTTAGATACTAAGTCTCTTGTTTATAACCTTGCTCGCCTCTTTATATCCTGAGACACCATTTACTCTCAATAAATCACTTGATACTTTGTGTGCGAATTTTATAGCCTTCTTAATATCCTTATTCATAATAAACATCCATGAAAAACAAGCCAAAAATATATCCCCACTACCTGTATCATCGATAATCTCTTTTTCGGGAATAATCTCAAAATCAAAAATATTCATGGTTTTATTGGTATAATATATTCTTCCTTTATTTGTTGTTTCAATTAAAATTTTATTATTATCCAAATCTTTTTCATAATTCTTTTCCATATATTCCGATAAATTAATTTCCACATCTGAACCTTTGATAATATTGATTTTTGGCAACTTATTTAAATCTTCCATCTCAATTTTTTTAATTATGATATTACCATTTTCATCTGCTTTTCTTACTAATGACTGAAGGTCTAGTATATAATTATCCGAATTTAAGTGATTAATTAATTTAGTAATAAAATCTATTTCAAGCTCACCCGAGATACCAGAGAAAATTACAAAATTATAGCTATTTTCAAATATCATACTTGGAATTATATCAAAATCATAATCAATTGGTTTTTGAATTAATTTTAATATCCGTTCGTTTTCACTATTTACTCCAAATTTGAACGTAGTGGTCATCTCTGTTTTCAAATTATATATGTTTTTAAATCCAGATAAAGTTTTAACATATTCATCATCTACACTTGTTAGTAAATCTAATTCTGCTCCTAATGCTGAAAATATAGGGAGTTGGTACACTGCAGGACCTCCTTTATGGATTATGCCATTTTTATTATCAATAGAACAATTCCCAATTATTAGGCCTTTCATACTAACTGTTATACTCTTCAAATTATTTTTCATTTTCGATTATGACCATCTCTAAGTTTTAACTATAATTAATATTTAGAAATTTTATTAGTCTAGACAAAGTTCTAGTAAATATTATATCTATTTGACAAAAGATATTTAATGGTTAACTATATTATAAGTCTAGATAAACTTAAATTGATGTCTTATGGCTTGTTTTAATTGCACTAAAGGTTATTATTGTCAATTCCATAGGGGTTCCACAAAATTGGTTACAAGTATAGCATACTCAAAAACGTATCATGTTTTTGACCTAATTAATGGGACCAACAAATCTATAATTCAAAGAGATAAAGAACGAGAAAAAAATTACTACATTGAAATAGAAGAAAAAACCGCAACTTGTACAAAATGTCATTCAATGTCTAATTGCCAAAATTATTTTGTTATTACTAAATCAGGTACTGCAAATGTTTGTATTTGTAATTTTTGCTTAAAAACTCAATTTGCTAATAAAAATGAGTTAATGGCATATGTAAAAAATAAATTATTATTAAGATACAAAGGATTTGACAAAAAATTAATTCAATTATTGAAATTTAGTCCACAATGATTGAATTTTGTATTTAAGTAAAGAAATCATCAACATAATATGGATGTTGATTTCAAAGAAGAGGCACATAAAATTAGAAATGATTTAATTAAAATAAGGCGTAAAATTCATCAAAATCCAGAATTAGGGTTTTGTGAGTTTGAAACTGCAAAATTAATAAAAAATGAATTAGATCGGATGGGTATTGAATATACCTCTGAAATCGCAAAAACTGGTGTTTTTGCCACTGTACATGGCACAAGTAAATTAGATAAATCTGATAAACACTTCTTAATTAGAGCGGATATGGATGCACTTCCATTACAAGAAGATACAACCTTTGAATACAAATCTCAAAATGAGGAAATTTTTCATGCATGCGGACATGACACTCATGTAACCTCCGTATTGGGTGCAGCAGAAATAATTCAAAAATATAGGGCTCATTTTTCAGGTAAAATTTCATTTGTATTCCAACCCGCAGAAGAAGGTTCAAAAATTTATGATCCAACTGGAGAAATTTCAGGTGGAGCATTACCTATGATTATTGAAGCGCCTGAAATTTTTGGTAGCCCTAAAAACCCGAACTTTGACGGAATACTTGCTCTCCACATTGTTAGTGGTCCTGACAACTATTCTCAAGTTGGAAATATCGGTGTATCAGATGGTAAATTTACTGGCTCTGCTGATGAGTTTTTAATCACAATTAAAGGGGAAGGGGGTCATGCATCTGCTCCACATAATGCAGTAGATCCAATATTTATTGCATCACAAGTTTATAATGCAATTCAAGGTTTTATCACGAGAAAAGTTGATCCAATTGAACCAGTAGTGTTTACAATAGGGAAAATTGATGGAGGTTTTAGACAAAATATCATTTCAGAAACTTGTTTTATGACAGGTACTCTAAGAACTCTAAATTCTAAAATCAGAGATATGTTAAAATTAGAATTACCTGAACTAATTAGGTCAATCGCACAATCATTTGGTGGTGATGCCACTATTAAAATTTATACGGGGTATCCCGTTGGATCTAATGATAAAATAATTAATGATCATATACGTAAAGTGACTAAATCAATGTATGGTGAAAAAGCATTATTTGAAGTAGATCCTGTCTTAGGAGCTGAAGATTTTTATGAATTTGGCTTTAAAAATACCATCCCTATCAGCATGTTTTGGTTAGGTGGAGCAAATCTAAGTAAAGGCTGGGTTGGTGCAAACCATAGTAATTATTTTTCAATAGATGAAGATGCTATTCCAATAGGAACAGCAATATTGGCCGCAACAGCTTTCTCATTTATGAACTCATGATTTTCATACTACGAAATTAATTTCGTAATAACATATATTGTAGAATAAGCTTGTAGGATAAATAATGGTAATATTATTACATTGTAGAAAACCGCAAACAATTCTACTGCAATATCTGAATTAATTATAAAAAACGGCGAAAATACAGTCAAAATCATGACATATGAGCTGAAAACCAAAGATATTTGAGAATATAATGATTTCTTTTTTATCACATTTGTTAAATTAAATAAACTATAAAGGAATGTGAACGTTAATGTGATTATGGCTACTAATTGTAATTCTCCTATAATTGAACCAATTAATAGTATCATAATAAAAATAGGTCCAGAAAAATAATTTAAAATTAATAATTTATCCCACTTAGTTATATCATTCATAGTATATCTAATTCAAAATTTCCTTACTGAATTTGAACTTATATATTAAAAAATATGAAATCATTAAAGTTATTATCAACAACTGCATTGACATTAATAATGGAATACGGAAGATATCAGCTATATAAACTAATACAATTCCTCCCATTGCAAATTGTCCTATATTTGATATCCCCGTAAATATTGCAAAAATTGTACTTTCATATGGTTCCTTACTTTCTTTCTGTATAATTTTCAACTGATATGCTTCGAATGCACCACCAAAAACCCCTAAAATGAAAAAGAATATTCCTTCTAATATTTCATCTCTTACATACACAAATGTTATGCCATATATTATCGAAATAGAATATGCAACATTCAAAATAGTGTATCTAATCAAATTATCATTTCTATCTGTAATAATTCCATTTAATATTGAACCTAAAAAAGATCCAATGGCATAAATTAACGCAGTCATCCCAATTTCTTTGAGAGTATATCCGAATTCGGTTTCCATAATTAGTGTAATTTGTAATACGATAGATAATGAGAAACCTGAAAACAAGAAATAATTTATTTTTAATGAAGGATCTGCTTTTGATAATAACTCCTTGATGTCAATTAAAATATTTTTCAATTTAGATAATATACTATTCTCATCAGATATCATTTTGTTTTGTATATCCAATTCCGGTAATATCATCGCAAATAAAGTGATCACCACACCAATACTTCCTACAATTAAAAAGAACGTCCCCCATGAATATGTGTCTACAATATTTGAAGATACATAACCTGCAGCCCCTAACCCTAATCCTCTAGATCCCCAATTAATCCCTTGCAAACGACCTGCAAATTTTTCAGGAGTTATCTCAATGGTTTGCCCATCCATAACGGTATCTCCCAATGCACTTCCTAATGAAATCATAAATCCACTAAAAACAAACATTAATGATATTTCTTCATGTAAATATATGGTGGACCAACCTATTAAGGACGAAATTGTTGCAATAAATAAATAGGGTTTTCTTCTCATGCCTAAAATAGGAAAATTATCTGTGATTAATCCAAATAAGAATTTTACATACCATGGTATAACCATTATGGCTGCAATTGTAACCGCCTCAGATCTTGATGATGCATCAAGTTCATTTAACATATAAATTGGAAAAAGTAATACTAAAGATCCCAAAGAGTATCCTTGACCCGAATAAAATAATCCAATTAAATAAAAATATTGAATTTTGAATTGATCTTTATTGTAGGTCATAATTATATTTGATTTAGTATAATCTTGATTTAAAATATTACTAATTTTAATGCTCTAATTTGACATCAGGTAGGATCTTCTCTAACCATTTTGGTATCCAAAAATTATATACTCCTGCTAATCTCATTGCTGCAGGTAATAGTATTGTTCTTGCTATTGTTGCATCAATAACAATTGCCACTGCCATCGCTAAACCCATCATTTTTAGAGTAAGCAAAGGTGATGCAGCAAAAACTAAGAATGTAGCAGTCATTATTGTTGCTGCGCTAGTAATAATTCCTGCAGTTTTACTAAGTCCAACTCCAACTGAACCATCCATATCGCCAGATATATCAAATTCCTCTTTAATTCTACTAATTATAAAAATAGAATAATCCATGCCCAGTCCTAATATCGTTGTGAACAGAAATGTAGGTAGGAAATAAGTGATTCCACTTAATTCAGCTTCCCATAGAGTAAATCCAAAAAATTCTATTAATTGGATATATCCTAACTGGAAAATATATACTAATGTTCCCATTCCAAATAGAATTGATCCTGCAATTGTTAAAATTGCTTTAATTGGAAGTATTACAGATCTAAATAATACTAATAATGATAAAAATATCAACAATACTGCAACCACTAACATAAGTGGTACTCTCTCATATAACCCATCGGATGACTCTTTGATCAAAGCGGTAAAACCAGTAACTAATGCTTGTTCAATAATTGAATCATCAATAAGAGGTTGAAAGTATTCATTTACATAACTTGTGATCACATTTACTAATTCCCATGCAGCACCGGATCCAGGATCTAAATTCGAGGTAATTTCAATTTGTAATGTATTATTTCCCATATCCCAATTTATGTATTGTTTTACATGTTGGAGGAATAATGATTTCTCGGGGTTCTCTGTCGTAAAGTTTCCAAATGGAGTTTCGATTGTTAAATTATCAGGTAAGTCAAAGACATCTTGTAAAAATGCCATATCAAAGTAATCCATCTCATTTGTTGAACTATTGAACAAAGCTGACATTGTAGTAACCGTATCAAATTCTAAATCTTGATTTTCAGGTTCATATTCACCACTAAAACTCAGTATCTTCGCCGAGAATAGGTTCACCGTCTCTATTAATCTATCATTAAAAATCGAATTATTATTAACACCACCATCAATAACTACTATGTATGGATTTAAATCCCCTAAATTGAATCTGTTTTCTAATATTTCAAAACCCTCTCTACTTTCAGTTCCAGGTGGTAATCCCTTAGTCAATGAAAATGACAATTCTGTTTGAGCAGATAGTACCACAAATGGCATCATAATGATAACACCAATTAATAAAAATACTAATGGTCTTTTCATTACTAGTCTCGACCACTTAACCCAAAATCCTTGTAAATCAACATTCTTTTCTTTATTGAATTCAATTTCTTTATCTGCCCTTGATAATACATTTGGCCAGTCTAAATATCTTCCTGCAAAAGCTAATATTGCTGGAGTTAAAGATCTAGTTGTTAAAATTGACATTGCAACAACTAAAGAAACTCCTATAGCCATAGCCACAGAAAATTCATTTTGGGTAATTAATAATGATGAAAATCCAATCAATGTAGTAATTCCACTATACATTGCGGCTTGTCCTGCAGTACTATTCATTTTTTGTGAACAGTAAATTTCAGTTTCTTTTCTTGTACTGTCATTCCAATTATTGTTTAATTCATACTCTGCTCTTCTTTTTCTATATTCCTCACGATATCTAACT
>MDSZ01260905.1_pt1 | contig 10096 bp, 9 predicted proteins | sample 811201 | NCBI WGS metagenome assembly MDSZ01 (sample SAMN05326647, study PRJNA326480) | marine metagenome | isolation source: seawater | place: Indian Ocean: North | collected 2010 | reverse complement strand
TAGCAGAGTTTGGTTACTCTGAGGTGAATTACTCTAGAATTAAAGTTGATAAAGAAGGCTTTTTCACTGCTTGGAAGGCAAGCTTTTTAGGGAAATCTATACCTGAATGTAGGATTGAAATAAATACAAAAAGTCATCATACCAAATTCAATATTTTGGGAATTAACAAAAAAGATGAACCTGAAGAGCTGCTTGATTTAAAAACCCCTTTTGATCAGGAAAGAAATATAGAAAATCATGATCAAAGAGTATCTCTTCTAAGTAAAATAATTTCTGATACTAGATTTGCAGAAAATTTAATCTTATATAAAAATACAAATAATTTGTGGAAAAATTGTGAGGAGAAATTAATTATTGAAAAATAGATAAATTAACAAATTAATTTAAAATTATTGTACCCCTTTTGATTTGATGCCTTTTATGAAGAATTCCTTATTTTTATAAATATTTTGAATTTTAGTAATTGTAGATTGATCTAAAGATTTTTTCTCGTAATAAGCCAAAAGATTCTGATCTGTTTCAATTTTAGAATGCATACCGCAAATTGTTGTAAATATACTTGGCTGGAAAAACTTTATAAATTGATGAGCTAAATCTAAGGGTGATAATGAAAGTTCGGTTGATATTTGTTTGAATTCTAGGTGTGCTGAAGCCCATATATCTAATTGTTCTTGGGGCCATTTAGCTCTATGGTCATTTATCGTAAATTGTTTTTTTGAAGAAGTTAACTTTCCTGTTAGAAATCCAAATGCTAGGGGGGTTCTTGCAATTATTTGTAAATTATTTACTTTACAATACTCTAATAAGCCTGTCTCAATAATTCTTTGATCAATCAAATTAAAGTTGCATTGAATTGTATCAAAACTTATATTATTTAAGAAAAAAAGAGCATCTTCTGGTGATCTTGCTGAAATCCCAATTTTTTTTACTACACCCTTTTCTTTTTGTGAGTAAAGCCATTCTATTGTTTGTTTAATATCTTCAATAGAACCTCTATCTGGACTATGTAATTGATAGATATCTATATAGTTTGTATCAAGATTATTCAAGCTTTCATTAAGTTTTTTCTTTACATAATCTAATTTGAAATTAGTAGGCATAAAGAAACCTTTATGCGGTAAAAGACCTACTTTTGTAGCAATTATTATTTTCTCCCTATTTTTTAATTCAGAAACAACTTGTCCTAAAAGTTTTTCGCTTCTTCCATTTCCATAGCTATCAGATGTATCAAAAAAACTAATACCTTTTTTAATTTGATATTTAATAATATTTTTTGAATAATTATCTGAAAAATTTCCATATGAATCACTCCCTAGTCCCCACAAACCTGAACCTAACATTTAAAAAAAAAATATTTAGATCAATATATCATTTATAAATATTTTTTTTTGCATTTAGAAATATCTCTAATTAAAACATCGTCTTTATTTATTGATTCTCCAGCCAAACTATAACTGCATATTTGCTATGAAATATTTTTTGATTAAGTATTTTTTTCGTCAATTAGACCTTTTCTAGATTATCAACAAATTTTTGAACTCCATTATCAAAATGTTTTAACAAATAATCATCTATTTCAATGATTCCCCCTTTTTTTTATTTTATTTACTAAGAATTTTGCAAAAGTTGAATATCGATATTTATTTGCTTTATCAGAAATTAGAAAATTATATATATTTTTTCTATATTTTTCCTTGTCTTCAAATTTAAGATTTTCTAAAATTAAGAGAATATCCTTTTCAGTAGTATTTCTATTTATTCTTATATAGCAATTACTAGGAATAAACTTTAACTCAGGCCCATAATAAATAGGAATAGAGCCTGATAACATTGGGTCAAAAATTTTCTCAAGGATTGATATGGGATGTCCCATATAAGGTTCAATGGCTAATGTAAAGTCATATTTATTTTGAGTTATTAATTTAGAAGGAACGCTTCCTTTACAAAAAACTAAGAATTTTTTTATATTAATAATGTAAATAATTAAATTACTTAAAATTTTAAATTTTTTTATTAGAAATATAAAAGGTATATCCATTGGTATTTGTCTTTTGTCCCAATTATCTCCATAAAGTGTAAAAAATCTTTTGTACTTAGATAATTTTATAATAATTTTAGTCCTGAATGAATATGAGGAATTTTTACTTAGAGCAGTTTTATTTCTTCCAATATAAACAATCTTATTATGTCTATTTGAATTTAAAATAAAAGATTTATTTTTCAAAATTTCTCCCTTGGAGGGAATACTTGCTAAAGAAAAATTAGAGGTTCTGTAATTTTTAAATTTATAAATTTCTTCCTCTGTATTTACCAAAACTTCGTCAAATATTCCCTTTACTAAGAGTAAAATTCTATTCCTTGCAATTTGAGTTTCTTCAATAAGCAAAATTAAAGGGACTCTGTAATATAGGTTTTTAAATTTTAAATTGAATAAATTTAATAAATTAGGAATATCATTAACGATAATTACATCATAATTACTATGAAACAAAGAGTTATAATTTTCATATTCTATCTTGCTTTGTTTTAGTTCTTTACCTAATTCAATAAATCTTCTATTTCCATTTTCTCTTGTTCCATCACTTTCTAATTCGAAATTTAATGGTCCATAATAACTTAGAAAACCAATCTTCATATTTTTTTAGAAAATTTATGAATCAGCTACAAAGATAACAAATTTTATATTTTTGTTCAATTTTTAATATCCTATTGTAAGTTTAGTATATGAGATTTATTATCAGATATATATTCAAATTTGAAAAATATTATTTAAATACATTCTAAACCTATTTATTACAAATGAATATAAAAAAAACTTTATATACATAAAAATCAAATTAGATATAAATGAATTAAATTAAATTTTTGACCTTCAAAATGAATGATTTTTGGAAAAATAAAAAAGTTTTAATTACTGGGGATACAGGTTTTAAAGGGTCTTGGTTAACAACTTTTCTTTTGAATTATGGAAGTACTGTTAGGGGTATATCTCTTAAACCTGATTTAAACAATGTTCTTCATAATGCTCTAATGAAAGATAAAGATTTTAAAAAGTTTAGTGAAAATAAATTGTATGAACATATTGATATTGATATTAGAGAATATAACAAACTTAAAGAATCGATTTTGGAGTTTAATCCAGAAATAATTTTTCATCTTGCAGCTCAACCATTGGTAAGAGAAAGTTATATTAATCCTAGGCTTACATGGGAAACTAACGTTATTGGTTCAATAAATTTGCTAGAAGCAATTAAATCTCTTAAAAAATGTTCAGTTATAATTGTCACTACGGATAAAGTTTATCAAAATAACTCACTTAAATATCATTTTAAGGAAAATGACAAACTTGGAGGGCATGATCCTTATAGTTCAAGTAAAGCAGCATTAGAACTGGCAACAAAATCTTGGCGTAAATCTTTTTTTGGAGATAATATAAAAATTTCTACAGTTAGAGCTGGGAATGTTATTGGTGGTGGAGACTGGGCTAAAGAAAGAATTGTTCCAGATACTATCAATTCTATTCTAAATAATAAGCCCCTCCATCTACGTTATCCTGATGCGGTTAGACCATGGCAACATGTTCTTGATCCTTTGTGGGGTTATATGACCTTAGCTGAAAAACAAATAGCGGAGAACTTAAGTTGCGAGTATAATTTTGGACCTAATACCGAAAATGTATTATCAGTTAGTGAGTTAGTAAATTTAATTTCATCATATTGGGGGAGCGGATTAAAAATTGAATTATCAGAAAATCAACCTTTAGAGGCAAAATATTTGGCCCTTTCAATTGATAAAGCTTTTAAGGAACTTAATTGGAGGCCAAAATGGGATATTGCTGAAACGGTTTTTAAAACAGTAAAATGGTATCAAGATGTAAGCAATGGACATTCTCCTTACAAATGCATGACTGAAAACATGCAATCTTTTCTATCCAAAAACAAATATTAAATTAAATAATTACTTCTCATTATAAAAATCCTGGAATTCTACTAAGATTGAACTTCTTTTATCTTCGCTTAAAAAAGCTTTTTCGTATGCAGGGAAAATATCTTCTGGCTCTTTAAGTTCTACTATATTGATGTTTGATAGCATTTCTCTAAAGGCAGATGACATATTGCCAATATGCTGATGACCAGGAAATAAAGGTCTCTTTGATCCTACCGCAGTTCTTATTATGATTTGTGGATTTATTTCTCCACTACTCATTATGGAAAATTTATCTAAATGATTAACTAATTGATTAGTGGAACACAAAAGAAAGTTCCATCGTGGAAATATGCTGATAACTTTTTTACCTGTCAAACTCATACCTATTGACATACCTAACTGTGTCTCTTCAAAAACAGGTAATTCAATCCGTTTAGAACTATTAATATCTTTAAGAGTGTTAAACATAGCTGTTCCTGGCACTTCGACAGCTTGTCCAATAAAAATCGTATTTTCTTTGGAACCCAGCCATTCCATTGCCCTTTTTAGTTCGTCAAAATATTTCATTTATTTAAAATTGAACTCTAATCCCTGCCCCTGAATGTGGCCAAGGTAAATCATATTCATAATGAATTACATTTTTTCTACCCTTTAGAGTATAGTCCTTTAAATTCCAAGTTTTAAGGGTATCAGTACATACTGATTTATGGTTAATCTCAATTACAAATATTAAAGGTAAGTCATAGGCAGTTGCATATTTGTGTGCTTCATGTGCTGCTCCAGTTTCAGAAGTCATTTCTCCTATAAATAAGTAGACTTTTTGATTTTTTTTCTGCAGTTTTAAAGATAATGCTGTCCCTAGAGCTATTGGAATAGAGCCCCCAACGATAGCGCTTGTATAAATATTGTATTCTGGATAAAGCAGTGAAATACTCTTTCCATTTAAAATATCTTTTTTTAGTCTTTCTGGTGGCACACCTTTTAGAAGGCAATGGTAATGACTTCTCCATGAACTAAAAATCCAATCTTCTTTTTTAATCGATTTAAAAATTTTAATTAGTTGTTCTTCGTTATTGCCATGCAAATGAATAGGGGCTCTAATTTGACCATCATTGAAAGCACTTGCAATTTCTTTTTCAAAATTAATTAAATCTCCAGCTTGCATTTATGAAATAAATTTTTTATATAATTAGCATATTCTAAAACAATATACTTAAACTTTTTAAGTTAATAAATTTTATTTAGAAGAAATATATTTTTATTATTTCAAGTTAACTTCCTTTTTTTTTTAAGCATCAAAAACAGATTATAATTTCTTTATTTGAGCATTTTTCATGATTTCTTATGACGTTTTTTTATTAGTTAATTCTCATAATGAATATACAATGAATTCAATAAAAGCATTTAAAAATGCCAAAACTAATTCGAGTATAAAAAAATATATTTCTTCTACAGAAAATCATCTATTGCCGACCCTAGAAGATAAGAATATAAAGGGAATTGATATTATTAAACATAAGGTATCATTTAAAAGTTTATTTGATCATATGAGATGGTTAACAAATTTTAGTAATGCTGATTATATTAGCTTTCTGCATGATGATGATATGTTTTCTGATGATTTATTGATAATTTACCATCAATATTTGACTAAGTTTCTTCCAGTTGCTTTTACAGCTAGATCTAATTTAATAGATCAGAATTCTATTCTCCTCAAAAAAGTGAAGCAAAAAAAAAATAATAGAATTATAAAATTAAACCCTAGCAAAATAATAAACAGGTATTTTCTACCTTTTGACAAACCTGTGGTTTTGCCCGCGACAGCATTTGATAGGAAAATCTTTAAGGATTATTGGTCAATTTTTAATTTAAGAAATCTTTCTATTTTTGAAGATGTAAGAATAATATTTTTCTTTTCTCAAATGGGTCTGTTTCTTGAGAGTCAAAATTCAAATTTGTATTTATATAGAATTAATATTTATCAGACAAGTCAAATAAGAATTGAATTCAATAGATTAAGGTTAATAAATTGGCTTAGAAATTTAGAAATCTCATTAATACATAAACTATTGCTTATATATTCTTCCAAAATACAATATTTTTTATTTTATAAAAGAGAATATTTCTCATCAAAAAAAATCACAAAGATATTTATCAAAATTAGAAATAAAATTATTAATTTGCGAATAGGAAGGTAATAAGATTTGAAAGTTACTTAATAAGTTATTTTATATATTGAAGGATTTTATAAATTTTTAATTCAAAATTAAATACTTTTCTGATTAAAAGAATTTTACCAAATTTTCCAGGGTGCTTTTTTGGATTCCCATAATTCATTTAAAATCATCTTATCTTTTAGGGTATCCATAGGTTGGAAAAAACCATTGTGATGAAATGCTGAGAGTTGATTTGTTTTAGCCAATATACTCATAGGTTGATCCTCCCACGTACAATTATCTCCATCTATTAAATTTAAACTATCTGGCTCCAATACAAAGAAACCACCATTGATCCAATTACCAAATCCTTCAGGCTTCTCTTTAAAACTTAATACTTGACCTCTATCAAATTTTAAAGCCCCATATCTTCCAGGTGGTTTAACTGCTGTTAGGGTTGCTTTTCGCCCTTCTTTTTTATGAAAATCTATCAGTTGCTTGATATTAACATTACATAAGCCGTCACCATATGTAAAACAGAAAGTTTCATCACCAATATATTCCCTTATTCTTGAAAGTCTTCCTCCAGTCATTGTTTTTTTACCCGTATCCACTAAAGTTACTTTCCATTCTTCTGATTTTAAGTTGTGCCATTCAAGGGAATTATTTTTTAAATCAACAGTGAAATCATTATTTTTTAAATAAAAATTCATGAAATATTCTTTTATTAAATTCCCTTTATATCCGCAACAAATTATAAATTCCCTAATCTCATAGAAACTATAAATTTTTAAAATATGCCATAGTATTGGATAACCTCCAATATTAACCATTGGTTTTGGTTTGAGACTAGTCTCTTCAGCTAATCTTGTTCCCAGACCTCCTGCAAGAATGACGGCTTTCATTTTTATATGGATCAATCCTATTATAATTTAATCTTAAAAATAAAATAAAAAATTAAATTTAAATGAATCTAAATAAATTACTTTCAATAAATTTAGATGATCTATAAGTTTTTGGTTGTATTTGAAAATTTTATTTTTAAAATTTAAAGCTTATTTAAAATCTTTTAGAAGATATTTTTAAAGAATTATTAGGATTGATTTTGATACTTTATTTTATTTTTGAATTAGGTTTAAAATCAAAATATTCACATTTACTTTAAAAATCTTAAAAGGTTTGTAATCATAAATTTCTAGATTTATCATTAAACTCTAGTATGCTATAGATAAAACAAATAATATAAAAAAAGACTAGTATTTCTAAAAAAATGTTTCCTGTAGTTAAAGTCTTAAAAAGTATTTATAGAAAAGTTGATTCAAAATCAAAATTAGCAATTATTAAACATTTAATAATATCAATAATGATATGTTTTTTAGATTTTGTTTTTTATGATTTTGTTGGACGTAATAATTCTGAAAGTTCTATTATTATTTTTAATATAGAATTATCCTATGTATCTTTTCTTATAGGTTTAATAATCACAATATCTTTATCTAGATTATTTCTTTTATATTCAAGTGTAGAGACAAGTGCATACGTTGGTAAAGGGCTAAATGAAAATTTACTTTACTCTTATTTACGCAAACCATATTTAGAATTCAAAACTCATGAAAAAGGATTTTATATAAATAAATTAACCAAGCATATCGACTATACTATTTTCGCTTTGTTTTCTTCTTTTCAATTTATTACTGGCATAATCACAGTATTTTTGTCATCCATTTATATTTTCTCTAATTCCGATGCTAATACAATTTTTTTATTTTCTCTTACCTGTTTATTGTTTTTATTCATAGCCTTTTATTCAAAGAAAAAAATTCTAGATAATACAAAAATGCATAAGAATTATATGAATAAACTTTCGATTAGTATTTTAAATTCATTATCTTCATTTAGAGAAATTTTCTTATCTAAAAACGCTTATGATGAGATACATAGCACTCAATTAATAATTAAAAAAACTTGGTTTAGTGGAAGTTATATAGCTTTTTATTCAGGCTTCTCGAAATTTATTTTAGAGCCAATAATTTTTATTACTGCAATTTTATTCATCATGAAGGATCAAAGTAATAACTCAATTTTTTTAAATCCTGGAATACTATTTTCTTTACTAAGAGCAACTACTATTATTCAAACAGTATTTGCAAGTTGGTCAAATCTAATGTCATATAAGTCATTTGTTTTTTCAACAACTGACGATATTAATTTTATTTTTAATAAAAAACAACAAATATATAAATTTGAAAATAAGTTTTTAGATAAATTCAAAGATAATTACTTTATTAAATTAAAGAATGTTTCATTCAAGTATGATGACGATAAAATTATTTTAGATAATGTAAGTTTTAATTTTACTAATGGTACTAATATAATATATGGTCCAAATGGAACTGGAAAGTCAACTATATTAGATATTATTAGTGGATTAATTAAGCCCGAAAGTGGAGAAGTCTACATAAATGATTATCCTATATGGAAGGATTCAGCTTTAAATCCAACTCAGAAAAGGCAAAAGGTTAATGTTTTAAGGAATTTATCATATGTATCTCAAAATAATTTTCTAAAAAATGATACTGTCTTAAAAAATATCACTGGGTTTGCTTCACTAAAAGAATGTGATACAAATCTCCTTAAAAAGATAATGAATATTCTTAATTTAGGAGACATACCTGAAAATAATTCTGAATTTTTAAATAAATTATGCGGAGAAAATGGAAGTTATTTATCAGGAGGCCAAAAGCAAAAAATTGCAATAGCTAAGGCTCTTTATAAAAAACCATATTTTCTGTTTATGGATGAATCTCTTTCCAACATAGATCTACAATCTAAAATTAATATCTTAAATAATCTATATGTATTAGATTTTCTAAAAATAGTAATTATCGTAACTCATGACTCATTAGATTTTGATGAAAATTCAAAAAAATGTTTTTTAAAAGAATTTGACTTAAAGCATATATAATTTAAAGTTTAGTATTCTTAAATTTTTTTATGCATAAAGATAAAATACTTATTACAGGATCAAATGGAGTTTTGGGGAATGCGTTCAAAAGAAATTTAAATCTTTTATGTGATTATGAGATTAAATTCACATCTGGTAGAGAAGTTGATTTAACTGATTCTGAGTCTGTAAAAAAATTATTTGATAATATTAATCCAGATTATGTTTTTCATTTAGCTGCAAAAAGTGGTGGAATAGGTTTAAGTAAAAACTATCATGCAACTCTTTTAAGAGATAATATTCTTATGTCAATTAATATAGCCGATAATTGTATAAGGAAAAAAGTTAGAAAAACACTTTTTACTCTCTCAAGTGGCATGTATCCAGAAGCGGCTAATTTGCCAATTAAAGAAAATGAAAATTTGACCGGCTCCCCTCATAATTCTAATAGTGGATATGCCTATGCAAAATCATTTATTGAGCCACTAATTAAATCATATAATCAACAATATAAAGCCAATTTCATTGGATTAGTTCCAAATGGGATATATGGACCTGAAGATAATTTTGATCTACAAAATGCACCCATGCTTCCATCTCTTATTCTCAAAGCTTACCAGGCAAAAAATAATAACTCTAATTTAGAAGTATGGGGAGATGGTACTCCATTAAGACAATATACTTTTGCAGATGATTATGTTCAGATTTATAAGTGGTGTCTTGAAAAATATGAGGGTAGCGAAATCCTTAATGTTGGAACATCTGATGAGTTCTCTATTGATTCAATAGCAAAAATGATTTGTAATTCCACTGGTTTATCTACCTCTAGAATAAAGTATCTAAAAGATAAGCCAAGAGGTATATTTAGAAGACCTATAGATAATTCGAAGTTTATCACTTTATCAAATTTTAAATACTTAAAACTACCAGAAGGTATTGATAGAACATGTAAATGGTTAAAATACAATTATGAATCGATAACTACCATATCAAAAGTCTAATTAATTTCAATTGAAAATTTATGTATATTTTCTTAAATAGTGTAGTAATTGTTTTAGGATAGTTTTTT
>MDSZ01248043.1_pt1 | contig 10096 bp, 5 predicted proteins | sample 811201 | NCBI WGS metagenome assembly MDSZ01 (sample SAMN05326647, study PRJNA326480) | marine metagenome | isolation source: seawater | place: Indian Ocean: North | collected 2010 | reverse complement strand
TTTCATTTTTCAGCTTCCCTTTCTTTTCTTTCCATTGTTATTTATAATTATAATAATAATCTCATCACACACACTCTTCTCATCATCATCGCCGTTATTATTTATTTTTTTCTTCATACTTTTTTATTGGTTGTTTGTTGTTGTTGTTGTGTTGCACTTGGATCGCGGCAGTTGGACCCAATGTGCACCTCGCATTTCTCTCAGCAACTGCTTGAACTAGAAAAGTAAAAGTACTAGTCCCAAAGGCTTCAATATGAGCGAATCTGGAGAACGAAACTATGCCCTTGCGTTTACGCTGGTGACGATCGCTGGGCTTTCGACGACCGTGGGTGCCGTCGCCGTTATGTTTGACAAGTGCGTTCAACTTACAGACAAGCGTTTCCTGGCTTGTTCACTGGCCTTTTCTGCCGGAGTCATGCTGTACGTGTCTTTTGTTGAGATATTTGTAAAAGCCGTCGAAGAATTTGCTCAGCAACAACTGTCTTGGGCTTACCTTGCTGCTACGCTATGCCTGTTTGCAGGTTGTGCAATTACAGTGTTGCTGGACATGCTCGTTCATAAGCTTGTAGGCCAAGGGAGTGGTCACCATGGCCACGGACACAGTCACGGCACCATAAACCCACCTTACGGGGTTTCATCGCCAAGTCAAAGCCCCAAGGCGAAACAAGACACGCCATCTGCAGAAGCTGAGATGACTGCCATCACTGTTTCGGAAGATGGATCAGAAAAAACTGGCGAGGAAAAGCTGGCGGAAAGCGATAGTGCTGAAGCTGATATTGGCTTTGTGAACGAGGACAAAAGCCAAATGCACAAAACGGGTTTACTTGTTGCCCTTGCAATAGGTATTCATAATTTTCCTGAGGGTTTAATCACTTTTGTTGGGGCATTATCAAGTCCTTCTGTCGGTATAGCGCTCTGCATAGCCATTACGATCCATAATATACCGGAAGGCTTGTGCGTTGCTATACCAATATTTTATGCTACAAACGATAGGAGAAAAGCATTTTGTTATGCGTTTGCATCTGGCGTTGCAGAACCCATCGGTGCTTTGATAGGTCTCGGTGTTATCGAAGCTGCCGGCGGTGCTGCTTTCGGGGCTATTTTCGGTATTGTTGGCGGCATGATGATATACATTTGCTTCTCGGAACTGATCCCCACCGCTTTAAGGAATGATCCCGAGAATAAATATGTCACCAAGTGCATCATCCTTGGGATGTTTGTGATGGCACTTAGCTTGGTGTTATTCCAGACCACAGGGGCAGATTAAAAGTGTAAGATTATGAAGAACGGGAATCATAAAAGGCAGTTTTCGCAAAACGCACTCTCAAATAATACCCAAGCCAACAGTGATATACTAGAGTTCCATATTCTTGCGATTGAGAGCCACAAACAATTCTAACCTTTTTGGAACGAGAAAATATATTTTGAGACTACAAGGAGGCAAGTTGGAAGTTGGATAATTTAAATACCTTTGAACTTACAGTTGACAATGTTCATACAATAATGTATGATCTATATAGTATATATAATTAGAATATCCCCCAGCAGATTCATTCACCTTTACGCCTGGTACAAGAAAAATACTGTTGCGTCCAGAACTATCTTTATATAATTCCGCCGACGAGGTTTTTCAACTGCACATAAAGCACCCAACTATTTTACGAAGCATTAGTCTGAGTCTTTTCCATCTTGTAAAGTGCGCAAAAAAAACTCGAAAGCTGTCATTGCAATAGCACAGCGTGGTAAAAGCCACCCAATGCGTCCACTTAGACCATCCATGAAGGCCATTGGACCTTCGTGTTTTAATATTTTGCGTGCGCAATCAATACCACTGGTGTAGTTGAATAGTTCTGGATTCGACGCTTGCACCTGCCTTCGTGTTTTAACAACGTCAAAAGGATTTGTCAAGGCAGCCGCTAGTCCATAACCTAGACTGGAGCAACCAAGTTGGACTACAGCATTGTCTTGTTGTTCCTTAGGAAACGAGAACTTCAAGCGGTTATAGAAGAGCACGGCCAAGCCGTTGAAAGGCCCATAAGTCAACTGTTGCAAAACGAAACCTCGATAAATGCCCCGTATGCCCTCTTGTGCAAGCACTTTTTGCAACATACTGAACGATCCTGAATGTGTTTGGGCAGTCTTTATGCTGCCTTGAATCATCATCTTTTCCTTGATGACTTCCATTGGCACCCAGGAAATGGAACCACACATTTGTGCTGCTATGCCTGCGCCAAAGTTAGCAAGGTCACTCTTCGGCGAGAAAGTTTTCTGGACAGTTGTCATTCCCGTGAAGAACAATGCTTGGGCAGGTGCAGCGCCAATGAGAACGATTCCTAGGCCTTTATACATGGCAAGAGGACCTTCGGTGCGCACAATGTGTTTGAAACCATCAACTAAACCCTTGTAGACATAAACTTCTCCACCAGCCGCCGACGCACTCGCGGCTCCTTGCGTCATCATCCTTGCCTTTATCGTACATACGGGGTGAGTCAGTACATCAGCAAACGCGCCGGACGCAGCGCCTGCGATTAGTATATCAAGTGCACTCATTGTTCGGGTATCTTCCGTTCTTGTCGCAGGCGTTTAAACACTGTTGGGGAGAGTGTTGCGATCGTGTGTGTGTAGATGATGTTACGAACTGAGGAGGGTGTGGGTGTGGTGTGTACATAAATAATGAGGAGAGAAGATAATAGTATATAGTAGTAGTAGTAGAAGGATTTAATCGTTGGTGGTGTTGTGAACTACTTATACTTACCGCATATTTTATCATTGGATAATTAACTACCACTGTCTGTACATTCATCTCTCTCTACTGGTGATAGGAAATGAAGGGAATACAAAGATAGTACTGTAGTAGCTCATTTCTTGTTGATAAGAAGATATTATTTATTTGACCCCTTTATTACGATGTGAAGTCCTCCAATTTCCTTTCTCCTTTTCTTTCTTCCTTTAAGTCCATCACGAACACACCCAGTGAAATAACCTCTTATCAACTACACCATTTTGTATTCTTATTATACACTATCAAACAACAAAGGGCCGGTTTCGCATCTCCATAACTACAGTATATTGTATTCTAATTATACATTATTTTCTATCAAACAAAGGGCCGGTTTCGCAACTTGCCTTGAAGCGTTACGCCTTACTTATTTGTTCGTAAGGATGATAGAATGGTGAATGATGTAACGATGATATATAATAATAATAATATATCACATTCATTATTACCCTCTGCTCTCATAGAACAAACATGGCAAGCCAACCCCAACATTATTATTTACTTACATACACAACAGTCAAAGTATTCCACAAGCGAAGAACAGAATTTGTAGCGCTCGCATCAGCCAAGCCTGGGACAAAAGCCTAAATTCGAAACAACACTGTTCGCTGTGCTGTGTGGAAAGTGGCGAAAACGACATTAGATCGTATAAAATATGATTGCAGGCGAACCGCAATTGTACCCCACTCTCCCAAAACATGAAGTACGACCACCCTCGTCGGCAGCTTCGTCTGACTTAGAACCACCCAATGCTGTGACATGTCAGTACTTGCCATCAACATACTATTTGAACCAGGCCAAGAGACCACAGACAACCGCTGGAATTTCCTCGCAGCAACGGATTCAAAACAGAAATGGTAGAAACGGTGTTACAAGAATTAGTTTGTCTGGAAGAAATGATGGGAAAAGACCTGCCACCCACGAGGGTACATCGCCAAGCAAACAAAATGCGCATCTACGAAATGCTCAGCCCCCACCACCCAGGAAGCAAAGGAAATTCAAAAGAGAGCTTTCGGCACACACAAAAACATTGTTCAAAAAATTTGAACTCGAGCGCCAGCGTTACATGGATAAACAACGGATGACGTATTCCATAACTCCATTAGACCCAGACGCATACGAAGAAAAAAAGCGACAGAAGGAGAAGAAAAAGAGGGATAATGACTATTGGAACACACGCTTTCGACCACACGACATTAAGATCGAAAAAAAGAAGGAGGATGAGAAATTCAGGCCTTGGACAGCAGCAATGGCAGGTTCTAACATTATTGAAACTGAAAGAAATAGAATTACGTCGATGTCAGAAACACAACGAGAACTTGCCTCATATTTTGGCGTTCAAAATTATGATAAATACGTCAATCGCATCCCACCTCTAAGAACAAATTTGAGAAAAAAGAAACCGAACCCATACCTAAATTTACCTCCAAGAGCACCCGCTCCGAAAATACCGAAACGCCCATACAAAATGTCGCCAAGGCGATTAAGGAAAAACTTAAATCCATACAGCGATAAGCAAATTCTGTGGCCAAAAGATAAACAATTTGACCTTTCCCAATATAAACTTATGTACGAGGCATCAAAACATATAATTCGTGACGAAGCATCTTGTTGGCACGCGTTTTGGGCAAAGAACTCTAGAAAACGAACGGTTAGGTACAGGATGGAAGGTAATCCTTTTTCATATTCATATGACAAAGAGGCTGATCCAAGCAAAGGGCACGATGCAGGCGCCCCTGATACCAAACCAAAATATGGCTTTCTTGTCAGACAAAGACAGCAAATTCCAGTAACCTCAACCAATAAAGATGGCGTCGTACACGTACCTTTTCGACCCCCAACGAAATCGCCAAGCATGTTCATAGATGAAATGGGAGGGGGAGATGTAGCCGAAAAGACATTTTATGATAACAATGTTCATGCAAAATCAAACCGGCCAAACACTACCAGTGGAAACGGTCGACGGTCACAAAAGCGAAAAAACGTGCGATGGAAGGAAAATTGCGTGCTTGAGGCTAATTGATGTTTTCAATATCGATTAAGCATAATTTCAATTATATCATCTAAGAAGGGTAATAAGGCTTTATTTTCAGGGTTTTTAAAGGGATATTGTAGGGCTTCAATAACGTATGCGCGCATCCCATGCTAGTCTACCAAAAAAATGATATGGACAAATTGTCCGGGTAGATAGAGACCGATTTGTGTTTTTGTTTTTTTTTACGAATTATCATTTTATGTGGAAAAACTTATTCCCACTCAGAAAACTCAATTTCACAGTATCTCTGAATACTTTTTAACACATTTTGTCATTGTAAGGGTTAAATTCAAAATGTTATTACTCTCATCCACAATAGTACACAATCAAAACAATCAATTTAGCACTGCGAAAGCGAGTGTTGTGATTGAGTATCATTTGGAATCATAGTTACACAGCACGATTCACTCTAACTTTTTTCACAGCCAAAATAACGCACTCCCTAAATTCATTTGCCCTTTGCCGAAAGACATCTCCTCCTCCTTGAGAATATAATGCCGTGCTTGCCAGTACTGGTAAAATTGAATTAATAACAGCACCGAAGTTTGTTCCTGTTGTAAAAGCTGTTATTCCGAGCAAGACAAAAGTCGCCATCAATATTAGTAATGTAATCATCAGAACTAGGAGGCGAATGATAGTAATTTTTGTGATGTTCAATTCCACAAGGGCACCTTCAACCATAATATCTGTGATGTGATGAAAATTCAAATCAAACTCTTCTTCAGATATAACGCCTTTGCCATCTTCATCAAACTTAGCAAACAACAAAGCGGCTTGTTCAACAGAAATATCTAATCGTAGTTGATACAACATTTCAGTAAATTCCTCAAATGTTATATGGCCATTATTGTCGACATCAATGAATCGATACAGTTTTCGTACAAATTCTGCGTATGGCAAATCACGGATTGAAACCGTATCTGAAATTGACTTCATAGCTTTTGGATAAAGTTTCGTTTGCTGTTCCATGAGCTGCTTTGAAAGTTCCTTTGTAATGGAAACACTCATTTCTGGTAGAGCTGCATTTTGGATTTCATACGCATTCATTAATTTCCCATCGGCACCAAATACGCCAGAAAGGTTATTAATCAGTCCTAATACATGGTTTAAAGATATATGGTCAAAACATCCTAGCTGCTCTGCCAAAGGCCTTATTTTGTCGAAATCAGGCGACCACTTGCCTGATACGGCATCGAATCTGATCAGACCAAGCAGTGCTTCAATGCATATTTTTGCCTGTTGGTTCTCCAAGACGTTGCTGACATCCTCAAGCTTACCCACAAAATGCTTGTCTACCTGCGCCAAATTATTTTGTAGCGCTTCGGGTTTAGTATGGCTGCTAACATTAGTAATAAAATTAGTGCAGCGAATTATATCTGTGACAAACTCTTTGATGAGCTTTGTGGCCTCAGTATCGCCTCCAAACATCACTTCAAGAACCTTTTCAAACAAGGCATTGCTCCCATCTATGCCCGGGTCTTTTTCATGCTGGATATCATAAGCATACTTATATATTTCATCGGCCAAATGATCTAATAAACCAAGCTGTTCAGTGCTTCCAGGTTTAGTTTTGTCTTTTAAAATTCGTATCACCAGATTGTCTTCGGCTGGCAAAAATGTTATAACAACATCTTGAAGAAGTGCAATAAGAGTCCTTACTATAAAATCATGCCGACATATAAATGTGGAAGCCAGTACCTTGTTTATAGCCCGCGCAATCTGAATACCTTGTGTCTGTTCTCTGGTGTAGGATATCAGGTCTTTATGTGAAAAGAATATATCCATCAAATCGGCTTCGCTCTTGTGCTCAAAAATAAATGTTTTGCTCTCAGTGCCTAAAAAGAAAATAGGAGTGAGGGACTGTATAATATTTCTATTGATAAAACGCATTGTGTCGCCGACCAAGAAGTTTGTAAGAATCTTAAACACATCTTGTATATCATCTTGCTCCTCATCCAAAACATCTTCCCAGCGGCGTAAAATGTATCCATCGAAATGCTCGGCCCATTCCCTAGGGTCAGGATCCTGCTCTTCGATTAGCTTTAGTCGCTTCTTCGTCTTGGTCAGCATTTCTATCTCTCTACAAAGACTTGGCAATATCCTAATATACTCCTTTTGCGTTTTGCTGAATTTCAAAAACTTTGTGGTTATGTCGATAAATTCATTTACTTGATTACCGCCTCGGGTGACTATAGTCATTGGCAAATCTATCAAACTGAAATTGGTCACATGTTTTTCTTTGATCGACGATACCTCCCAAGTGGGATTATTGCCTGCGCTTTCCCCATTTTCCTCCCACATTAGCAAATTCGAATCAACACTTCCGGTGAGCAATACATTTTTTCCATTCTGTTTTGAAAACCTGCAGGCGCGGACAAAGTCAACGTCCTCCTTAAATACTGTACTGGATGCTTGTTCAATTTTTTCGCCTCTGATGTCATAAAAATCAATGCCAACTCTTCGACCAGTTTCTGCCGTCTTTTTTTCTCCACAAATACATAGTTTCCATATACCTTCTCCTTCCTGCAATACGTCACATGAATAACAAGAAGCCAGACTCGATGGCAGTGTTTCTGTAGATTTGCTACTAAAATTGTAGCAAATTACCTCGCATGCTTCTGGGCGACCATCAACGGAATTTCCACGACTCCCAGCAATTAACTTTGCTTCAGGGCGACTATCATTCGAATCTCCTCGACTCCCAGCAATTGGCTTATCTTTGGAACCAAACAATTTGACGAAATTTACTGATGCCGAAAATGCAAACTCCTTTTTACTTTTTTCCTTAAAACCAAGTGAAGTTTTTTTATTATCTTCTCCACGCTCAAAACTAATGTTTCCGATGTTTCCGACAATAGCGAGACCTTGCAACTTGGCTTGACCGTCGAGCTTTAGGTAATTTGAGTTTTTTGTTTGCTGCTCCAAGGTTTTATTTGTTTTCTCCTCCAATGGCTTTGCTTTTTGCCCTTCCGATCTGTTATTGTTTTGCTCTTCCATTTTCCTTTTTCCCGCTCCTCCAATTGCAAGCCAAACATCCTTGTTCTTCGTGGACTCCCAAAGGGATACACTATATATGGTTTCGAAGGCATTCTTACAAAGCTCGCCCTCGAGCTCGAATGTATGCCGTTCCGTAAACATCTTTTTCGAAACCTTGTAAAATTGAACAGCCTTTTCCGTTGAACAGAGCAGGAGTAGCTCCTGCCCTTTTGCCTGAAACGAAACGGACGTAACATTTTCTCCATATTCGTCTAAACAACTATCCGTGTCATTGAAGTCATTGAAGTACTCTTTATTAATTTTATAAAACCTTTTGTCCTCTTCCTCGGACTCAGATTCACTTGTTATAAAGTATACGAACAACTTACGACCATCGCCATATGCAAAGTAACAACCTCTTTCATTGTCATAAATCTGTATTGGAGAAAGTGCTACTGAGTCACAGTCTTTGCCTTCGATATCTATTCGTCCAAGATTGTCTTTGTCACCAATAATTTTTCTGTTGCGCGTATCAATTATTGTCACACTATTATCTGTGGCTACGGCGATTAGAGCCAGATTTTTTTTATTCGCATGAGCTTCTTCTGTAGCTTGATCCATGGCCCATATTGGAGAATTCATTTCAATTTTAAATTTACAAGCAGGGCTCTGTTCTACTGGCTCAAATGCCGTGCCTTTTAATATCGAGTATGCATACAATATAGCAAACGCGTTTAGTTTTTCACTTTTGTCACATTTAAATTCTTCAAAGTTATATTTTGCTTTTTTGTCGAGCCCAGCTCTTCCATTAACTGTATTGATCCATCGCTTACTATTTGTCTTATTAATTGAACCAAACGGGTATGAACAAATTGCAAGTTGGCATAAATTTTCAATATCTTTGCTTCTCAGCGATTTGATCGATAATCTACTAATTTCATTTTTGTCCCTATTGTCCAGTTTTTCCTTAATTTGTTTTGCGTTTTCTTGCTCCTCTTTAAATTTTCCCTCGCCAATTTTCAATAGCATGGCTTTTATGTCAAATAGTTCACCAAAACATGGTTTTGCATTTGGATGCCGGAGCGTATAATTCCAAGCCTGCGACAAGCGATTGTGGCCTTGCATACCACACCTCAACTTCACAATTACCCGCGAAATATGACCCACGATGCTAAATGGGCTTTCAGTCGGGCTTTTAGCTGCATCCACATCGTTGATATCCTTGATATCCACATATTTTTTTATATCCTTGATATCCACATATCCATTGAATAACACTGCTACAAGAACCTTCATCAACGCAAATGGGACTGCAAAATGAACCTCATTTTCCAAGCACGACTTTATCAGTCCATTCTGTAACGCTGTCTCACTAATAGAGGCATTTTCAGGTGCATGATTTGATATCAATGTTTTGATCGTGCCGTCGTCATCATCAGGCCATTGCAAGGCAACCGAGTGTTGAAAAAAATCACAAATGTGAGCAGCACACTCTTCAGTGCTTTCTTGAATCGTATCATCTTGAATCGTATCAAAAGTAGACTTCAGCGAACTAAAGAGTGCATACACGGTGGTTAGTAATATGTTGCAGGCTGTTAGGAGTAAGATATCTTGTAAGAAATATTTTGTACGCACGCAAGCGATTTCAACGACTCATCTAAATCCCCTTTTTTCATCAATTTCGTTTCTGTAAATTCATTAAGCATTTTCTCTGTTACCTTTTCGTAAACAGAATTAAAAACTGCAGACATGTTAAATGTATGCACGTTGCCGCGAAGTACATGCGTCACATTTTCCAAATAATCTACAGTCCATTTACGGATTATTTCTCCGCTTTCTACTAAAAAATATCCAGCGGGGTTTTTATCATCGCGAGGTAGCATTACTTTAACAAATTCTTTTCTCATGTCACGAGTGATAGCAGCACCACCTTTAAGCGCATGTGTTTTATCATCGCGAGGTAGCATTACTTCAACAAACTCTTTTCCCATGTCACGAGTGATACCAGCACCACGTTGAAGCGCAAGCGTCACAAATGTATGGTAAATGGTTCTGGACTTTTTAAAACACTTATCTAAACACTTGTCGATTTTATTAATATTTGCTTTACTATCTTGCTGGCATATTATTGATTTCTGCGTTTGGGCTGCAAACTTATCCATGCCAGGCTGGAAAATTATGTCCGCTGCCAAGTGTACAGCAGGTGGGTAGCCCTTTATCAAAGCCATAGCAAATAAAGTCTCGTATTTACGTATTTTCCACCTCAATGTAGCACGGTTTATTTCTTCCAGATAGCCCAAACTCGA
>MDSZ01242036.1_pt1 | contig 10096 bp, 6 predicted proteins | sample 811201 | NCBI WGS metagenome assembly MDSZ01 (sample SAMN05326647, study PRJNA326480) | marine metagenome | isolation source: seawater | place: Indian Ocean: North | collected 2010 | reverse complement strand
TTCAGCGCAAATCAATTTCAGGAGACCAGGGTGATGGGGATCCCTCTGGAATCTTCCGATTCGACTGAAAAGTCGAATCGGAAAGATCCTGCATTGCCTTCCGCAGGTCGGCGATCATCAACGCGTCAAGGTGGCCGTCTGGCCACTGATTCCATCGGCTTCTATCTCAGCAGCATCGGACGAATTCCACTGCTGACAGCGGCAGAGGAGATCGAGCTTGCACACCATGTCCAGGACATGAAGCAGCTTCAGGAACTCTCTGAGGAAGACCTGACAGCACGACATCGTCATCGCATCCGAATGGGCAAGCGAGCCCGAGACCGGATGATGGCAGCCAATCTCAGGCTCGTCGTGAGCGTGGCCAAGAAATACCAGAACCAGGGCCTCGAGCTTCTGGACCTGGTGCAGGAGGGAGCCATCGGCCTAGAGCGGGCGGTCGATAAGTTTGATCCGGCCATGGGTTACAAATTTTCTACTTACGCCTACTGGTGGATCCGTCAGGGCATGACCCGGGCCATCGACAACAGCGCACGGACGATTCGACTGCCGATTCACATCAGCGAGAAGCTGTCCAAAATGCGGCGCATTTCCCGTGAGCTGTCGCATCGTTTCGGTCGTCAGCCGAACCGTCTCGAGCTGGCACACGCCATGGGAATCGAACCGCGAGAACTCGAGGATCTGATTTCCCAGAGTGCGCCTTGCGCTTCACTCGATGCCCATGCACGTGGGGAAGAGGATCGCAGCACCCTCGGCGAACTGATTGCCGATCCGAACGGTGATGAGCCGATGGAAGGAATGGATCGCAGCATTCAGAAGGAACATCTGGGCGGTTGGCTCTCTCAGCTCAACGAACGCGAACAGAAGATCCTGCGGCTGAGGTTCGGCCTCGGTGGTGAGGAGCCACTCACGCTTGCGGAGATCGGTCGCCAGATCAATGTGTCCCGGGAACGGGTGCGTCAGCTGGAAGCCAAAGCGATTCTCAAGCTGAGAACCATGACCAACCATCAGCAAGCAGCCTGAACGTCGAGATGACTCCTTTCAGATCGACTCGAAGCGAGTCGATCTCAATTGCTTTCTGTAGCGGTGCAGCAATTCAGGTTGTTGATCGATCAACTTCTCGAGCATCCGATAACGATCCATCGTAAATAATCGGCCTTCATTGATCAAGCTTTTCAAGCCAATGCGCCTAATGAACCAAAAATACAACCATTGATAGATGGCATGGTGCCACCAATTTATTCGATACTCTATTGGATTGCCATGGAAACGCCCTAAATCTTCTCCATCAATTTGCATGCAATAACCGTAACGATTATCTTTAATAGGCTGTCGATTATTACGATGTAATCGCCCTTTTGCTAGAGACGCGCAATATTCATCATGACTCCTAAATATTCTATGATAAACAAACCACGGCTCAAATCGACCAGATAACCTCTCAAGATCTGAACTAGAAACTCGTTTTAGCGTCGCATTCAAATGCGGGATACTTCCATCACTTAATCGGTAATCAGCCTGTCCAGATTTATTTTGGTAAACCGTAAAAGTATGAATTTTGGAGTGTTTTACAGCCCCGTTAAGTCGACACATCGACTTCATTTGGCACATTTTCTTCATCCAAATTGATCTCGTCAGCACTGGTGAAAATGATGGGCGATGCAGGGAAGGAAGATCAGAGTGCCATAGAAAAGAAACAACGTCTGCTTGCTGACTCTGTCTTAGCAAGCTTTTAATATCAGACCCAAACTTTGCCGGCAAGAGATACTCATCAATATCCAAAAACAAAAGATGTGAGTACTGGCGAGATGCTTTTTCATTCTTGATAACATGATCATAAATAGAAACTTGAAAGGACTTTTTTGCTTGTACGGACAACTTCAGCAACTCATCAGCCTGAACAAAATGGACCCGCCTAGAGAAGGCAGAAATTCGACGAATAATACGATAACTATTGTCAGTAATGCCATTCATATAGATCTCAATATTATGCACGCCAAGGTAAAGATGATGAAAAATCCATTCAGCAAGGTAAGGAGCTTCATCTTTGGCAATTGCTACCAACTTGAGAGAGAGCATTGCCAACAGGCAGATTGTTACTATAATAACACAAACACCACTACAATAATTATGGTAAAGTAGAATTCATAGAAAAATCTAATTATGTTGATCGAAAAACCACCGAAGATTTTTGTTATAGGACATCACAAAATCGCAACACGCAGCATTGACCGCTTATTCCGCTGGGATGGGTATTCAACAATGCATTGCCGAAAGGGGAAAATTGCGCAAACAATGCTTACCAATCTTCGACTGTTCAGACCTTTGCTGCATGGGCTAGATGACATACAAGTTTTCAGCGATATGGAATATGTCAGCTCTGATGGTGATTTATTTTTTGGATATCGACTTTTCCCCCAGCTAGATTACCACTATCCAGGTTCATATTTTATCTACAACCATAGAAAAGTTGAAGACTGGATCAGATCTCAATTTACTCATAAAAACAAAGCACTTGGCTCCTACACACGTCGATACAAGAAAGCCCTCAAAAAACTTCTGAATGTCGAAGCAATCAGCAATCAACAGCTTGAGCAACATTTTATTGATTGCTGGTCACAACACGAACAGGACGTAGATCGATATTTCAGAAATCGCGATAACTTAATTCGTCTTGACATTACCAATGCCGCCAGCAAGTCAGAATTCATTCGCACCATTCGTCAACTGAGTTACCAGATATCAAGAGACGACCTCCCTTATGTAGGAAAAACCAAGAAGAAAGAGTTGACAACAAGTTCTAATCCAGACCAGCAGCAGCAACCTTGAATCTTGTAAACCCGACCGACATCTTCAAGCTGCTGATCATTGGAGGCTGGATCGCTTCTCTGATCTACATCGCCAATCAAGTCAAAAATTCCGGGGACAATAACGGTGAACTGAGTCGCAAAATCGTGCACATCGGGACTGCCGCCACCATTCCGATGGCATGGGCTTTCGGACTGTCAAAAATCCTGATCGTCAGTTGCGGAATTCTCATCACGGCCTTCACTGTGTTCAACCGTCGTTGGCGACTGCTCAACAGCATCGAAGACATCGGTCGAAACAGTTTTGGAACCACAGCGTATGGACTTTCCATCACACTTCTGGTGGCTTTGCTCTGGCCTGAACGCGCCGACGCTGTAACGGCTGGAATTCTTGTCATGGGAATCGGCGATGGCTGTGCCGGCCTGATCGGTCGTCACGTGAACAGCCCTCGCTGGACATTGTTTGGTCAGACGAAATCGCTGGCGGGAACCTTGACCATGGCCATCGCCTCCATGGTGTGCTTGTTCGGTCTTTCTCTCAGCACCTCAACTGAAATCTCCATTCCAACCACACTGATCATCAGCAGCAGCGCCGTTGTTCTGGAACAGATCAGCGTTGCTGGAGTCGACAACCTCTCAGTGCCGGTCGGCGTCGCCCTGCTCTGGCGATGGCTGATCAGCTGAAAATCGTTAGACCAGCACGGTTGAGCAGCGCATCGACACAGACTCTGCCAGACGGTCAAGAAGCTCCTGCGTGGTCTCGATGCTGATGCAGGCATCCGTGACGCTCTGGCCGTAAGTGAGATCGGACAGGTCGGCGGAGAGCTTCTGATTTCCCTCCACGAGGTGACTCTCGATCATCACGCCCATCAATTGAGAGGAGCCCTCACGAACCTGGTCGGCAACCGATTGCAACACCTCTCCCTGGCGTCGAAAATCTTTGTTGGAGTTGCCATGGCTGCAATCCACCATGAGGCGGTCTGCGAGTCCGGCGCTTGCCAGTTCCACTGCCGCATCCTGAACGGCTTCAAGGTGATAGTTGGTCCCGCGGTTGCCACCGCGCAGCACCAGGTGACCATCGGGGTTGCCGGTGGTGCTCACAATCGACGCGTGCCCATCCCGGTTGATGCCGAGGAAATGGTGCGGTTTTGATGCAGCTTGCATCGCATTGATGGCGATGGTGGCACTGCCGTCGGTGCCGTTCTTGTATCCAATCGGCATGGACAAACCTGAGGCCATCTCACGATGGGTCTGGCTCTCGGTCGTTCGGGCACCGATGGCCGTCCAGCTGATCAAATCAGCGATGTACTGCGGCACCACTGGGTCGAGCAACTCGGTGGCTGCCGGCATGCCCTCCCTCGCCAGATCCAGCAGCAGACCCCGGGCCCGACGCAAACCGGTGTTGATGTCGTAAGAACCGTCCAGATGGGGATCATTGATCAATCCCTTCCAGCCAACGGTGGTTCGGGGTTTCTCGAAATACACCCGCATCACCACCTCGAGCTGGTCTTTGAGCCGGTCCCGGATCGGGGCCAGTCGCCTGGCGTACTCACGCGCTGCCTTCACGTCGTGAACGGAACAGGGACCCACCACCACCAGCAGACGCTGATCCTCACCGCGCAGGATGGCCTGAATCCGACGGCGGGATGAGGAGACCGTCTCGCTCGCAGCGTCATCGATCGGCAGGTCGTTGTGCAACAACGCTGGGGCGACCAACGGACGGGTCTCCACCACATGCAGATCGGAGGTGGCGGCCATGACCAAGCGCGAGGGTCGCTCAAGGCTACGCATCTCGCATCCAGTGGACACAGGCGGTCCGGAAGAATGGTGATCTGCCCCGCACATGATCTGCATGCTGAGCGCGTATCGCGAGCTGGCCACCGAACGGGAAGCCCAGGGCGTTCCGGCGCTGCCTCTGAATGCCGAGCAGACCCAGGGGCTCACACAACTGCTGCAGAACCCGCCATCCGGCGAAGCAGAGTTCCTGCTGCATCTGCTCGTGGATCGCATCCCTCCCGGTGTGGACGAGGCGGCCTACGTGAAGGCGACCTGGCTCAGCGCCGTCGCTCAGGGGCAGGCGAGCAGTCCCCTGGTCTCGCCGCTGGAGGCAACACGCCTGCTCGGAACGATGGTGGGGGGCTACAACGTGGCAGCCCTGATCGAGCTGCTCGAGCACAGGGATGAGCAGCTGGCCGGCTGCGCCGCTGAAGGCCTCAGCCGGACCCTGCTGGTGTATGACGCTTTCAACGAAGTGTTGGATCTGGCCGCCAGCAACCGCTTCGCCAAGCAGGTGATCGACAGCTGGGCTGCTGCCGAATGGTTCACCTCAAGAGCGGAACTCGCTGAAACGATCACCGTGACGGTGTTCAAGGTGGAAGGAGAAACCAACACCGACGACCTATCCCCGGCGACCCACGCCACCACTCGACCTGATATTCCCCTCCACGCTCTGGCGATGCTGGAGACACGGGACCCCGATGGCCTCAAGACCATCGCCTCTCTCAAAGAAAAAGGTCATCCCGTGGCCTATGTGGGAGATGTGGTGGGCACCGGCAGCTCCCGCAAGAGCGCCATCAACTCCGTGCTCTGGCACACCGGTGATGACATCCCGTACGTGCCCAACAAACGGGCAGGCGGCGTGATCCTCGGCAGCAAGATCGCACCGATCTTCTTCAACACCGCTGAAGACTCCGGGGCGCTGCCGATCGAATGTGACGTCACCGGCTTGAACACCGGCGACGTGATCACCATCCGTCCTCAGGACGGCACGATTGAAAAAGACGGCACCGTGGTGAGTCGGTTTGACCTCAAACCCACCACGATCAGCGATGAAGTGCGCGCCGGCGGCCGCATCCCACTGATGATTGGCCGCGCTCTCACCGACAAGGTGCGCGCCAAGCTCGGTCTTGCACCCTCGGATCTGTTCATCCGCCCCTCGGCACCGGCGGACACCGGCAAAGGCTTCACCCTGGCTCAGAAGATGGTGGGTAAAGCCTGCGGCCTCGCTGGCGTCCGTCCCGGCACCAGCTGTGAACCGTTGATGACCACCGTCGGCTCCCAGGACACCACTGGCCCCATGACGCGGGACGAAATGAAGGAACTGGCCTGTCTGGGCTTCTCCTCCGACCTGGTGATGCAGAGCTTCTGCCACACCGCCGCCTATCCCAAGCCTGTGGACCTGCAGACCCAGAAAGATCTGCCCGACTTCTTCGCCCAACGCGGTGGTGTGGCTCTTCGCCCCGGCGACGGCATCATCCACAGCTGGCTGAACCGCATGCTCCTGCCCGACACCGTCGGCACCGGCGGCGACAGCCACACCCGCTTCCCCCTCGGCATTTCCTTCCCAGGCGGCTCCGGTGTTGTGGCCTTTGCCGCCGCCATCGGCGCCATGCCTCTAGACATGCCCGAGTCGGTGCTGGTGCGCTTCAGTGGCTCGCTACAGCCTGGGGTCACCCTGCGCGATGTGGTGAACGCGATCCCTTGGGTGGCCATTCAGCGAGGGCTGCTCACCGTGGAGAAGGCGAACAAGAAGAACCTGTTCAACGGCAGGATCATGGAGATCGAAGGTCTCCCCGATCTCAAGCTCGAGCAGGCGTTCGAACTCACCGACGCCAGCGCCGAGCGTTCCTGCGCCGGCTGCACCATCAAGCTCTCCGAAGCCACGGTGAGCGAATACCTGCGCAGCAATGTGGCGCTGCTCAAGAACATGATCGCCCGCGGCTACAGCGATGCCCGCACCCTGGCCCGCCGGATCAAGGAGATGGAGGCTTGGCTGGCGAACCCTCAGCTGATGAGTGCCGACGCTGACGCTGAATACGCCGAAGTGCTGGAGATCAACCTCGACAAGCTCACTGAACCGGTGGTGGCCTGCCCCAACGACCCCGACAACGTGAAGCTGCTGAGCGAGGTGGCCGGTGATCCGGTGCAGGAGGTCTTCATCGGCTCCTGCATGACCAACATCGGCCATTACCGAGCCGCGGCCAAGGTGCTGGAAGGCGCCGGCCAGAACACGGCGCGCCTCTGGGTTTGCCCCCCCACTCGAATGGACGAGGAGACGCTGAAAGCCGAGGGCTACTACGCCACCTTCGAAGCGGCCGGTTCGCGCATGGAGATGCCCGGCTGCTCCCTCTGCATGGGCAACCAGGCCCGTGTGGAGGACAACACCACCGTGTTCTCCACCAGCACCCGCAACTTCAACAACCGTCTTGGCAAAGGTGCTCAGGTGTACCTGGGCAGCGCCGAACTGGCCGCCGTCTGCGCCCAGCTGGGACGGATCCCCACCCCGGAGGAGTACCGCAGCATCGCGGCAGAGAAGATCGATCCCCTTTCCGACGAGCTCTACCGCTATCTGAACTTCGATCAGATCAGCGGTTTTGAAGACCAGGGGCGTGTCGTGAGTGCTGATGACGAAGCAAGCGTTCTGGCGCAGGCCTGATCCCTGATCAACTCATCTGTGCCATCCCTGAGCGAGCCCAAACAACGACGCCACCTCCTGGGCTCCAGCCGCAGCATCCGCAGGTTGTTGGAACGCCGCTGGCTGGTGGTGGTTCTGGCTCTGGCGCTCACCGGACTCGGTGCCGCCATCACCGGTCTGCTGTTCACCAGCGGCATCAACCTGCTGCGCGATTGGCGGCTCGATCTGCTGGATGACTTTCCGGCCTGGCTGGTGCTCCCCGCCCTCGGCACCATCGGAGGCATGGTGTCGGCCTGGCTGATCAGCAATCTGGCCCCAGCAGCAGGTGGCGCCGGCATCACCCACATCATGGGTTTCCTGCGTCACAGAAATGTGCCCATGGGCCTGCGGGTTGGCCTGGTGAAACTCGTGGCCGGCATCATTGCCATCGGCAGCGGGTTTCCCCTCGGTCCAGAGGGTCCCGCTGTTCAGATGGGCGGCTCCGTGGCCTGGCAGATGTCCCGCTGGCTTCGGGCACCGGTGGCGTTTCGCCGCGTGATTGTCGCAGCGGGCGGAGGAGCCGGAATCGCCGCCGTGTTCAGCGCTCCCATCGGTGGGTTCATCTACGCCATTGAGGAGCTGCTTCACTCCGCCAGGCCGGTGGTGCTGCTGCTGGTGATCATCACCACCTTCTCCGCAGACACCCTGGCAGATGTGCTCGGCTTCCTCGGACTCAGCCCAGGGGGCGGCGGGCTCAACAGCACCCTTGGTTTTCAACTGGAACGGGAATACTCACCGCTGGTGCGTTTCCTGCCGATCGACCTGCTTTACCTGATCGCTCTCGGCGTGGTGATCGGCGTGCTGGCGGAGCTTTACACCCGCTATGTGCTCACCATGCAGCGGCAAGGCAACCGCTGGTTCGGTGACCGGCTGATTCTGCGCATGACCCTGAGCGGACTCGTGCTGGGCTGCGTCTATGCAGCCCTGCCGGATGCCTTCCACAACCCCAGCGAGCTGAAGCACCTGATCGGAGCCGGCAAGGCCGACATCAGCCTGGCCCTCGCCAGCTTTGTGGTGCTGTTCTTCAGCACCGGGCTAGCGGCGGGCTCGGGAGCACCGGGGGGACTGTTCATGCCGATGCTGACGCTGGGAGGAGCCATTGGATTGGCCGGCGGCATTGGCGTTGAGGCCCTCACCGGCCATGTGCCCACCACCTATGTGTTTGCGGGCATGGGCGCCTTCGTGGCCGGCTGTTCCCGAACCCCGATCTCGGCGATGTTCCTGGCATTCGCGCTCACCAAGGATCTGCTGATCCTCAAGCCGATCCTGGTGGCCTGCCTCACCAGCTTCGTGGTGGCCCGGTTGTTCCATCCGGATTCCATCTACGAGCGCCAGATGGGCATGGAGCTGGCATCGGAGGGCCGCATGCAGCAACGCTTGAACCGTCACCGTCGAGCGTTTGTAGCTCCAGCACCACCCAAAGGCCCTGCAGGAGATCCCCTCTGAACCAGGAAACGCTGCTGTTTGAGCCAGCCTTGCCGGGGCCCGGTGCCCTGCAGGCCGTGCTGGCCTTCCCCAGCAGCTATTCCGTGGGGATCACCAGCCTGGGCTATCAGATCGTCTGGGCCACCCTGGCGCAGCGCAGCGATGTGAACGTTCGGCGTCTGTTCACGGACCAGCACGATCCCTTGCCACGGCACTGTGATCTGTTCGGTCTCTCTCTCAGCTGGGAGCTCGATGGCCCTGTGCTGCCGGAACTGCTGCAGAACCAGCGGATTCCGATCTGGGCGGTGCAACGGGGCGACGATGATCCGATCGTGTTCGGCGGCGGACCGGTCCTGACCGCCAACCCGGAACCCCTGGCACCGTTCTTTGATGCCGTGCTGCTCGGGGACGGTGAGCTTCTGCTGCCCGCCTTCATCGATGCGCTGCAGAGCTGCCGACAGGCACCACGAGCAGAGCGACTCAGACCCCTCTCTCAGGTGCCGGGGATATACGTGCCATCGCTGTATGCCCCGCAGTACGACCCAGACGGGACGCTGATCGCCGTGAAACCGATCGATCCAGCGGTTCCGGCCCTCATCGAAAAGCAGACCTGGCGTGGGAACACCCTCAGTCACTCAACGGTGATCACCCCAGAGGCTGCTTGGCCCAACATCCACATGGTGGAGGTGGTGCGCAGCTGTCCTGAGCTGTGCCGGTTCTGTCTGGCCAGCTATCTGACCCTGCCATTTCGAACACCGTCGTTGGATGACGGCTTGATCCCAGCCGTGGAGAAAGGCCTGAAGGCCACCAAACGCCTGGGCCTGCTGGGGGCATCCGTCACCCAGCATCCACAGTTCTCGGAACTCCTGCACTGGCTGGATCAGGACCGTTTCGATGACACCCGCGTCAGTGTCAGCTCAGTGCGGGCAGCCACCGTGACACCCGATTTGAGTCGGATCCTGGCCAAACGAGGCAGCCGCTCGCTCACCATCGCGATCGAAAGCGGCAGTGAACGGATGCGCGAGGTGGTGAACAAGAAACTCACCACGGAGGCCATCCACGAGGCGGCCCGCTATGCCAAACAGGGGGGCCTCTCGGGTCTCAAGCTTTACGGAATGGTGGGCCTGCCAACGGAGACGGACGATGACGTGGACGCCACGGCCGATCTCCTGCTCACGCTGAAGAAGAACACGGCAGGGCTGCGCCTCACCCTCGGTGTGAGCACCTTTGTGCCCAAAGCCCAGACCCCCTTCCAATGGCAGGGCGTCCGACCGGAAGCGGAAAAGCGCCTCAAACGCCTGGCCAAGCGGTTGAAACCGAAGGGCATCGAGTTCCGACCGGAGAGCTATGGCTGGAGCGTGATTCAGGCCCTGCTCTCCCGCAGCGACCGTCGCCTGGCGCCAGTGATCGCAGC
>MDSZ01215626.1_pt1 | contig 10096 bp, 3 predicted proteins | sample 811201 | NCBI WGS metagenome assembly MDSZ01 (sample SAMN05326647, study PRJNA326480) | marine metagenome | isolation source: seawater | place: Indian Ocean: North | collected 2010 | reverse complement strand
TTTGTGTTTGGAGATGAGGTGGTAAGAGCTTCTGGTAGTAATGGTACTTGGGAGCAACACGTTGAAGATCTTTCAGCATATGATGGACAAGATATTTATGTAGCAATAAAATACACTAGTAACTACTTATACTATTTGTACATCGACCATGTCGAAGGACCTCCAGTTTGGGTTAATCCTAACCCCGTTGCCTCTGTTTCACCGACACAACTAAATTTTGGAACAATAAACACATCAGCTACTTCATCAATTGATCTCACAATATCAAACGCTGGTGGTGGTGATCTTACAGGAACGCTTGCATCAGATAATGCAAAGTTTACCATTGGCACCTTTAGCGGTACAGTTGTCCCTGGGGGTCAAGAGGTTGTATCAATAACATATACACCAACTGAAGTGGCTTCCGATGCTGGTGTCATAACGTTCACTCACAACGGAGCATCTAGTCCCACAACAGTAGCGGTTACTGGTTCTGGTACAGATGCTTTTCTACTTGCTGATTTCGAAGGTACTTTCCCCCCAACTGGTTGGCAAGCAATTTCAAACAACACAAACAACAGCATTACGCAATCTAGTCTTTATTCAAATTCAGGAAGTTATTCTGCTCGTTTCTCTTCATTGTCTAGTGCTAGCTCAAGCACAGGTGACTACACTCAATATATGATATCTCCACAGGTTAGCATACCAACGGATGGTGCAGAGTTTAGCATGTATTATTTACCATATGTATCTAGCTTTAGTGGTCCACAACCTGAATCTTTTATGGTTGGTGTATCAACTACCGACACAGACCCAACTAGCTTCACTTGGTTTAATGAGGTGGTTTCATCAAACGAAACATGGGCTTTACATGTAGAGGATCTTTCTGCTTATGCTGGACAAGGTGTATATTTAGCAATAAAGTATACTAGCGATTATTTGTACTATTTATACGTAGATGATATAAAAGTTGCCCCTCCAACAGCGACACCCATTCTTACGGTTGGTGCCGCCAGCATTCCTTTTATTGCTACCGAATTAGATTCTACAAGTAGTGTTTCTGTTTCAATATCAAACTCTGGGACAGGAGACCTTTCTGGAACTATTACATACCCAACAGGGTTTTCTGGTCCAGCAAGTTTTTCTTCAACAGATACAGAAATCTTAGTTTCATTCTCCCCTCCAGCGGTTGGGATTATAAGTGGTAATATTGAAATTACATCTAATGGGGGGGATGTAAGTATATCCGTTGAGGGGTCTGCTGGGCATAGTGTTGCAACCTGGGAACCTGCTTGGCCTCAAGGTTGGACAGATATTAACAACGATGGGGCTGGAGACGGTTGGGGATTTTATGGCCCTAGTGGCGCAAGAACTGGAACTGGTTATGCTAGTTCCGAAGATGATGGCCCAGGTACAGTTAATGATGACTGGCTAATTTCACCAAAATATTCTGTTGTGGCTGGAGACATGTTTTCATTTTTTGCTTCAATGGGGCAATATGCTGGTGGTAGTTACCCCGATATTATGGAGGTGTTTTTATCCACTACAGGCGGTGGTCAACCAGCTGATTTTACCGTTAGATTGGATTCTGTAAATAGTGTTGGCGCTAATTATCTCCCTTATAATTATGATCTTTCTTCTTATGCGGGAACTGAAGTTCGTATTGCTATTGTAAATAGAACTGAATATGGATATGAATTAAATATTGATGATGTTGCTGGCCCTGAGGTTGTTGTTGAGGCTGGTCCTGTGTTTTCAGATTATCCTACTGGGTTCAGTTATGGTGAGTGGTCTGCTGGAAGTTCTGTAAATGCTTTATTTGATTTTTATAATATAGGTGGAGCAGATTTAGAGATCACGGAAGTATCTTTTAGTCCTGCCGGTGTTTTTAGTGTTGGTTCAGCAACTACGTTTCCATTGGTAACAGCACCTACTGATTCAAATGGTTTTTATGTGGTTTTTAACCCAACAGCTAATGAAGACAGTGTTTATGTTTCTGAGATGACAGTGGTTTCTAATGCGGGGTCTAATTTAGTAATCCCTGTAACCGGTGTTGGTAAAGGTGGATATTATTGGGAGGGCTTCACATCTGGAATACCATCAGACTGGTATATTAGTACTGACAGATGGAAACTTGCCTCCCTAGGTGGAAATAGGTTGGCTTATCATGCTGATGATTCATTTGATTGTGATGATACGCTTAGGACTGCAGCAATAGCACTTCCTGAAATAACCGATGGTGGGAAATGGAAACTTTCATTTGATGACTATCAAAACTATGGTTCATATAATGTTTATCATGGGGTTAGTATTTCTACAGATGGTGGTGCTACCTATACACCGGTTTGGGTTGCAGATGCTGCTTCAAACGGTTTAACGCCGGTGACACCCATAGACATTACCAGTTTTGCTGGTGGAGACATTCACATTGCTTTTGTTTATCAGGGGAATTTTGCTGATACTTGGGGTGTTGATAATATAAAGATTGAAAAAGCCTACGAGCCAGTTTTAGCTATGAGCAACCCCGTCTTTCCAGCAACCGCTATTGGTGATACTTCTACAATACAATTTATTGTTGGAAACATTGGTTCTGGTGTTGTTAACGCGACCATGGCATTTGATGGTTTTGTGTCTACAGCTACTACTGTTTCCTTAGAAGCTGGCGATCTTGACACTATAGATGTTCACTATATACCAACAGCATCTGGTATGAGTACAGGTACTATCACATGTGATGCCTCAGCATCCACTACGGGTGATGGTGCAACTTTTAATGCCGGTACTTTTGTGCTTACACCAGAAGCAAATGCTGGAGATTTAGCTTTTGACTTTGTTAATCAATGGTGTGGCTGGGATACTTATGACTTATTAGGATTTGAGTGGCAAGGATACCCAGGTGATTGGACCTGGTGGGGTGGAGATGGACACGCTAGTGCCAATTATGCGGGTGTTTATTCTCGTATAGATTACTGGGGTGGTGCCGATGATTATCTTGTTTCTCCTAGATTAGACGTCACAGCGGGGGAGATCCTATCTTTCTGGGCCAAAGGTGGCGCTGATGCGAACACAGGTGATCGTGATTCCATGGATGTTTGGGTCAGTAGCGAAAGACCTGTGATGGGTTATGAGATTGATGAAACAGGAGCTAGGGTAGATACAGGTTTTGTTAATACTGAGGCTTTCACATGGGTATATGGAAGCTTACCATCTCCAGACTCATGGGATCCGGTTAGCATTGATTTAACTAATTATGCTGGTGATGCCTGGGTACTAATTCACTCTATGAAAAATGGATGGCAGCTTGCGATTGACGACCTAGCGCATCCAGATATTTATATGAATCCGCTTCCAGTGCTTTATGTTGGCCGTAGTTATGATTTTGGTGTAACACAGCCGACAGGCGACTCTGTTAGATATTACTTGCGTAACACAGGTATGTCTGATCTTGTTATAGAATCTATGGAATGGGAGAATGGAGAGTTCTTTTCTGCTGAATACGATGGAACTTTTCCTGTAACAATTCAGCCAGGTGGTATAGATAGTATTATGGTTCATTGGATGCCAGAGCAAGAGGGTTTTGAATACGACACACTGTTCTACAATAGTAATTATACAGCTGGTGAATTTGATGCATATGGTAGGGGAACCGAATATTCAGTCTTCACAGCTGATGCCTTTAATAACCCTCCGAACGCCACAAACTTAGTTGCTCCAGCTCCAGATACTGAGCTTGTTATTGATGGCTCAAATGCAGAGGGTCAAACACAAATTGTTTGGCAAAACGCTACTGATCCAGATGGATATCCGATTGAATACATCCTAGAGCTTATTGTGGAAAATACTGGGGACACATTAGATACAATGGTTACTAATAATGTGTTTAATCTTTCTCATGGAGAAATATTGGAATATATGGAAGAAGTAGGGGTCACATCACTTGATATTACTTGGGATGTTTATACATCTGATGGTTTTGAAGATGTTGAGTCGGCTAATGGCCCGTGGAGTTTGTCGATTGATGGTGGTTGGGCGCTTGGCGTAGATAACAAAACAATTCCAGATGTATTTGCTTTGCATAACAACTATCCTAACCCATTTAATCCAATTACAAATATTAGATATGACATCCCTGAAGTAAGCGATGTTAAAATTGATATCTATAATTTAGCTGGTAAAAGGGTTAAGACATTGGTTTCAAAAAATCATCAGCCCGGTAGATATAAGATTCAATGGAATGCAACCAATGAATCTGGTGCACCCGTTTCTACAGGTATGTATATCTACAAGATTCATGCTAAGGATTTTGTTTCAGTTAAGAAGCTGTTATTAATGAAATAATAATTCTTTCAAACCAATAAACAAATAAGGGGCTTTAGGGCCCCTTATTTGTTTATGCTTGAATGAGGTTTATATTTAAAATTATTACAACATATTATAATATTGTTTCTAATTAAGGAGTCATAATGCAAAAAAACAGTTTAAATAAAGTAATTTTAATTGGGAACTTAGGGCAAGACCCTGAGGCAAGATTTACCCCCCAAGGAACTGCTGTTACAAATCTAAGTATTGCAACTAATGAGTCATGGAAAGATCAAAGTGGTGAAATGCAAGATCGTACAGAATGGCATCGTGTTGTGATGTATGGACGAATGGCTGAAACAGCAACAGAGTATATGAAAAAAGGACAAATGGTTTATGTTGAAGGAAGGCTCCACACCAGAGAATGGGAGGATCAAAACCAAATTAAACGAAAGACCACGGAAATTAGATGTGACAACTTTACAATGCTGGGAAGAAGGTCTGATTCCTTAGGTGAGCAATCGCAGGGGAGTGCGTCACCATCACCATCTGACGCAGATGATGATCTTCCGTTTTAGTTAGATATATATCCGTAATAGAGCGATTTATATGGAAAATGTTGGGCTTCCAAAATTTATAAAGCCAAGACCATATTGGATACAATATGTTTCTACATACATTGTTTTTTTTCTTTCTTTATTTGTTTGTAGAATAAAAGTTAATGGGAAAAAAAACATACCCAAAGACACTCCATTTGTTTTAGCATCAAATCATTTTGGCTATTTCGATCCTTTTGTTTTAGTTCATGCAATCCGTAAGCCCATTGATTTTATTATGCAAAAAGAACTTGGTATTGAGCTACATTTCCTTTTTGCTCCTATGATATATGGAGCAATTTTAACCGATAGAAATAAAGTTGGTCCTTCAGTAATAAAGGATTCTCTTAAATCTATAAAAAAAGGAAAGATTTTAGGAATTTTTCCTGAAGGTGGTATTACAAGCACTGAACTTACAGAGGCAAAACCCGGTGCTGTTTTCATAGCTAGTAAAGCTAGTACAAAGATACTTCCTGTTTCTATAAGTGGTGGAGATAATGCCTGGGATGACCTTCTTAAAGGAGTTCGATCGCGCATTACTGTTAACATAGGCAAACCATTTGGCCCACTTGAGCTTAAAGGAACTAAAGAAAAAAAGATTTTAAAATTGGAAAACTATAGCAAAGAATTAATGTGTCGTATTGCTGCTTTACTTCCAGATGATAGACACGGCAATTATTCAAATGATAAAAGAATAACTAATTATCGTGATGAAAACAACCTAGATTTGTTTTAGTGTTATTTAAAATCAGCAATGATACTACTTATACAGCAGGTTAGGTTTTTTGCAAATGGGATGTGTAGAAATTCATTTGGTCCATGCGCATTAGATTGAGGGCCTAACACTCCAGTAATTACGAACTGTGCTTGAGGGAACTGTTTACCTAACATAGCCATAAAAGGAATTGTTCCACCCTCTCCTATGGAACAAGGCATTTGATTGAAATATTTTTTTGATGCTTTTTCTATAGCGCTTAGTAACCAGGTTTTACTTTCTGGTGCGTTCCATCCTTCAGCTGCTTCTTCAAACTCTAACTCTACTGATGCATCATATGGAATATTATCTAGTAATGTTTTTTCTATAGCATTAACAGCTTTTTTAGGGTCTATCATTGGTGGTATCCTCATTGATAATTGGAAAGTGGTATGTGGTCTTAAGACATTACCAGCATTTTCTGTAGATGGTAATCCATCTGAACCCACAATTGACAAAGCTGGTTTCCAAGTTCTTCTTAAAACTCCCTCAACATTATCATTCGTAGACGGTTTCATGTTATTCTCCCAAGGAAATTCTTCTACAACTTCATTTCCAAGAATTGAAACCAAGTTTTTAGTTTCTCTAATGCGATATTTTGGTATTTCAGTATTTAACTCCTTAAGAAGTATTTCACCTGTAATTTCGTCCTCTAATCTTGAAAGAAGGGACCGCGCTACTCTAAAAGAAGAGGGAACATGTCCGCTTGCTCCACCTGAGTGGACTCCTTCTTTTAACACCCCTACTTTCATTTTTAAACCAATCAAACCTCGTAGCGAGGTAGTCGTCCAAAACCTTTTATAATCACCTGCTCCAGAATCTAAACATATCACTAAATCTGGAGACCCTATAATGTCTGAACATAAACTCATATAATGGGGAAGATCTGGAGAGCCACTTTCTTCAGAGAATTCTATAAGAACTAATATTCTTGGGTGATCAATTTTTTGTTCTTTCAGTGCATTGATGCTAGCTATAGATGCAAAAAGAGCATATCCATCATCTGCTCCACCACGCCCATAAAGTTTTTCATCTTTTATTACTGGTTTCCAAGGACCAAGATCATCATTCCATCCTTCCATCTCCGGTTGTTTATCTAAGTGACCATACATTAATATATTGCCTTCTTTAGTTCCTGGTATATCTAAAAGTAAAAGTGGAGTTTTTCCAGGCGATTTCTTTATTATCATCTCAGAGCCATTTGGTTTGTTTTTCTGTGTCCAATCTGCTGCAAGATTTAAAACCCTTTCCATATGACCATGTTTTTCCCAATCAGGGTCAAAGGAGGGCGATTTATTCGGAATCTTTATATAATTAATTAAAGTAGGAACAATTTCACTATCCCAAAAATTATGTATGTGTTTTTTTAGGCTATTTGAATTCATTTTATTTTATCAGCACCTTCCTAATCTAAAATAGTAAATTTGATTTAGTGACATATATTTTTATCTGTTTTATTTTTCCAGATCTTGAAAATAATTCATTACTAATGTCAATAGATAGTGAATGGCCGATAACACTTTCGTTTTTATCTTTTGTAAATGAAATTAAAACTTTTTGCTCCTTATCTGTTAATTCATAGATAATAAGTGTTTGACAATAGGTAAAAGCTAATTGATTTGGGTATATACTAATTTTGCGCAAATTCTGATTTACATCTACAAAAGAAAAGCTGGAGCTTTTTCTTAAAAACTCAGATTTTTTTAATAATATGGGGTTAAAAATTAATTTCCCCCTTTTAACAATACACCCTAACTCCCCCACCCTAGTAATAATTTCTTCTTTAACTTGTCCTGTCATCCCAGGTTGTTGAGCACCTCTTTTATAGGGTGTATGTGAGTATGGGTCATATGGGAACGCTCCGTATTGCTCTGGCGCTTTATCTGAGCTGAGTCCGGATCTAATTTTATAATATAAAGCTCCAAGAGTTTTTATTGTTTTGATATCTTCATCTTTTTCAACGGCTTTAAAAAAAAGTTCCTGAGTAGCCAAAAGCAGTTTAGAAACCATATGCCAATATATTGAACCTATTCCTTCATATCCATACATAGTGCCAGACCTTCCTGTGTAGTTCTGGTGGTCAAAAACAGTTATATATTGGTGAATAATTTCATTTTTTTCGTCATCAATGATTTGCTTTAATTCTTCAGTTTTTGAAAGTTTATCTAGTTCTTCTTTTAAATAATTAGAATTAATTAAAGAATCGTTAAATCTATGTTTACCTAAGCTGTCTTTATATATGATGTCGGTGTTATTGCGCTTTATAAGGGCTCTAAACAGATTAGATTCATTTACAATTTCTTCAGGTATTATGTTTTTTTCTAGGAACCTTTTTAAACCTTTTCTAGGGTATAGCATAAAACTATTTTGTTCTTTTTGATACATATCACTTTCGAATAGAGCATTTAATGTTTCTACTGCATTTTTAGGTTTGATTTTTCCGGAGCTTAACGCAGATACTTGACCTTCTAACATTGAGTAAAGTGATGTAATATTTATTTTATTAGAGTTGTCAACATTTATCGTGTTATACGCACTATAAAGTGACTTTTTATGGTTGTTATTAATTGAGTTTTCAAAGTGGGCCAGCACAAGGTTGTTAAAATTAATTATATCAACAACTTTTATCTTCTTTAGGCCACTTGAACTTTTATTATATGTTTTGTATCTATAATTTGAAAAAACTTTTTGTAACTCTTGAACAAAAATTTTTCTTCCAACGGCATCTAGCTTTTCACCTACAGTTATTGAAAACCTTTCGTAGGTCTCATTTATATCTTTAAACCATTCAAAAACCTCACTTGATATTTCAAACTCAGTTTCATTTACATCTGCTAGTACTTTGTTGATAAATGATATGTGTCTATTCAAATAATATAGAGTCACCATTGAAACACCATAGCCGACTAGCGCATTATTTGCATCATTCCATTCTGGTCTTTGGGTGTTTAGCCATATTCCGCCATCTGGAATAAAATTTGATAGTTTAGATAGTTGAAGTACTAAAAGTTTTTCTGCCATTGATACGTGTACCACCTGGTCCTGATTAAGCACCAGTCTAGCATCTGTGCCCATCCTTTTAATATTATTCATTATTTTTTGATGAAGAGTGTGATCAAAGTCTATTGTGTTTTTAGGGTCTTTTAAGATTTCATCATCATTTTTTATCTTATATGGGACGTTAGCTGTACTAAATATTTTTTTATTTAAAGAGTCTAATATGAAACTATTATCTATCTGCCATTGTGCCTCCAATAGTTTTAAAAGATATATAATTTGATGATCATTCCAATACCCTATGTGGCTCCAAGTGTCATCTTTGTCTACTACTTCCCAATCAATACCTTCTTTACTTATTCGGTAAGGATTATATCCATCTTTTGTAGTAGCATTTAAAAACTTAGATATTATGGATGGTAGTGATTTTGGATAGCTTATTATTAAACCCTCCCAATTTTGAAATATGTCTCTCCAATTTCCTTCATGATAATATAAAACAGAACCGGCATCATTTACTTTTATGTTAAATTTGTTCCATGGCCTGCTTGGGTCACCATGCCTTCTACCAAATGTAAGCGGTAGGTATTCGTAACACAATCTAGTGAAAGAAACAGATTTTTGACTTTCTCCAAAATGTATAAGCTCGCTCATTGTTGCGCTTTCGTTTAACTGTTTAAGATTGTTAATTATTGAATCATAAACGGTTTTATTTCTTAATTTTAAAAATTCTATAAAATCGGTTTTATTTACATCATAATTATGAACAAAAATCCCGCCACGCATTATATTGAATAACACATTTGAGGTGTGATGTAGTGTGTTGATTTTTGATGAGGTGATTTGGAACCCATCTGCACTACCAAGGTATTTTATCAAGGAAAGTCGATTTTGATCTATGCTATTATCAATTTCATTTTTGATAAAATTTATTTTATCATTTAGCTCAACAACACTCATATGGTTTTGATTAACATTTAAGACGATATCCCACTCGGCTTTTTGACCCTTTTGTAATGTTATTTTACTATTGATGAAATAAGAACCTGGAACACCTGTTAGTACCTCATTATAAATATTTTTGTTCATGTCGTTTGGGAATGACAAGCTTGATTTAAAATCAATGTTACTTCGAACCCAAACTGTATTGGCGTTTAGTGCTTCGCCGGGATCGGGCCTATCCATAATTAAAGACCCAAGAGAAAAAATTCCAAGTTTTGTATCTTTTATTATTTCAGAGTGTTTATACGCATTGGACAAATTGCTTAAAGACTGTTGAGTTTGTACATCTAAACCAGATGGAAGAATGTTTTGAATCCCATCAATTATTTTAAAATTGAGTTCTTCATTTGAACTATTGACAAGTTCAGTTCTTTTAATAAAACCATATTCTCTACTAGTAAGCCATTGATATCTGAACGTTATGTTTAAGTCTTTGTTTATTTCTTCAAATAAAATATTATCTCCGAGC
>MDSZ01105641.1_pt1 | contig 10096 bp, 11 predicted proteins | sample 811201 | NCBI WGS metagenome assembly MDSZ01 (sample SAMN05326647, study PRJNA326480) | marine metagenome | isolation source: seawater | place: Indian Ocean: North | collected 2010 | reverse complement strand
TCCCAAGTCAGAAAGAGCAGCTTTTAAAACGTTGATTTGGAAAACACCACCAACCAACTGAGCAATGTTGGATTGTTGAGCTTGAGAAAGAGTATCAAATTCTTTAGCGAGGTTGGTCATAACCTGCATGAGAGGAAGCATCGCTCCGCTTGCATCTTTTGTAGCAATGCCTAAAGCGTCTAAAGCCTCTATGGTTCTTGGCCTTTGGAGTCTTGTAAAAATTGTTTTAAAGCTGTTACCAATAACAGAACCACCTCTAGCCGTAATCTGTTGAGCCGCCGTAACAACACCCAATAACTCATCAAACGAAACTCCAGCCGCAGCCGCCGTGCTTCCTACTCGTTTTAAAGCTTCAGCCAAATCTTTACCGCTAACTGCAAAAGCTTGGTCAACCGCAATAATTTTATTTGTAACTTGAGAAGAAGTTAACGCAGCCGACGAATAACCGTTGATCGCAGCAGTTAAAGTATTTACCGCTTCAGCAGCAGCTAATCCAGTTAAACGAGAAAGTATCAAAGCGTCACTTGTACGCTTTAACGACTCAGCCATGCCTAAACCTTGACGAGCTAATTCTTTAGCACCCTCTGCGACCTCATCGAAAGCTTGACCTGTATCTTTAGCTATCTGAAAAAGCTCGTTACCAAAGCCAAGTAACTGTTTTTGGCTAGTTCCTAAAATTACGTTAATCTCAGCAAGTTGCTTTTCTAAATTTACAGCAGCCTCAACAGAATTTCTTATTGCAGCACCTACTGCGTAGATTGCAGTAGCAGAAGCTCCAAAGGCCAAAACGCGAGCATTAGAAGCTTCAAGCGACTTACCAAACTCACCAAGCTCACCAGTGATTTGACCCAAGGGTCGAGAAAAGTTTTTCGTGTCGAGAGAAAGCTTGTGGTCTCCCTTACGCAAAGCTCTGCGTATATCACCTTCTAATTTAGAAGTATCGCCACTAACTGTTAATCTTACGTCTGACATATAAAAACCTTTTCCCTTAGTATAATATTACACTTTTTTTAATCTAATAATCCATGAATCTTGGCTAAATCCATAATATTTAGCTTGTCCTTTCCTGTTTCTTTCATCATTTTACCAGCTTCGTCTGTTAGGCTAACCACCTGTTCGTCTGGATTTGATTGAGATAATTGCTTTTCTCTTGCAACAGCACCTTTTTCTTCCTCTATTATAGCTCCAGCTTTTATGCTAGCTTTTCCTTCTCCGATTTCAGCTACATTAGAAGAAGGTTGAGGGCCACCACCTCCACCCTTGGAGCCTTGTTTGGCAGCATTCTTATACCATGAAACTAACTGCTCTGGATTGTTATATAATGTTTCAGGAGGACTTTTGCCGTGTTCTAATATGCTTTTATAATGTCTTCCTTTACTGAACAAATTCATCTGAAAAAGCGTTAGCTCCACTAAAGGCTTGCCATAGAAGTTTAAAACACTATTTTCACAAGCCATGAAAGTAGTTAAGAAAAATGGATAAGCGGCAATTTGATCCAGCTTATCATCAGTGAATTTCTCAAAACAAATAGATTGAGTAAGAATAAGGCTATAATAATCTACGGCTTCTAAATCATAAAATTCTTCATCAGTAAACAATAACTCTTTAAGCTCTTTATCTTTAAAAAAAGTATTTTGTAATATATATTCGTTTTTTTGTTTCTCGGTATGAGATTCACAAGTTTTACCTAATATACTGTTTCTTTCCTCGTCTATTTCGCCAAACTCTTTTCTTATTTTTTCTACATCTTTTTCTATTTTTTCTTTTTGGCTTTTGAGCATTACATTAGCTAAACCTCTTTCCCATTCTAATAACTTCTTTTGAAGTGAATGATATTTAGCTTCTTCTTCCTTGGACCATTCTCCACTTTCATAGACTTGATCTAACTTTTCTTTTAAGGTGAAAAGTCCTTTTGATTTAGCCTCCTCAAAGTATCTTTGATGAAGTAAATCTAATTCTAAGATGTCAGGTTCGGTATAATGCTTGAGGTATACTGGAGAATCTTTGAAGCTTGTAGCTGTGTAACCTTTGCTTATTTCAGCATATGCAGCCCTTAGCTTAAGTAAAAAATCTTCCTGTTGCAAAACATTTAATCGTTTTCAGGGTTGGCTTCTTCTTTAGCTTCTGCGGCTAGTTCGGCCTGTTCTTCTGCCTCTAATTTCGCTAGACCTTTTTTTATATTTTCGGCCATTTCTTCCTTTTCTCTAGCACTTAATTCTTGTTCCGCTTTATCAGCGTCGATAGAAGTTTTAATTAATTCGCCCGCTCTAGAGAAATCTTCTGGTTCGTTTAATTGTCCGTTGTACCAAAAGCTAATATAATAAGCTAATTGTTGAGATACTTCGTCAAAAAAAGGATCGCCTAAGTTTTGAAGTTCGTCGTATGACTCGTATTTTTCGTCATATGTATCGCCGTTAAAAAGAGGCTTCCATTCCTCTTCTTCTCCTTCTCTGGTGTAAGCTAAGAACAAAACCCACCACATTATAGCTTTATTTCTAGCGCGAGCTTCAGCGGTTTGCTCGAAAAGCTGATTTCTTTGGGTCTCAAAGTCAAACATTCTTCTTTTTAAATCAGCTATTTCTAAAGTTACTTTCGTAACAGCGTCTTCTTTTTCCTCTTCGCTCAAGGCTTCTAGGTTGACTCTTAGTTTTTGAAGCTCGTTTTCTTTTTGAGTAGTTTCTAAGTAAAGCATGGCATATTCGTTTTTTTCATCATCAGCCATGTAACCGCCATCATTTACATATCTTTTTCTCAAGAGGTTAACGGTCATCATGCCAGCTTTAATAGCTTTTGATAACTCTACGCCGTGAAATAACTCACCATCATCATGCATACGGCGAGTTGGTTTTCTTATACCTACGGAAATAGTTTTTTCTTCTTTAACAAGTTTAGAAGTCGTTACCTCGTTACCTTCGCTATCTTTCGACTTTTCTTCTTTGGTAACTTCAACTTCTTTAGTGTTGTTGAAAACATGCAACCATTTGTAGTTTTTTGTGCTCATTTTTTATTATGCTTTTTAAGTGAAACTTCTAAGTTCTCTATGTTATTCTCAAAATCTCTTATTGCGTTGTTTCCTATATCTAGAGTCTTTTTCCGTATATAGTCATACTTTTCGTCGTCGAAATAATTAATATTTTCAACGTATTCTTTGGGAAGGTTTTCTTGAAGCTTCCTCAACATAATATTGTGGTCTTTACGCAAGTCTTCTACAATAAGAAGATGACTCTTATAAAGATTGACAATATTCCTGTGTATTTGGAATATTAGATACTCCTTAAACCTTTCATCGTCAGACATATGTCTTCCTTTTCCCAGTTAAAATTACACTTAATTTTTATTAAATCAACAAAAAAACCCCCTATTTTCATAGGGGGCTAAAAAGGGATTTTATTTAATCTCTTATACTCCGATAATATTAATTGTACTCGGAGAAGTAGGCGAACCTATAGATACTCCAAATGTTGCATCGCAGGTAGCGTTATCACCGATTGAGGATGTAAAGCTTACGCTATCAAGCGTTGCATTAACAAGCTTAAATCGCGTAGAACCCATAGTAACGTTAATATTAACTTTGCCACCCAAGGACTCGGTTGTACCTCCCGCTGAACCTTTTTGCTTTAAGTTGGCAAGTTGAATGCTCATGCCTTTATCTACAGCCAAAGCCTCAACAGTTAAACTTGCGCTAGCAGGATAGCTTGGCACACGAGCGTACTGGAATCTATCAGAGCTAGAAGTTAATCCTAAAGCTTGTAAACCTTCCACGCCCAAATCAAAACTCAAGTTTGCACTTTGAGTATGAGTGTAATGCGTATTTGAAGTATTACAGTTAGTTAAGTCTACGTTTACAGTAGAAGGAACAGCGATATTAACCGTTCCAGAAGGAGCACCAACACCAGAAGCTCCTCCAAGCGCATTTGAAGTAGTGTACTCAAGATCAGTTCCTTCAAAACCCATAGTCATGGTCGGAATTGATCCTACACTGGCTTCAGCACTAAACGAAGTTAAGCTCGCGCCTTTCAATCCAACGATAGAGCTACTTGCACCAGTGGCATAATCTTGACCTTCGGTTGGGTCTAAAGCGAAACGTATTTCACAGTTGTTGCCAGCAATAGCGTCATGAACAACGCTATTTAGAACGGGTGGGTTTACGCCATTCACATGGAATGTCATTTCTGCATTGGCGGTAGGAGCTTCTAAAACAATTCTGTCAAAAGCACCTAGATCACCATATTGCTGTAAGTCTTCACGAGAGATATCTATGCCATAGCTAACGCTCTGAACACCATTAACTGTAATACCACTAGGGTGAGCACCAGTGAGACTCTTAGAGTTTATCTCTACTGACTCACTTTGGTAAATAATTCTTTTTCTAGCCATTTTTTAAAACTCCTTTTTATTAACTTTGAACAACAGTTAATTTACTGGTTGATAAAGCACCACCAATAGAACAACCAAACGTTGCATCGCAAGTAGCATTATCTCCCAGCGAAGATGTAAAGTTCACAGAATCTAAAGTAGCATTTATCAATCTAAATTTAGTCTGTCCCATTTTAAGGTTGACGTTACAAAAACCACCGTCATTATCACCTGTTGATGCGCTAGCTTTTTGCTTTAAATTGCCGATTACTATGCCCATGCCTCTATCTACGGCTAAAGCTTCAACCGTTAAACTCGCACTAGCAGGATAGCTAGGTACACGAGCATACAAGAAAGGAGCGTTTGCATCACCTAAATCAGCCAAAGCTTCCAAACCCAAGTCAAAACTTAGATTCGCACTTTGACAGTAAGCCATGTGACCACTAGGAGTAGCTCCACCAGCACCTTCGTATCCTTCTACACCAGCAAATTCTAACAATACATCTTGTTGAACTGCTACGTCACAACCCGAAGCTGCTGGAGGAGATATAGCATTGTAAGTATAGTTTAAATCAGTCCCTTCAAATCCGAAAGTCATGGTTGGAACTGCTCCCACTGAAGCTTCAGCGGAAAAAGAAGTCATACTTCCACTTGTTAAAGTAACTGTCTCGTTCGTGCCAGCCGTGGCATAATCTTGACCCTCGGCTCCTATATTAAAACGCACTGTGGCATTTTTACCAGAAACCGCTTCACTTATAAGAGAATTAAGCCCGTTTGCTGGAATAGCGTTTACATAGCACGAAAATTCTGCGCTGGCTGTAGGAGCTTCCATGATAACACGGTTATAAGCACCCAACACACCAAACTGATTGACATCTTCGCGAGATACATCTATTCCATAATTTGCGCTTTGAACGCCAGGAATAGACGAATTTAATACACCATCAGTCGTGGCAACTTCAACTGCCTGACTCTGGTAAATAATACGTTTTCTTGTAGCCATATTATAAAATCCCTTTGTTTAAATTACATTATTTTACTGATTTTGTGAACAATTTATTTATTTTTTTGCTATCTTCTAGGATATCTGAACTGATTGAGGTTAAAGTCTACAAAACCATTATATATATCAGGATTTAGGTTTTTATACCCTCCTGCTGCACCTATATTTTTAGAAACATTTACCTCATCTATAAAAATAAAGTCCTCGCTACCTGTTTTGGGAGCAGATAATCCTGTATAATTATAAGCTGTACCAGTATAAGCCCCTAAAGCGTTAAAAGGAAGGTCATTTTGTATAAAACACACTTTAGTTTTAACCATGTCCTTTAATATGCTAACGGCAGCATCTAATTGATAAGCACTTTCAGCTAAAATTATACATCTTGCATCAATTATAGTTTTATCTAGCCCCCCGAATGCGGCAGGAACGTTGGTTCCTCCTATACTTTTTATAAAAATAGCGGGATATGTGATTTGGTCAGGCTTAAGTCCAGTTGGGGATTCGTTAACTTTTGGTCTTAGATGATACTTCGTTTCAAATAAAATTTCTTCTTCTGGTCTATTACTTAAGTAAAAATTAAAGTCTTTTACTGCATAATCTCCACTTATTCTATTTGCTCCTGTTATTTGAGAAGAAAAATAAGCAATTCCTTGATTATGATTTATGGACTGTAAATTTGAAGCTCCTATATTTTTAAAGCTTCCATCTAGATATACCCCTGAAAGTTGATTAGCCCCAGATATAGAGTGGTCAGATACTATCTGTTTATAAGGAGTAGAATAATTGTATAAATTAGAGTAAGTCTGTGTGGTTTCGTAAAAGAAACTAGAAGTATTAGAATAAGCATTACCCTTCTTGCAAATCATATGATCTGCATACAAAAGTAAGCTGCTCATCACTTTATTTTCGTATTGTACATCCATTTTATTTACCAAATCTGCTAATAAACCGTTGTAACATTGTAGTTATATAAGCTCTTGGCCTAAAACCGCCTTCTCTAATAACAAACTTAGATTGTATACCCTTACCTGATCTACTCTTTCTAGATTTTAAATTTAAAAAATAATTAAACCCATCTATACCCGTTTCAATTCCAAAAGCCCAGCTTTTGCTACTCCACGGCATTTTAGTGACAGACTTTATTGCTTCGTTACTAGGGATTGTGACCCTGTACTCTACTCTGGGTTTTCTTCCAACTACATTAACTGTACCTTTTTTCGATAAAATAATCGAACTTCTTAAATAATTTCTCAACTCTTCCTCTGGATTATCCGAGGCATAAAAACCTATATAATGGAACAAGTTAGTGTTTAGCCCCATCAAAGTACCGCTTATGTTAGATGCGCTAGCTTTGTTTCTTAATTCTTGCGTAACTGGATCAGTGTCAAAATCTGCTAGTAATCTTTTTATTTCTATTTCAAATTTTCTTCGAGCATTTTGCTCAGATGCTCTATTAAATTTTTTCGACCTAGAGACCTTTTTAGCTATATCTTTTGTATTTAACTTCACTCTTCGAGACATATCACTCTGTCTCCTTTAAATTAAATACGTAATAAGTTTTAGTTAAGAAATTTACTTCCTTATCTGTAGAATGAACGTTGTAGCTTTTTGCGCCTACATCTACTCTTTCTATTTGAGCTTGTTTTAAATAGTCTCTTGTAGCTTGCTCAACTTTGATAGTAACCTCATCCATTGGTATTTGAATATTAGCATCACGTAAATAATTATCATCTTTAGGAGCACCGCCCCTATTTATTAACGCGCTAAAAACACCTGATACTTGAGTATAGCTATAATTTGTAGGATTTGAAACTGGACCATACCCATACAAAAAATCAATGTTTATATCTGTTGCAAGCTTTATAGGTTTTTGATAAACAACGATATCTTCCTTGAAGGTATCGAAATGATCTCCAAGGATGCCTGTTAAAGTGCTTTTCTCAGTGCTGCTTAAAAGGCTTGCCATGTCGTTTATAGTAGATTATTATTTTTTCTAAATTTTTCAGCGTCTGTTCCTACGCTATCACTGTACCAAGTCGCTTCTTTAATATCGTCTCCAGCAACTTGTCTAGGTGCTGCTTCATTTGTTTTGTAAGCGTTGATTAAGAATTTAAGCTCTTCATCTTCCTGCTTTTTAATTGTTGATAAGTGTCTTACTATTTCTCCCTTGTTAACTTTTCTGACCGTCATTCCGTCTTGACTTACTTCAGTTACATTGTCAGAAGAAGCTAACTGGGTTCTTATCTGTTGATCGTAGTAATGAACCATGTACATTTTCTTAAGTACGGCTTTAGCATTCTGGTCTATTTCTATGACCGAATTATCAACAGTTCTAACTACTTCAAAATCTGCCTCTCTAACCGAGAAAGAGGTATTAATGTAATTATTTAACGAGCCTACGTTATTTCTTACCCAGAACGAAATAGCGGGCAGCGATAAAGAAGAAGGTTGCCCCAATTCCTCGAAAATTTCTGTAGCTATGTCAACAACTTTCATCTATTAAGATTACACTTTTTTTAATACTTTAATACTTTAAAAGCGTTATTCTTTGGAGTTTTGTTGGATTGTAAAATTTTTTGATTTTCTACTAGCTTTGCCAACCAAAAAATCATTGAGTCTTTTTCCATCTTAAAACCTTTTTTTAATAAACTAGACAAACGAGAGCAACGGTTTTTAAAACTGTAACCCCCTAAAGAGTCGCTATTATTAGTAAAAAATAAATTTTTATTCTCTAAATCCTCAAAAAACCTTTCGTGACAATAAAAGGCTCCTTCCGAATCAAAAGCTACGCAGTGTATCGAAAAATCTAAATTAAGCACGGTTTCTTCTGGCGTTTTTTTGGTAAATAAAATATTTATAATAATTTTACCTTTTCTCATTTTTGCGCCTAAACCATGTCTTTTTATAACTTTAAATCCATTTTTAAATAAATGTCCTTCTGCTAACATTCTGTCTTTACTGCTAGAGCAATGAATATCAACCTCGTTAACATTATACCCCAAGAAAAAAGAAACTATTGCTTCTCCTGATATCCAGCAATAAACTTCTGCTCCCTCTACATGAGATAATAGCTTTTTAATTTCTTCGGGTTTTTTCATGTATAAGTCTCTTCTATTATTTCTATAACTTTTTCTTTTCCGTTAGACTTACAATAATCATACAAAATATTTTTTATTTCTAAATTCTTTTGTTTAACTACATAATTGTCTTGAAAGTTATAATCAGGATCAGTATGCAAGTGAAAAGATACTATATCAAGATTGTCTATTTCTATATCAAGCGGGTCTTCGAAATTGTCTTGCCTGTTTCTCCACCATCCCATGTTATGTCTTTTGTCAAAAATATCTATATCATATTTTTCGTATATATAATCCATTCCTTGCTGTTCGTAAAACCTTGAATCTTTTAAATAAATTCTTCTCCAGTGCTTAGGGAAAGATTTATTACTACAAAATAAATAGCCAGCATTAAAAAATCCATTGTTAAAATTTTGAAAAAATCTATGAGCAGGATTATAATGCGGTCCTAATATGATTTCTTTATCAGATTCTATTTTAACTTCGTCTAGGAAAATTATATCTGCATCCACAAATAAAGTGTTATTTTCCGATTTTAAAGCAAAGCTAATTGCGTCCATCTTAGGGAAAATACATTCTACTTTATGAAACGAGTAAAGGTCTTTAAATCTATTCTTAAAAAATCTTCTTTTAATTTTTTCTCTATATGCTTCGTTTAGAATGGATTTATAATTTAAATTTTCAATATTAAGTTGGCTTATATAATTAAGAGTTTCATCGTCACATATAAGATATATGGGTTGTTTATGAAATAATCTTATTGTTCTTAAAGTTACAGCGCATTCTCTCTTTACTTCTTTAGTTGCCACTAAACAAAAACTTTTTAAGTCTTGCTTTTGCTCGTTGGTAGTTTCTTTTAGGTTTATAAGAGTCTCAGTGAGACCGTATAGCCTTTCTCTTTCTTTGACTAACTTACCTATCTCTTTGTTTTTTTGTCTTATCTTTTTCTCTTTTTTCTCAGTTTCTTCAAATTCTTTTTCAGTTAATTCCTTTATGATATCTATCCCATGTACGTTTTCTATATCGGGAACTTTTAAGACTTTAACACCGTTTACTTCCTCTTTACTTTTTGAAAGACCTAAGAAGCCCCCTTTGGGAAGTTCAAGCAAAAAATCAAAATTAGACATTTTTATTTATTCCAGCTATCCCAGAAGTTGCTATTTCTTCTCGCTTGTTCTTCGGTATACTTTGGAAATCTTTGTTTAATTCCTTTTCTAATTCCGCATATTTTAACAACTACCCTCGAAGTAAATTGACCATCTCTTATTTTTACTATTAGCTGATTATCCTTTATATCAGCACCTAATATACATGGCTCATTTCCTATCGCACTTACTACTTTAAGACTGCCTTCTTCACACGCATCAATAAATATAGGATCGATTGAGTGCGTTACTTGCTTTTTGTTTCTAATATCTAAAGTAATTATATCTTCAAATATAGACTCTGGCATTTCAGTACAATAAAGTCCAACATAGGAGCCAGCACTTTCGCTCTTTATTATTGCGTATTTTGCACCAGTAGCACCAGTTGCGCCAGTTTTACCACTTTTACCAGTGTAACCAGTGAAGCCAGTGTAACCAGTGAAGCCAGTGTAACCAGTCTTACCAGTATAACCAGTATAACCAGTATAACCAGTGCGGCCAGTAGAACCAGTGAC
>MDSZ01023024.1_pt1 | contig 10097 bp, 8 predicted proteins | sample 811201 | NCBI WGS metagenome assembly MDSZ01 (sample SAMN05326647, study PRJNA326480) | marine metagenome | isolation source: seawater | place: Indian Ocean: North | collected 2010 | reverse complement strand
CGCACTCGCTCGACGCACCGCGTTCGGAGGATGCTCGACGCGTCGAAACGCGGATTAACGGCGTGGGCGATCGCGTTCGCGGCGCTCGCGGGATACTGCGCGTGGGATGGGACGCTCTCGGGGGCGAACGCGTGGGCGAGAGATCGACAGCTGAGCGAACGGTACGCGCGAGGACGGGAATTGATGCGCACGGGGGAGACGGCGGAGAGGTACAGAAGGGCGGTGGAGGAGGCCAAGGGGACGCGGGTGAAGAAGGGGTGGTTCGGTGGCGGTGGGTGAGCGCTGGATGACGGTGGAAGTCGAGTCGATGATTCGATGATTTGACAATGAATGTTTGTTACAGGGGACACGCGGCGTCGTTTCGAGACGTCACCACGCGACGCTTTCGACGGTGTACGTGGTGGAGACGACGCCGTGTTGCTCGGGAAGGGGTGAGTTCTCGCCAACGTGGGCGAGCGCACCCTTGAGAGAGGCTAAAGATGTCATCATGTCGAGCATTTCGCTCGAGGCGTCTCTGAGCGAACGCACGACGTTGGAGACGTCGTCGGAGAGGGCGAGGGTGGTGAGCTGTGCGTCGAGCAAGGCTGAGGTCCAGTTCACCACGGAGCGCGCGCTCGGTACGCCGGGTTCCGAGAGCGTGTTGACGCGCGCGAAGAGTCCACTGGAAGAGGCGTAGAATTGCGCCCACGCGAGCAAATATTGCAAGAGGCAGACCGTCTCCTTCTTGGAGAGACTTCTCAAGACTCGCGAACCCACCGTGGGATCCAACGGTCGCGCGACGAGCGCGTGGACTTGTTGCGCCCACGGGGCGAACTCGTCGTAGGCGCGCACCAACAGATTCGCTCTCGCGTATAAATCATGTCTAGCTTCGACGCCGAGTTTGTCATTCGACGCGCACCCTTCAGCCTCTTTGAGCACCCGCTCCGCCTCCTTCTTTTTCATCGTCGCCCGTTTCTTCACGCCCGGATCGTCCGCGTCTCGCGAAAAACTGGCTCGTAGAATCGCGATGGTGTCGTCCGGCGAGACATCCTTCGCGTGCACCAAAAAGTCCTTGATTTCATCCAACATGTCCTCCTCGAGGAGCGCCGCCACCAACCTCGGCGCCGAGGTGGACCCTTGGATGTGCCCGCCCGCGAGCAACATCGAGACTGGCGCCCACGCGCGGTGAGTCAAGCCACCACTTATCGCACTGTCTATGAGAATTTGTGGAACTGGAAGGTTCTTCATGAGTGCTTCCAACGACGCGCCCGCCTTTTTGTTGCCGCTCGACAAAGCCTCGGCAGTGGATGCTATTTTGTCTTCCATGGCTTGCGTGGAGTCTTCTTCCCAATCACGTCCTAGACTCACCACTCCTTGTGTGTCTAGTTTCAAAGCATCCAATTTCCATTTCGGTGTGATGGTTGCGTGCCGTTGCCCAGCGTTAGAGGTTGACCCGACACCAGCGCCCAACACTCGAACGGCAGCGGCACTTGACGATGGTTGAGAGTGTACGCTAAGTGAACCAACGAGAGAAGCCAAAGAGAGTTCGGGTAAGTCAAACTGCACTGAAAGCACCTGATCAGAGAGACCAACAATCAAGCTACCGGAAGTTGCCGCGAGACTCACGCCTGAAGTCCGTCCAACACCGTGTTCGAGACCTTGACTGACGTCCTCGGCTAAATGAACGGCGCCGTAGCGCGAGTCGAACACAGCCACGATCACCGTGTTTTCCTCCTTGGAGTTCGCCACGATGGCATAATAATCTTGCGAAAGACATAAAGATGCCGCACTAGCTAAGTTGGACATCGTGTCGCTCTTCTTCCTGCGCTTACCAGTCGTCGCTTCATCGCCCTGAACATCGAGTCCGTCGAGCATCAACTGTTGCATGATCGCGCCGTCACTCACGTCGTGCAACGCCCACGCGCCGTCGTCCCATAGGATCATGAAAGTATTACCATCACTCGCTGCGCTCACCACCTTCGCCTTTTCGTTCTGTGTGGGATGATTGACATCTAACTCCCACGCTACTTCGACGCGTCGCTCGGCAGCTTTGCTCACCAGAAACGCCGCTATTTTACGCTTCTTCAAGTTTGCATCCGCCGTCACCACGAGCACACCGACGGATTCAGGAAGCGACGAGACTGTCTCCACGCGTCGAGATCCCGTTTTCTCGCGCGCATCGTGAATCAACCGTGCCGAGGCGTCAAAAAGCTGCACGTCGCCCGTGGTGGCCACAACCACCGCGCCGTCCTCCACAGCCACCACCTCTCGCACATCGGCACCACCTCGCACAGCGATCCTCGCGCTCGTTTCCTTCGACGCTTCACCCACCGTCGCCGCGTTCGCGCTCTCTTCTTCGCTCCACACGCACAGATCCACCTCTCCGCTCGCGCGTTCGCTCTCCACGCAGGCGTAATACCTCGCCCGCGAGCCATCGCACGCCACCGCGCACGCGAAGGCACGTCCTCGATCTAACGCCCACGTCCGAACTCGTTCCTGCGCGCACAAAAGTCATCAACGTCAGTGCTCACTCCTCAAGTCGCGCGTCGCGATGGCTGGCGGCGCCAAAGGCGCGCGTCTGTACCGAACCACGGCCAGCCGCCACTTTCGCCGTTGGAGGTTCGCTCGCGCGCGTCGCCGCCGAGGGGCGCGTCGCGGCGATAAAACGCGCGCTCTGAGCGCAGGACGCGAGCATTTCTGCGCTTGAGTCGCGGTTCGCGCGATAAAACGTCATCGCACCTCTCTATCGACGTCGTACGCGACGACGCCGTCTTTCGCCACTGTGCTGGCGCATCGGCCTTCGCCGCAGCTCGCGACGCCGAGGAGGGCGTTGTGCGAGTGCGCGCCGAGAGAGACGGTGCGCATGACGATGAGCTGTTCTTCAATCGCCGGCGTCCCGCGGACGAAATTTTTGACGGAACGTCGCAAAGTGCCGCCACGGGTCCGGGTGTGTCTTTTTCTTTGCTCGCGCCGCCGCGTCGTCGGTGTTCTTTCTAGCCTAATGTCTACTGTTACAAAGCTACGATTGGCGAGCGAGCTAGGAAATCTTCTCACCAGAATTTACTCTCAGCCCAAGCGGCGCCGTCGCACCACTCTGCGGGTTGATCCTGACCGTCGTTTCCTGGGTTAGTGTTTGAGCGCCAATATGGCGCAGTGTACTTTTCAGTGGAAAGGGTCAGCGTGCTCGCGGCGCTGATATCGAACTCGAGAGTATCCTCGTATCGACTATTTACTAGAGAACTCCAAACTTGGACGCCATCAATGGTGATGGTGAAGATGGCGCCACACTGTGGGTTATCTGCGTCACACAAGCCGCAACCGCCTTGGTCGCGGTCGCTGAAAGATTTACGCACAATGCCTGCTCGGGTCCTGAACGTCGAAAATTGAAGATTTGCAGCACGCATGGCGGTTAAATCGAATGTCGTCTGAGAACTTTCGGTTTCCCCGGGTATCATGCCGATCCCACGAGTAATATGATCGTAAGACTGCTTCGTTGCATCGCAGCTGGCGGAAGACCCCGAAAGACAAGGTTCCTCTCCGTAGAAGTTGATTTGCTTAAACTTTCCAGTGTAACCGGAGCAATCTAAGCACACATTGCCTTGTATATCAGTAACGAAGTTTGTCGTGGTATCAGCCTCCACATCAATCGTGTTGCCCAGGCTCGTTCCGAAGAGGCAAGAAGCATGAAGTGGCCGCAGTCTTGTGCCTGAGTCATCAACCTGTGTATCGATCGCTTGATCCATGCACGTCGTCGAAACAAATCCAAAATCCACAAGTTTACAACCACTCGTTTCATCTGACGTGTAGAAATCTTCACACTCACAAGTGCCGGTAAGTTTATCGCATCGACCATGACCCGCACAATTATTCGGACAATATTGAAACTCGCATCCTTGTCCATAATATTTTGAAGCGCAGTAGCAATCTCCTGTGTTGAAATTGCAAGCACCCGCGGCGTTACATTCGACTCTCGTTTTGCCGAATAGCGCGAGTAACTGCTGCTCGCGTGTTGTCTGATCTCTGTATTCCTGCGCAAAGTATTGTGCCTGAATGGCGTCGCCACGACTCGGGATCGTCTCAGTGTAAAATGGCTCTTGCGCTCGCGCTTTTTCTCCATCTTCAGAACTTTCGAACTCGACGTACGCGGAACCGACTAGATGAGCTTGACTCAGTTCATCTCCTTCAATGGCCCAAGCTTCTGGCTGATCGCCGTTTGTCTCGCTAATCTTGACGTCGTACACCCGCAACCCCATAGCTTCATATTTCGCACGAATCGGAGCTGTCCCGGCTGAAATGTCCAGCTTATGCGAAGAATTCCCTTCAAACACGATGTAGTTCTTTTTGCAAGCTTGCAACGCGCAATTTGTACCGAAGTATGGATAAATGCACGCGCATTTGCCTGTACCACCGGCGCAGTCTGTCTCACCGCTCTCGGGATCATGAACGCATACCTGATCAGAATCGCACGCACCGTTACCAGAGCACGTCTTATTCACTACCACACCTCCAACCACTGTCTCTCCTGTCGGACAGTCCACCTTTGAACAATCAGCTCCGGTGTAAGGAGGCTCGCACTGGCACCTGGGCGGTAGCGTCTCCGTTGACTCACAATCGCCCTTGTTGTTGCATGAATTCGGACACTTTGATGCAAATTCAGATACCGAATCTTGTAATTCATTAACACGTGAAGTTAGAGACCCGCCAGCTCTCGTCATCTCTCTAGTTAGGATTGCGAGAGTATCGTCGTAGTCATAATCGATTCGCTCACAGCTGATGACGTGTATTTCCGGTAGTCCGTACTTTCCCGGTTCAGGATAGGGATAAGACTGCGACAAGTGCATCACGACGCTGACTGGATACACAGCTTGAGTTTTCGTGATAGTGATGTTCACAGTGAGCATCGCAGTGGCCTGATCGAACCATAGAGGGTACGATGAGCTGAGCTCTGCAATTTCTTGCAGTCTTGCTGACTGAGAAACTATACGTCTGGTGACCTGCTCTAAAAATCCCGGAATGTCTTGCGTGTAAATCGCTGACACCACGAGGTCAGTGTATTCGAAATCTCGTGGAGAAACAATGACATCTTCCAGAGTTGCTCCGTACTCACCAAAGCCCAACCAGATTTCGTGCTCTTGAGAAATACCTATCAAGTCGCACGCTGCAATGAACCTATCGGTGTTCAATGCAGTCGAGTTGCATGGTGTGTATAACTTGATGACGATGATCTTTTCTCTCGATAGCATGTGAGACGCGCTGTCTGGAACATTCAAGCCAGCAATCGATGTGTGAACAGACGAGCCCGCGAACAGCGAGGAACCGAGCTTTTTGAAATACATCGACCATCCTCTGTCACTTACTCCTTGCAACGTTGGTGCAAAAGCACCACTCGTGGCGTCTTGCTGTTTCTGTAAGGCAACTTGCTCCTTTAAAGCTTGAATCATATCTAGATTCACGTCAGCGAGACCATTATCTTCTAAATACTGAATTGCGGCATCAACTTTCACTTCATCAATATCCGGCTGACTCGCAATTTCAATGAGGTCGTTGCGAAGTTCTTCATCATCTGCATTCAATGGGTTTCTATAATGGAAACCTTCGATTTCTGTTGGATTACTCACATTTCTATCTCTCATGGCTTCGCTCACCTTACTCACAGAACCCAAGTTTGTTACTTGCTCGTATTTCTTGAAAATTTGAAAAGCGTTATCCCAGTGAAAGGATTTATCCACAAGAAGCGCAGTTTCTTCCGTCGTTACGTCTATCGTGAAATCATGTCTAATTGGAAGAGTACTCCCATCTGTTATCTCAAATTCAACGTCATACGACGCACCCTCTGCACAACGTTCTGCGGCAGGATGCCACTTATTACTTCTGCATTTCACGTCTGATCTTAAAGGAGTGCCCGTCAGAAGGCGTGTTGTGGGATCGAACGCTAAAAATTGTGGTAATTTGATGGCCGTTATCTCCAAGTTGTCATTATCGCCCTCGTCTGGGTCTTCAACGGTGATAGTATATTTATACTGCCTATCCTGAACAGCGGTTGTCACCGGCGTACTCGTAACTGTAGGTTGATCAGCGTATGTAAATCCACGCTTCCGAGCACCAGCGACCGCACTCACCGCATCAATTTTACAATCTGAAAATGGATGTTCTGTTGATTCGTCTCCACAAAACCCCGCTTGGAATCCACCGGTCGGTCCTCGCGCCACAGCGTCTGCCACACGGACAACATCCGGATCACCGATGATGACAGATACAGTCAAACCGACCCCAGATCCCGGCGGAGTCGTACACGTGAGTCCACCTGTGCAGGTATCAGTTTCGGTCGTACACCGGGAGGATGTCATTCGCAGATCTGTACACTCTTCATCCCCGATGAATACGGTTTTATCATCTGCAGAGCGTCCGAAATTTTCTCCAGTAATTGTGATTCGTGTACCGCCACTTCTGGGTCCGATGGACGGCGTCACTTCAGTAATTTTCACGCGTGCCTGAGGAATAATGAATGAATCCACCGCGATCCAACCAAATGGTCCTGAAGTGTAGTCGTAAATCTCTAGCTGAAACACTTCTCCGTAATACTGCTCTAGCAGTGCCTCCTCCCACTGCAGCGTTTCCCAAAATCGCCTCGCTCTAACTGGTTTCGTGAGAACTCTGTATCCGTCGCTAATTCTCGTCAGTGCAACGCCAAGAATACCCTTACCGTGAGAAGACACATCGTAGGGATCTTCCGGTATATCCGGGATATCTTTCGTACCGCCGTTGGCGTTGAAAATGAGACTGCCCCGACCGAGCGCAAACGAAATGCTCTGCACACGTAACACACCGTGCACATCTTCTCTACGATCCGTCGGATAAGCGCTACATAATTGATAATCTCCACTGTGTGCCTCCAGAAAACATTTCTTCACGATGGCAAAGTTTGGTAAACCGCTGGACACCAATTTCCAGTTTGGCCAAAAAGTGCCCTCCTCGAAACCCAAACGCAGCGGAGGCAAATCGTATCTCTTCACGACGTAGTCGGGTAATTTATCTTTCCACTCACCGACGGGTAAACGCCATCCGTGAGTGCTGTACGCGGCGGTGACTTCTTTTTGCGCTTGCGTGGTCGGAACGCCGCCCGTCGTCGGCGCGAAAAAGCAATGCTCGAGGTTCGCTGCGACCGCCGCCTCGTACGTCAACGAGTACGTGCACCCGGCTGTATCCTCCGGATTGATGTACGGGGGACCGAACGACCTCCCCGTGTACGCATATCGAGCGAAACTAAACGCAGGATCCCCGACGTTCCCGTACGTATCCGTCGCTCGAATCCTCGGCAAGCACCCGATGCTCCTAAACGAGTTCCCATCCGTCGACGGCCCGCACGGGTCGTCCGGATGGTCTGGATTATACCCCACGCCATCATACACGGTGTCCAATCCCCAGATTCCCTCGGCTCGACACACGCTCGACGCGACGAGCGCGCGCGCGAGGACGAGGACGACGCCTCGAGCGAGCGCCCGATGGAGACATTTCGCACGCGTTCTCCGCGCGTCTCGTCGTCGAATCGTCGTCACGGACGCCATGATGCGTCGCGCGCGTTCGTTTTCTACCACTTGGCTCTCGTTCACGCGTCCATGGTCGCTCAGACGTCGCGCGAGGCGGTCGTTGAATGCCGCGGCTAATCAACGGCCGTGACCATTTTTCTAATGGACGAGTCGGGATGCCGGAACTAGAAACGAACGAGAAGCGTGATTCGCTACCATCTACCATTACACCACGCGCGTCTATCGGTCTATTTAAAATATCTCAATCATCTCCTTGCGTCTCCGCTCGCGTCGCGCCTTCGTCGTCGCGTCGTCTCTTCTCGCGCGACCGCGTCTCGACGAGCTCCAAACGAAGCCTCGGTTTGGTCGCCGCGAGCATCGCCCCCTCCAACGCCAAACGTCTCGCCATCGCCGCCTCTTCGTCATCTAAAGCTTCCATACCCTCCGCCTCTCTCTTCGCGTCCGCGGCGATCAACCCACTCGTCGTTCGCAGCGTCACCGTCTCGACGTCCGGGACGCCCGCCGGCGTTCGTCCTCTGTAATCCCACACCTCGCACGCGCATCGACCGTCGACGTACGCCAACGACAACCCGTCGAGCGCGCCGTCGCGAGGAATGACGCGCAAGTGTAACATCTCTCTCGCGAGCTCTCGCCACGCGCGATCGTACGCGTGCGCGAGGTGATCGAGCGCGCGAGAAGCGCGCTCGAGTCGGTCGCTCCGTCTCGCGCCGGGCCACGGCGGACGCGGGCGCAGGACGAATCCGCGCGGGAGGAGGACGAGGGCGAACGACGGGGTGAGTGACGTCGTCTCGCTCGTCGTCGCCCGCTCGTCGAGCGTCGGTGACTCGGTCGACGGACGCATGGCGGCGGCTCGTCGGCGAGTGAGGCGCGGGCGCACCGCGAGCGCATCGAATCAATCGTTCGATCGGTCGGCACTCGGTGACGCGTCGGGACCGCATGCTCCGACGCGTCGCGGCGATCGCGCTGAGCCCGGGATTTGGCGTGTGCTGCGCGGGACTGAGCGCGTTCGGCGTGGTGGTGTGCGCGGCGCTGTCGCACCTGTTCGCCAAGCACTACCCGCATCTGGGAACGGATTGGAAAGCGCCGGGCATGACGCACGAGATCGCGAGCGCCAACCTGGCGCAGGCGGCGGCGTTGTATGGATTGTTTCTCGGTCTCTCGATCGCGAGTTTATACGCCAATCGCTTTCGAGGTCGTCGATGAAGAAGAGGGACGAGGATTTCGCGCGGTTGTCGCTGGCGGTAGTTCACACTAGAAAATTGTACATAGAATTAATGAAACAATGAAACGCGATTCGGTCCACACCTACTTAAGCTCTAATACGCTCGCGAGGGCGGTCTCGGACATGATCACCCCCATGACTTGTTCCAATCTCGCGCGATCGGTGACGTAGAGAAAACCAATCAGACACTCGAGGGCGCTCGCGTTTCGATACGTCCCGTGACCGCCCTTGCCCTTCCCTTTCAAACGCGTCGGTATGTTACCGTACGCCGCATTTCGTCCCCACTTCACGATAGAGGTCTCCTCTTCGTTCAACGTCCCCTCGCTCACCAAGAGTCTCAATAAAAAATCCTGCGCCTCGGCGCGCGCCACTCGTTTCGTCTTCAAGTCGTATTCCAGCGGTTTCGAGGGCGGGTAAAACAACACCCCTCGAGCGTACATCTCGAACACAGCGTCGCCTAAAAACGCCAACGCGATCGGACTCCACTGCCTCGCCGATTTCCCACCCAAATCGACGAGATCCGGGGGCGTCCACACCCCGCCGTTCGGTTCCCTCGCGCTCGCCTCGGCGCTCGCCGCCACGCGTTCCAGCGTCTCTGCCATTCGCGCGTCCTCGTCAGTCTCCCTCTTCGAATCACTCGACGCGATCGATCGATCGACGCGGCGACGCGCGTCATCATCCAACGAACGCCTCTCCCTCGCGCACCTCGTCTCGGCGCGAGCATCGAATCCACGCGCGCGTCGTCCAGGTCCACCTCCACCCGCCGGCGTCCGTTCCCATCCACCCCGTCCCCCCCGTCCCCGCCCTTGGCGCGTCTTCGCACGCCCGCGCGCCCGCGTCGCGCCCACCCGACGCGTTCACACGACACATTCGCGCCTTTTCGCACGCGCACCGTCGCCATCACGGCGTCGTGTGTCGTCATCCTCGACGTCATCCTCGACGCCCCGGCGGCTGGTTGTCGTCGTGGCCTTGTCTGTCCCACCGCCGTCGAGTCACGACCCGTCGATCGGTCGATGCCCACACCGAGAAGGCGCGACCGACCGACCGACCGACCGACCGATCGAACGAACCGGAACGAACCGACGACCGATCGATGAATGACGATGAATGACGATCGATCGAATCACTCGATCGATGTGCTGTCGAGGTCGAGGTGAAGATTTGATGTGATTTGAAATGACGCGACGACGCGCGCGGGACTCGACGCGACTCGTCGGCGAGGGAGACCGCGCGAGGGAGCGCGAGCGCGCGAGTGGTGATGGTGGTGGTGTATAAACCCGAATTCGTCGCGCACGATGGGGGCGCGCCCATCTTCTCGGTGGACGCGGCGCCGGACGGCACGAGATTCG